>CXWL01071780.1_pt1 | contig 37201 bp, 31 predicted proteins | sample 590931 | NCBI WGS metagenome assembly CXWL01 (sample SAMEA3498368, study PRJEB10139) | groundwater metagenome | biome: water well; material: biofilm material | place: Germany | collected 2015-04-27 | reverse complement strand
GTGTATGACGACTCGGGACGGCTTCTCGGAGAGTACGATCGCACGGGCAAGGCGATACAGGAGACCGTGTATCTGGGCGACCTGCCGGTGGTGGTGCTGAGGCCGGGCGCCACCACACCAGTCACGAACCAACGTGCAACAATCGGCATCTATTACGTGTACGCAGATCATATCTGGACGCCGAGGGTGATTACGCGTGCGAGCGACAACAAGATGGTCTGGCGCTGGGATAGTGCGGATCCTTTTGGGCTTGATCAGCCAGATCAAAACCCCAACCGGCTGGGCATGTTTCCCTACAATCCCCGCTTTCCGGGGCAAGTATTTGATAAAGAAACGAACAACCACTACAACTACTTCAGGGATTATGATCCGCAGACCGGACGGTATGTGCAGAGCGACCCAATCGGGCTGGATGGAGGCATAAATACCTACGCCCATGTCGAGGGAAATCCGATCAGCAGCGTGGACCCTACAGGCGAGATTGGACTGTCTGGCTTGTTAACTGGAATCGGTTTTGAAATCGCAGTGCAGGGATATAAAAACTACTCAAATGGCTGTGACGTGCTTGATATCGATAATTATGACTTGTGGGATATCGGTATCGCAGGTGCCGCAGGCGCTTTGGCACCAGGCTTCCTCTCCGTTGGAAAGACAGCGTGGCAGTCAGGTGGTGCAATAAGGACCTTGTCCGGACAAGTTGGGCGTACGCCGAATCGGGCCGCCAAAATTAGCCAGCGTATCAAGAATCACCAAGCCGCTATCTCTGATGCCGTGGTGCTACAAGGCTCTTACCAGGGAGCAAAAACGGTAATGATCGAGTCGAACAGCAAAGCTAGCTGCGCTTGCCGAAAATAATTTACGAAGGCAATTTTGATGTCAAAAAAATTCCTAATATATTTAGCTGGCCTTGTTATTTTAGGCCTCGTTCATGGGATGCTGAGGGCGACGTTCAGCGGCCCGACTTCCCTCTTTATAGCCATCTGTTACTTGGTGTTTTTACGTTTTCTTGCGGAAAGGTTTGGAGGCAGGTGATCAATGTCGACGGGTCGCTTGGCTTGCACGCCGTCGAACCCGCAAAATTCGCCAGTCGACGTGCCAGTTGCGTCAGGCAACAATGGTGATCGGCAGCAATGTCGGAACAATCCAGCGTGTACAGCCACACCCAACCGCGGCCCAATGCCGACAGGCTGTTGGCGTTGGACTAACGGAACAACGGGAAAACCGAATGGCCGAGTGTTGGAACCGTGCCCGGGCACCGATACAAATGTCAATGAAAATCGAACGCTGATCCGTTCGCACAGTTGTGCAAACCCTTTCGGTCCAGGCCTCGGTCCGCAGCTCTGTTCAGAAGGTTGTGTGATCGGTAGCTGATATGCGGAACTTGAACGGGCTATCGGCTTATCGACGCGGAGCCGGGTAGCATTTTACAGGTGGTCCCATGAAAGCGAAAATAATTTTGTCTTGCACCATTGTGCTCATGAGCTGCGGCCTACCGAATGCAACTGGTCAAGTGGCGGATTGGGCAACTACGAACGAAGATAGGCAGATTCGCTTTGCTGAGCGCGTTATCGCCATTGAATTGATTCGGGCCTTGAGTCCTATAGTTCGAACGGCACGAGAGAAATGCCCTATCGCGATTCATGAAACAGGTGCACTGGAACTTGGAATTGGCTTGATAGGTGTCGGCCGGAGTGATGCTTCGGCCGATGGACTAATCAACTTGCTCGGACTTCGATTGGACGGCGCGGGTTCTGAGGAGCTGAATTGCCAAATTCTCGCACGCGGAGCTGCGATCTCACCGCGCTTGGAACGGTTACGGGTAGCGCAAGTTGTTGATCGTTGTAGATCAACGTTCATTAAATTGCGAAAAACTGTGCTTGCGGACTTGATCGACGTTAGGGTCGAGCAAGTGTGCCGTTCAGAGGCTGAGATCCGAAGTGCCTGCGACAAATTGCTGAGGGCAGTTGAATCGAAGGTAATGTGCGAGCAATGACGCAGTGCTCGGTCAGGGTGCGCGACTGGAAGAACGCCAGCGCCAGGCCGAGACGGAGCGCGGGCGCAGCGCCGACGACGAGGGCACGCCGCCCGACGGGGAGGGCAAGACGAAAAAGGGACCGAAGTACAAGTACCAATTCGGCGAGAGCCTGAACCGAACCCCGAGGACGACTTTACCGATCCGGAAAGTCGGATCATGAAGTGCGCGTGCGGCGGCTTTGACTATCGCTACAACGCCCAGGCTGGGGTCGACGATACGGCGCACATCGTCGTCGCGGCCGAACTGACCAACTGCGCCGCCGACAGCGAGCAATTGCCGGTAGTTCTGGCGGGCGTCACCCACAGCACCGGGGGCGTTACGAAGCAGGTCGTCGCCGATGCAGGGGATCGATCCGAAGAAGCGACCGCTGTGCGCCGCGATGGCGGAAAAATTCAAGTCTGCGGCAACGCAGAATGCCTATCGGAGACGCAAATGGCTATCCGAGCCGCCGAACGGCTGGATAAAAAAACGTACTCGGGTTTCGATAATTTAGTTAGCGGCCGCGGCGCTTGAAGTCGCCGAGCCGGAATCCGAGTGCGAGCAACACGGCGAAATACGCGGTTGCGCTGGCGCCGATGATGAGGAACAGCGCGGCGGCCCGCAGCCACGGGTGGGCCTGCANNTGCGGCCCAGTCGAGCTGGCTCTGGGAGTACCACGACAGCGCCCCCATCACGCACACCGCCACCACCAGCCGCACGAAAAATCTGCCCCAGCCTGGCTGCGGCACGAAAATCTTGCGGCGGCGCAGGCCGGCGTACAGGAACGCCGCATTGATGCAGGCGCCCAGGCCGATCGACAGCGCCAGGCCCGCCACCTGCAGGCGCGGCACGAACACCAGGTTCATCAACTGGGTGGCAACCAGCACGCCCATTGCGATCCGCACCGGAGTGCGGATGTCCTGGCGCGCGAAAAAAGCCGGCGCCAGCGTCTTGACCAGGATGATGCCGACCAGCCCGGCGCTGTACGCCATCAGCGGCAGGGCGGAGGAGGTGATCGTCGCCGCGCTGAATTCGCCGTAGTGGAACAGGGTGGCGATCAGCGGCTCGGCCAGCGTGGCCATGCCGACCGCCGCCGGCAGCGCCAGCAGGAAGGTCAGGCGCAGGCCCCAGTCCAGCAGCGCCGAGTATTCCTCGGTGTCGCTGGCGGCATTCGCCCTCGACAGGCTGGGCAGCAGGACGGTGCCTAGCGCCACGCCCAGCATCGCGGTCGGGAACTCCATCAGGCGGTCGGCGTATTGCAGCGACGATACGCTGCCCGTGGCCAGGCGGGTCGCGATGCCGGTATTGATCAGCAGGCTGATCTGAGCGGCCGCCACGGCGAATACGGCCGGCCCCATCTTCTTGAGGATGCGCCCGACGCCCGGGTCGCGCAGCGCGCGCAGCGGGTTGAAGCCGATGCGCGGCAGCATGCCGATCTTCATCAGCGCCGGCACCTGGATGCCCACCTGCAGCAGCCCGCCCACGCAGACCGCAATCGCCATGGCGTAGATCGGCGTCTCGAGATAGTGCACCAGGACGAGTGCCGCGAAGATTGAGCACAGGTTCAGCAGCACCGGCGTGAAGGCGGGGATCTTGAACTGGCTCCAGGTATTCAGGATGCCGCCGGACAGGGCCACGAACGACATGCAGGTAATNNGGTCAGCGTGCCGCCCAGCCACAGCAGCAGGATCGGGCTGGCCAGTATGCCGGCCACGGCCACCAGCATGGTCGACCAGACCAGCACGGTGGCAGCATGGTCGACCAGCGACTTGATGGCCGGTTCGCCGTGCTGGGTCTTGTATTCCGACAGGATCGGCACGAACGCCTGCGAAAAGGCGCCTTCGGCGAACAGGCGGCGTAACAGGTTGGGCAGCCGGAACGCCACGATGAACGCATCGGTATAGGCGGAAGCCCCGAAGGCGCGCGCGAACAGGCTCTCGCGCAGCAATCCGGTGACGCGGGACAGCATGGTCATGCTGGAAATGGCGGCTAGTGTCTTGAGCAAGTTCATGGCGCGAGATTATAGCCCGGCAACAGCCGCGCAGCCGCCCCCGCCCAACTATTGTTGATTTTTGAATTGCTCGGAGCGGAATAATTCGCTATAATCGAAGGCTGTACAGAATTCTGTTACGCAGACACACTTGTTTGACAGGCACTGGTTTGACAGCAAGGTCGTTCAGAAAGTATGGACTTACCGGTTTGCCAGACGCTTGTGTTTGCAAACGCAACTTGACCCCGTTTTAGGAAATTCCATGGCAAATACCGCACAAGCGCGCAAACGCGCTCGTCAAGCAGTTAAGCAGAACGCACACAATTCGTCGCAGCGTTCGACCCTGCGTACAGCAATCAAGGCTGTGCGTAAAGCGATCCAGGCTGGCGACAAGGCAGCTGCTACCACGATCTTCCAAGCATCGGTTTCGAAGATTGACAGCATCGCTGACAAGAAAATCATCCACAAGAACAAGGCCGCTCGCCACAAGAGCCGCCTGGCGGCTGCCCTGAAAGCGCTGGCTTAACCGTCGCGTTGGCGCAGCCGCCACGGCGGTTGCGCAGAGTAGTGCCTGTGGTTAAAAAAACCCGCCTGACTTGGTCCGGCGGGTTTTTTCGCTTGGTGCGCCTCCTTGTTACCTGGCGCGCGGCAAGCCCTGGATCGTCGTGCCCGGCTTGATGTTGTGTTTCTTGAACCAGCCCAGGTTCATTTCCAGTGCGTACTTTACCGGCACGCCTTTCGTCGAGCAGTGGTTGTCGAGCGTCTGCGGCTGCATGTCTTCGATGTTGACGATCTTGCCGGCCTCGTCGATGAACGCGACCGACAGCGGCAGCCGGGTGTTCTTCATCCACATGCACTGGCCGGCCGGCTGGCCGAACACGAACACCATGCCGCTGTTCGGCTCCATCTTCTCGCGGTGCATCAAGCCCTGCTGGCGCTCGGCCTCGCTGGCCGCCACTTCGGCCTTGATCAGGCGCATGCCGGCCGCCAGCTCGGTGGTGCCGAAGGCGACGTTTTGCGCGCCGGCGCCGCAGGCCGCCAGTGCCAGCAGGGCGGTTGAGGTGGCGAGGGCCAGGATGTTTTTCATGTGCTTGTTGTCCAGCGGGGTGGGGAGGGCCGATTAAGCCACGCTGCGCCCGGGTCCGTCAAGGCCGCGCGCGGCCAGCCTGGATTTTCTTCATGTCGCCGGGCGCGACTTCGACCGATTCGCCCGGCATCAAAGGATGGGTCGCCAGCGAAAACGGCCCGATGCTGCTGCGCACCAGGCGCAGGGTAGGGAAGCCGACCGCCGCCGTCATGCGCCGCACCTGGCGGTTTTTCCCCTCCTGCAAAGTGATCGCGATCCAGCTGGTCGGCTTGTCGGCCCGCAGCCGGATCGGCGGGTCGCGCGGCCACAGCCAGTCCGGTTCGGCGATCTTGACCGCGCGGCACGGCTTGGTGGTGAAGTCGCCCAGGTCGAGCGGCCCCTGCAGGCGCGCCAGTGCGGCGGCGTCCACTTCGCCGTCGACCTGCACCAGGTAGGTCTTGGCTTCCTTGTGGTCGGGATGGGCGATGCTGTGCTGGAGCCGGCCGTCGTCGGTCAGCAGCATCAGGCCTTCGCTGTCGGCGTCGAGCCGGCCGGCCGGATAGATGTTTGGCGTGGCCAGGTAATCGGCGAGCGACTCGCGCCCGTCTTGCGGTGTAAACTGGCACAGCACCTGGTATGGTTTATTGAAGAGAATGAGGGGCATGGAGTGTGGCGGGGGCCGTTGGTCAGGCTCGAAAGCCAATTGTTAGTGTCTTAAAACCGTAGCGCCTAGTAAAATACTGGTGCATAATGTGAAACGCGCCCTCTTATGTCTTATAGAAGACTGTGGCCCGCTACCCATAATTGTAACCAAAATCAGATTCCAGACCTTGCCTGACAGACGCAACCAGTTGTTGCGGATGCTATGCGTCCACTTCGGAGATCATCACGATGTATCAACATATCAAAGTACCTGCTGACGGCCAGAAAATCTCGGTCAACGCCGATTTTTCGCTGAATGTACCAGATAATCCAGTCATCCCGTACATCGAGGGTGATGGCACCGGCGTCGACATCAGCCCGGTGATGATCAAGGTAGTCGATGCGGCCGTGGCCAAGGCCTACGGCGGCAAGCGCAAAATCAGCTGGATGGAAATTTTCGCCGGCGAAAAATCGACCACCGTGTACGGCCCCGACGTGTGGCTGCCGGAAGAGACCCTGGAAGTGTTGAAGGACTACGTCGTCTCGATCAAGGGGCCGTTGACGACCCCGGTCGGCGGCGGCATCCGTTCGCTCAACGTGGCGCTGCGCCAGCAGCTCGACCTGTACGTCTGCCTGCGCCCGGTGCGCTACTTCACCGGCGTGCCTTCGCCGGTGCGTGAGCCGGAGAAGACCGACATGGTCATCTTCCGCGAAAACTCGGAAGACATCTACGCCGGCATCGAGTGGCAGCAGGGTTCCGAAGGCGCCAAGAAGCTGATCGAGTTCCTGACCAAGGAAATGGGCGTCACCAAGATCCGCTTCCCGGAAACTTCGGGCATCGGCATCAAGCCGGTCTCGATCGAAGGCACCGAGCGCCTGGTGCGCAAGGCGATCCAGTACGCCGTCGACAACGACAAGCCGTCGGTGACGATCGTCCACAAGGGCAACATCATGAAGTACACCGAAGGCGGCTTCCGCGACTGGGCGTACGCGCTGGCGCAGAAGGAATTCGGCGCCGAGCTGATCGATGGCGGCCCATGGTGCAAGTTCAAGAACCCGAAGACCGGCCGCGACATCATCGTCAAGGATTCGATCGCCGACGCGTTCCTGCAACAGATCCTGCTGCGTCCTAACGAGTACAGCGTGATCGCTACCCTGAACCTGAACGGCGACTACATCTCGGACGCGCTGGCGGCCCAGGTCGGCGGCATCGGCATCGCGCCGGGCGCCAACATGTCGGATTCGGTGGCGATGTTCGAAGCGACCCACGGCACCGCGCCGAAGTACGCCGGCAAGGACTACGTGAACCCTGGTTCGCTGATCCTGTCGGCCGAAATGATGCTGCGCCACATGGGCTGGCTGGAAGCTGCCGACCTGATCATCTCGTCGATGCAGAAGTCGATCGCCTCGAAGAAAGTCACCTACGACTTCGCCCGCCTGATGGAAGGCGCGACCCAGGTGTCGTGCTCCGGTTTCGGCGACGTCATGATCGAGCAGATGTAATTTTCTCGCTTCGAGCGAAACGAAGGCCCCGCTTCCTTGATGGAATCGGGGCTTTTTTACGTCTGTGGAATTCATTCCATTTACGCAATCGGGGTCGAACTTGTTGTAGTGCCAATGCAAAATCTTAAGTTCTGGTAAGAAATCTATCCAAAAATAACTTATAATTTCCCTGCTGCCATTATGGCAACTGCCGCTGCCTAGCTCCCCGCCGTCGGCACCTCGAGAAGTTTCCCGTGATAATTCCTTACCCGTAGCGCCACCGTCTTGCGGTCAGGCCATTGCGTCCCCGACGCTGGCGTTTCCACGCCGGCGCACAGAGAGACGCCTGACATGAATACGATTGAAGCAGTAATTAAGAACCATTTCCGCCAAGCCGACCGCCTGATGCTGTGCATCGTCTGGTCCCTGTTCGCATTGGCGCTCGCCCTCTCGGGGCTGCATGATACCTTGCGCTGGGCCTTGCTGGTGGGGCTGCCCGCGGCGTTGGTGCCGAGCGCGATGATCGTCTACCGGGGAGGCACGCGCCTGACCGCTTCGGTGGTGGCGGCGGCGCTGATGGTGTTCAGCGGCTTGCACATCCATCAGGCCGCCGGCCTGAACGAACTGCACTTCGGCATCTTCGTCCTGCTCGCTTTCCTGTTGTGCTACCGCGACTGGGTCGTCATCGTCGTCGGCGCGACCGTCATTGCGGCCCATCATCTTTCGTTTAACTACTTGCAGGAACTCGGCTACGGCGTGCGCTGCATGAGCGAGCCGGGCGTGGGCCGGGTGCTGGTGCACGCGGCGTATGTGGTGGTCGAATCGGGAGTGCTGTGCTACCTGGCCATCGTGCTGCGGCGTGAAGCGGTGCAGGCCGGTGAGCTGAGCATCAGCGTGGCAGCGCTGTCGGGCGGCGCGGCCGGCACCATCGACCTGCGCCGCGTGCGCCACCAAGCCATCAGCCCGACCGGGCAGGCGCTGCAGCAAATGGTGGGGACGCTTCATGGCGCGCTCGAGCAGGTCCAGCAAGGTGTCGATGCAATCGCCGGCGCTTCACGCGAGATCGCCTCGGGCAACCTCGACCTGTCGGCGCGCACCGAGCACCAGGCCGGCTCGTTGCAGGGAACGGTTGCGTCGATGGAGGCGCTGACCGAACGCGTCCGTCTAAGCGGCAGAAACGCGCGCAAGGCCAACGAGCTGGCGATCTCGGCCTCGGGCGTGGCGCTCAGCGGCGGTGCGGTGGTGGCGCAGGTGGTCGACACGATGGCATCGATCAACGCCTCGTCGCGGCAGATTGTCGACATCATTTCGGTGATCGACGGCATCGCGTTCCAGACCAATATCCTCGCGCTGAACGCCGCAGTCGAGGCGGCCCGCGCGGGCGAACAGGGACGCGGCTTCGCCGTCGTAGCCTCGGAGGTTCGCAACCTGGCACAGCGCTCGGCGGCCGCCGCCAAGGAAATCAAGCAGCTCATCGGCGATTCGGTCGGCCGGGTCGAAGCCGGCACCGCGCTGGTGAGCACGGCCGGCACCACCATGGACGAGATTGTCGCCAGCGTCGAGCGAGTGACAGGTATCATCGGCGAAATCAGCGCCGCCAGCGAAGAGCAGGAGGGTGACATCGAGCGCATCAACCGCGCGATCAACGACATGGATGCGGTGACCCAACAAAATGCGGCGCTGGTCGAACAGGCCGCCGCCGCNNCGCCCGCTGGCGCGCTAGCCGGCGCGATCGCCCGGTCGGCGCGCCGCACCAGCAGCAAGCCGGCACGCCAGTGTGCCGGCTTGCCCGCCGCGCTCAGCCGTAGTGCGCGTTCGGCAACGAAGGGCGGTGGCAGGGCGCCGTCGGCAAGGCGCGCAGTGATGCTGTCGGGAATGCGTCATCGGCCAGCGTGCGCAGTTCGGCGTTGGACAGGAGATACAGTCCGAGAGTCATAGGCACGAAAAAAAACCCCGCCGAAGCGGGGTTTTTCACATTCGGGTGCTTAAGCAGCCTGGATGTTGGAAGCTTGCTTGCCTTTAGGGCCTTGCGTGACTTCGAATTGNNTCGCCGCCGTCATCTGGAGTGATGAAGCCAAAACCTTTGGAATCATTGAACCACTTAACTGTACCTGTTGCCATAAAAAGAACTTTCAAAAAAAACCAATCACACGAGCCATAAAGGCAAGAAGCTTCTTGCCCCCTCCTCAGCCTGCTCACTTCTTATCAACAAGTACATAAGTACAAGTCAATATCTGCATTGTTGGCGGAATGACTATTGAAGTCAAGCGCTTTTGAGCATGCATGCCGCTTTTGCCACACTGACCTCGAGCGCAACTCTTGATTTCCCGAATCGGGTCGCCATCTGCGCATCAGGCGGAAAACGCGTAAGATGGAAAACAAATGAAATTGGCCTGATCTTTACGCATTGCATCATCATTGAAAGCATTAGAATAAAGCGTATGGCAACCAAGCAAGATACCGAACAACTGCTGGAGCGGCAGACCGTCAAACCTCCGCCGCTGTACCAGGTGGCACTGTTGAATGACGACTATACCCCGATGGAGTTTGTAGTGGCCATCATCCAGGAGTACTTCAATAAGGATCGGGAGACGGCGACGCAGATCATGCTTTCCGTCCACCGCCACGGCAAAGGGGTGTGCGGCGTGTTTTCCAAAGATATAGCGTGTACCAAAGTGGAGTTTGTATTAACGCATGCGCGCAAGGCGGGGCATCCCCTGCAGTGTGTGATGGAGGAAGTATGATTGCGCAGGAACTGGAAGTCTCTTTACACATGGCCTTTGTCGAAGCCCGGCAAGCNNTGAATTTATTACCGTTGAGCATTTGCTGCTGGCGCTTCTGGACAACCCATCGGCCGCGGAAGTGCTGCGTGCCTGTGCGGTCAACATTGACGACCTGCGCAAGACCTTGACCAACTTCATCGGCGACAACACGCCGACCGTGCCCGGCACGGGCGAGGTCGACACCCAGCCGACGCTCGGGTTCCAGCGCGTGATCCAGCGTGCCATCATGCACGTGCAGTCGGCCTCGAACGGCAAGAAGGAAGTGACCGGCGCCAACGTGCTGGTGGCCATCTTCGGCGAGAAGGATTCGCATGCCGTCTACTACCTGCACCAGCAGGGCGTGACCCGCCTCGACGTGGTCAACTTCATTTCGCACGGCGTGCGCAAGGACCAGCAGGCCGACGCCCAAAAGACCTCGGAAGGCGTGGAGGAAGCGCAGGTCGAGGGCCAGCCGAAGGAAAGCCCGCTCGACCAGTTCACCCAGAACCTGAACAAGGCCGCCGCCGAAGGCAAGATCGATCCGCTGATCGGCCGCGAGGACGAAGTCGACCGCGTGATCCAGATCCTGTGCCGGCGCCGCAAGAACAATCCGCTGCTGGTCGGCGAGGCCGGGGTCGGCAAGACCGCGATCGCCGAGGGCCTGGCATGGCGCATCACCCAGGAAGAAGTGCCCGAGATCCTGCAGAACGCCGTCGTGTATTCGCTCGACATGGGGGCGTTGCTGGCCGGCACCAAGTATCGCGGCGATTTCGAGCAGCGCCTCAAGGCGGTCCTCAAGCAGCTCAAGGATAACCCGAACGGCATCCTGTTCATCGACGAGATCCACACCATCATCGGCGCCGGTTCGGCGTCCGGCGGCACGCTGGATGCATCGAACCTGTTGAAGCCTGCGCTCGCCAATGGCCAGCTCAAGTGCATCGGCGCAACCACTTACACCGAGTTCCGCGGCGTGTTCGAGAAAGACCATGCGCTGTCGCGCCGGTTCCAGAAAGTCGACGTCAACGAGCCGACCGTCGAGCAGACCATCCAGATCCTGCGCGGCCTGAAATCGCGCTTCGAAGAGCACCACGGCGTCAAGTATTCGTCGTCGGCGCTGACCACCGCGGCCGAGCTGGCGGCGCGCTTCATCAACGACCGCCATTTGCCCGACAAGGCGATCGACGTGATCGACGAGGCGGGCGCGGCGCAACGCATCCTGCCCAAGTCGAAGCAGAAGAAAACCATCGGCAAGACCGAGATCGAGGACATCATCGCCAAGATCGCGCGCATCCCGCCGCAAACGGTCAACCAGGACGATCGCAGCAAGCTGCAGACCATCGACCGCGACCTGCGCAACGTGGTGTTCGGCCAGGAGCCTGCGATCGACGCGCTGTCGTCGGCGATCAAGATGGCGCGCGCCGGCCTCGGCAAGACCGACAAGCCGATCGGCTCGTTCCTGTTCTCCGGCCCGACCGGCGTCGGCAAGACCGAGGTGGCCAAGCAACTGGCATTCATCCTCGGCATCGAGCTGATCCGTTTCGACATGTCGGAATACATGGAGCGCCACGCGGTGAGCCGGCTGATCGGCGCGCCGCCGGGCTACGTCGGCTTCGACCAGGGCGGCCTGCTGACCGAAGCGATCACCAAGAAGCCGCACGCGGTGCTGCTGCTGGACGAAATTGAAAAAGCCCATCCGGACATTTTCAACATCCTGCTGCAGGTGATGGACCACGGCACCTTGACCGACAACAACGGCCGCAAGGCGGACTTCCGCAACGTGATCATCATCATGACCACCAATGCGGGCGCCGAAAGCCTGACCAAGCGCTCGATGGGCTTTACCGAGTCGAAGGCGCCGGGCGACGAAATGGCCGACATCAAGCGCATGTTCACGCCGGAGTTCCGCAACCGGATCGACGCGATCATCAGCTTCCGCGCGCTGGACGAAGAAATCATCCTGCGCGTGGTCGACAAGTTCCTGATGCAGCTGGAAGAGCAGTTGCATGAGAAGAAGGTCGAAGCCATCTTCACCGAGAAGCTGCGCAAGTTCCTGTCGCAAAAAGGGTTCGATCCGCAGATGGGCGCGCGCCCGATGGCGCGCCTGATCCAGGACATGATCCGCAAGGCGCTGGCCGACGAGCTGTTGTTTGGCCGCCTGGTCAACGGCGGGCGCATCACGGTCGACCTCGACGACAAGGACAATGTCGTGCTCGAATTCCCCGAGTCCGACGCCACGCCGCCGACCGCGCCGGCCGAGACGGTCGAGATCGAATAAGCGCCGCCACGCTCCCAAAAAACCCGCGCACGCGAGTGCCGCGGGTTTTTTCTTGCTGGTGACCGCAATCGCCGATGCACTCCGGCTCAGGCCTGATATCCGACCATTTCAAAAGGCGAAATGTCCTGATATCAGCCCGACCCTGGCACGCCCTGCGGCTTCCTCAAATCGCCGCCAGTGCGTTGCCGAGGTCCCGGCGCAGGTCCTCCACGTGCTCGACCCCGACCGACAGCCGGATCAGCGTGTCGCTGATGCCCAGCTCGGCGCGCTGGGCCGCCGGAATCGTCGCGTGGGTCATCAGCGCCGGGTGCTCGATCAGGCTCTCGACCCCGCCCAGGCTCTCGGCCAGGGTGAACACCTCGCAGCGTTCGAGGAAGCGGCGCGCGCCCGCCAGGTCGGACGCCAGCTCGATCGAGACGATGCCGCCGAAGCCGTTCATCTGGCGTTTCGCCAGCGCGTGCTGCGGATGCGATTCCAGGCCCGGATAATGAACCCGCTTCACCTTCGGCGCGCGCTCGAGCCACTGGGCCAGCGCGAGCGCGTTGGCGCAATGGCGTTCGAGGCGCAGCGCCAGCGTCTTGATCCCGCGTAGCACCAGGAAGCTGTCGAACGGCCCCTGGATCGCGCCGACCGAGTTTTGCAGGAAGCCGAGCTGTTCGGCCCACGCCGCCTGGTGCGGCGCTCCGCCCACCACCGCGATGCCGCCGATGACGTCCGAGTGCCCGTTCATGAACTTGGTGGTCGAGTGCACCACGATGTCGATGCCCGCTTCGATCGGCCGTTGCACGATCGGGCTGGCGAAGGTGTTGTCGCACACCGAGATGATGCCGCGCTCGCGGCACAGCGCGCCGATCGCCCGCAGGTCGGCCAGCTTGAGCATCGGGTTGGTGGGCGACTCGACCCACACCATGCGCGTCTCCGGCCGCAGCGCGGCGCGCAGCGCGGCCGGGTCGGACAGGTCGACGTAGCTGAAGTCGTGCCCCGCGCTGCGCCGGCGCACCCGTTCGAACAGGCGGTAGGTGCCGCCGTACATGTCGTCGCCGGCCACGATGTGGGCGCCGGAGTCGAGCAGTTCGAGCACGGTGGAGATGGCGGCCAGGCCGGAGGCGAAGGCGAAGGCGCGCGCGCCGCCTTCCAGGTCGGCCACGCAGCGCTCCAGCGCCCAGCGGGTCGGATTGTGCGAGCGGCCATAGTCGAGTCCCTTGTGCACGCCGGGGCTTTCCTGCACATAGGTCGAGGTGGCGTAAATCGGCGGCATCACCGCGCCCGTGCTGGGGTCGGGCGTCTGTCCGGCATGGATCACGCGGGTGGCGAGGTGCTGGCGGTAGTCGGTCACGATAGGTTCCTGCGCAGGTGGTTGAGGAGGTCGAAGCGGGTGATCAGGCCATGAAAGTGCGAGTCGTCGGCGATCACCGCGGTCAGTCCGCGGTCGAGGATATCGCGCAGCTGCTGCATGCTCGCTGTCGGCCGCAGCGTTTGCAGCTGCGCCGTCATGGTGGCGGCCACCGGCGTGCCGAAACCGCCGCCGTTGCCAGTCACGTGCAGCAGCAGGTCGGATTCGTCGAGGATCCCGGCCAGACGTCCGTTGTCGATCACCGGCAGCTGCGCCAGGTCGGCGCTGCGCATGCGGTTGAACGCGGTCAGCAGGGTGTCGGTGGGCGACACTGTGACCACGTCGCCGTCGTCGAAGCGGCGCCCGATCAGGTCGCGCAAATCGCCCAGCCGAGGGCGCGCCAGCAGGCCCTGGTCGACCATCCAGCCATCGCTGTACACCTTGCTCAGGTAGCGCGTGCCGGTATCGCAGACGAAGGTGGCGACCCGTTTCGGCTTGGTCTGCGCGCGGCAGTACTTGAGCGCGGCGGCCAGCAGCGTGCCGGAGGAGGAGCCGCCCAGGATGCCTTCCTGGCGCAGCAGCAGGCGCGCCGTCTGGAAGCTTTCTTCGTCGCTGATGGTGTAGGCGCTGCGCACGCGCGACAGGTCGGCAATCGCCGGGATGAAGTCTTCGCCGATGCCTTCCACCGCCCATGAGCCGGACACCTGCGAGACCACGCCGGTGCGTACATAATCGGCCAGGATCGAGCCTTTCGGATCGGCCAGCACGAATTCGAGTTCCGAATGGACCTCGGCGAAATAGTGCGACAGGCCGGTCAGCGTGCCCGCCGAGCCGACGCCGACCACGATCGCATCGAGCCGGCGCCCGGCCTGGTTCCACAGTTCGGGCCCGGTGGTGCGCTGGTGCGCCAGCGGATTGGCCGGGTTGTTGAACTGGTCGGCGAACCACGCGCCGGGGATCTCGCGCGCCAGCCGCGCCGCGTAGTCCTGGTAGTACTCGGGATGGCCCTTGCCGACGTCGGAGCGGGTCAGGTGGATTTCGGCGCCGAGCGCCTTGAGGTGCAGGATTTTTTCGATCGCCATTTTGTCAGGCACCACCAGCACCACCCGGTAGCCCTTGATGCGCGCCACCAGCGCCAGCCCGATGCCGGTGTTGCCGGCGGTCGCCTCGACCACCACGCCGCCCGGTTTCAGGCTGCCGTCAGCCTCGGCCGCGGCGATCATGGCCAGCCCGATGCGGTCCTTGATCGACCCGCCCGGGTTCTGCGATTCAAGTTTGAGAAATAGCCTGCAAGGGCCGGTGTCGATGCGCGTGACCTCGACCAGGGGGGTGTTGCCGATCAGTGAAAACAAAGCCGCTTGAGATCCATGTTGCATGTCTGCCTCCATGAGGCCCGGCCATGCCTGCGCCGGGAAACCAGGTTGCCTGGACTTGGAATTCTGCGCCGTTCGAGGCGGGCGGCGTTAACCTGCCTCGCGCTCTGGGAGCTTGTCCAGGGACGCTCCCGGCTGCGGATCGATTATGCGCCGGCCCGCAACTTTCTCCAAAGGGTAGTTCGGCTGATGCCGAGGTAATGCGCCGCTTCGTCGCGCTTGCCGCCGAAACGGGCCAGCACCTGTTGCACCGTTTCCGGCCGCACCAATGCGGCAGGGATCGCCGGCGCCGCCGTGCGGCCCAGTTCCGGCGCCACCGCCAGCACGAAGGTGGGACTCAAAGCCTGCAGCGGCTCGGCCGCCAGGTACAGCGCCAGGCGCTGCATCAGGTTGCGCAGTTCGCGCACGTTGCCGGGCCAGTCGTAGCGCTCGAACAGCGGCGCGCACGCGCCGATTTCGGCGTGCAGGTTCGGATGCGGCCTGGCGCCCAGCGCGGCCAGCGCGTTCTTCAGCGACCATTCGGCCAGCGCCGCGATGTCGCCGCGCCGGTCGCGCAGCGGCGGCAGGGCGATGCGCAGCACCGCCAGCCGGTAGTACAGGTCGGCCCGGAAGCGGCCGTCGCGCACGCGCGCCTCGAGGTCGCAGTGGGTCGCGCTGATCACCCGCACGCTGACCGCCACCGGGCGCGTGCCGCCGACCCGCACCACCTCGCGTTCCTCCAGCACCCGCAGCAGGCGCGTTTGCAGCGCCAGCGGCATCTCGCCGATCTCGTCGAGGAACAGGGTGCCGCGGTTGGCCGCTTCGAACAATCCCGCATGGCCGCCGCGGCGCGCGCCGGTGAAGGCGCCTTCCTCGTGGCCGAACAGCTCGGACTCGAGCAGCGACTCGGCCACCGCGCCGCAGTTGACCGCCACGAACGGCCGGTTTGGGCCCAGGCTGCGCGGGCTCTCGCGGTGGATCGCCTGCGCGGCCAGTTCCTTGCCGGTGCCGGTTTCGCCTTCGATCAGCACCGTCGCGGGCGAGCGTGCATACAGCACCACCTGCTGGCGCAGCTTCTCCATCGCGGCCGATTCGCCGCGCAGGTCGTTCAGGCCATGGCGCGCGCGCAGGGTGTCGGCGACCACCACGCGGCGGCTGCGGTTCGATTCGAGCTGGGTCAGGCGCGCCATCTCCAGCGCGTCGTCGAAGGCCTGGCGGATCGACGCAGCGGAGTAAACAAACACGCCGGTCAGTCCCGCTTCCTCCGCCAGGTCCGTGATCAGGCCGGCGCCGACAATCACCTCGATGCCTTCGGCCTTGAGTTCATTGATGCGGGCCCGCGCGTCTTCCTCGGTGACGTAGGTGCGCTGGGCGATGCCGGCGCCGAAGGTGGCGCTGAACTCGGCCAGCTCCGGCAGCGGCGACTGGTAGGTGACTACCCCGATCCGGCTGGAGACGCGGCGCGCGCGCGCGAGTGCCTGCATCATGTCGAAGCCGCTGGCCCTGGCGATCACCACCGGCGCCGAGACGCGACCTTTGAGGTAGGCCGCGTTGGAGCCGGCCGCGATCACCACATCGCAGCGCTCGGTTGCCATTCGCTCGCGGATGTAGCGCGCGGCGTCGTCGAAACCGAGGTTGACCGGCTCGATGGTGGCGAGGTGGTCGTACTCCAGCGTGATGTCGCGAAACAGGTCGGACAGGCGTGAAACGGACACGGTCCAGATGACCGGCCGGTCGATATCTTCGGCATGGGGAGCGCGGTAGGGCATGCCGCTATTGTACCCCCCCCTTGGCGTTTCAGTGTTTCACTTTGAAACGCAATGTGAACCATTTATTGTTTCAATGTGTATTTGATAATTTTACCTGAGTCCTTGATTTCAAATGGTTTTTTCACCGCATCTCTGGCTCGTGGGCAATCCTTCGGCGCTGGCACGTTGTTTGCAATAGAAACGGCAAGCAGTTCGCTGAAACATACCAGGAGAAACACCATGAGACAATCCCGAGGAGCGCTGTTCCGCCGCGCAGTCGCCGAAGAATCGCCGTTGCAGGTGGTCGGCACGATTACCGCGTACACCGCGCGCATGGCCGAGCAGACCGGGTACAAGGCGATCTACCTGTCCGGCGGCGGCGTGGCCGCCAACTCGCTCGGTATGCCGGACCTGGGCATCAGCACCATGGACGACGTCATCACCGACGCCCAGCGCATCACCGACACCTGCGGCCTGCCGCTGATGGTCGACATCGATACCGGCTGGGGCGGCGCGTTCAACATCGCCCGCACCATCCGCCACATGATCCGCGCCGACGTCGCCGCGGTGCACATGGAAGACCAGGTCTCGACCAAGCGCTGCGGCCACCGTCCCGGCAAGGAAGTGGTCAGCACCGGCGAGATGGTCGACCGCATCAAGGCCGCGGTCGACGCGCGCCACGACGAGAGTTTCGTGATCATGGCGCGCACCGACGCGCTGGCGGTCGAGGGCCTGAACGCCGCGATCGACCGTGCCTGCGCCTACGTCGAAGCGGGTGCCGACATGATCTTCCCGGAAGCGATCACCAAGCTCGAAATGTACAGCCAGGTGCGCGAAGCGGTCGGCGTGCCGATCCTGGCCAACCTCACCGAGTTCGGCGCCACGCCGCTGTTTACGCTTGACGAGCTGCGCGCGCACAAGGTCGACATTGCACTGTACTGCTGCGGCGCCTACCGCGCGATGAACGCGGCCGCGCTCAATTTCTACAAGACGCTGCGCGCCGAGGGCACGCAGAAGAACGTCGTGGCGACCATGCAAAGCCGGATGGAGCTGTATGACTACCTCGGCTACCACGAGTACGAGAAGAAGCTCGACGAGCTGTTCGCCCAAGGCAAAGAAAAATAATTCGACCAATACCGGAGATATTCAAAATGACCAGCAACGCAAACGTAGCAACCGAAGCCGTCGCATTCAAGCCAAAGAAATCCGTGGCCCTGTCCGGCGTCGCCGCCGGTAACACGGCCCTGTGCTCGGTCGGCAAGACCGGCAATGACCTGCACTACCGCGGCTACGACATCCTCGATGTCGCCGACTCCTGCGAGTTCGAGGAAATCGCCTTCCTGCTGGTGCATGGCAAGCTGCCCAACGCGGCCGAACTGAAGGCCTACAAGACCAACCTGAAATCGATGCGCGGCCTGCCGCAAGTGGTGAAAGCGGCGCTCGAGGCGCTGCCGGCAGCGGCCCACCCGATGGACGTGATGCGCACCGGCGTTTCCGCGCTTGGCTGCGCGCTTCCGGAAAAAGACGACCACAACGTACCGGGCGCGCGCGACATCGCCGACCGGCTGATGGCGTCGTTCGGCTCGATGCTGCTGTACTGGTACCACTTCAGCCACAACGGCCGGCGCATCGAAGTCGAGACCGATGACGATTCGATCGGCGGCCACTTCCTGCATCTGCTGCACGGCGAGAAGCCGTCCGACGCGTGGGTCAAGGCGATGCACACCTCGCTGATCCTGTACGCCGAGCATGAGTTCAACGCCTCGACCTTCACCGCGCGCGTCATCGCCGGCACCGGTTCCGACATCCACTCGGCCATCACCGGCGCGATCGGCGCGCTGCGCGGACCGAAGCACGGCGGCGCCAATGAAGCCGCGCTCGAAATCCAGGAGCGCTACGAGAGCCCGGACGAAGCCGAAGCCGACATCCGCCGCCGCGTCGAGAACAAGGAAGTCGTGATCGGCTTCGGCCATCCGGTCTACACCATCTCCGACCCGCGCAACAAGGTTATCAAGGAACTGGCGCGCAGCCTGTCGCAGGACGCCGGCTCGACCAAGATGTTCGACATCGCCGAGCGGCTCGAAACGGTCATGTGGGAAGTGAAGAAGATGTTCCCGAACCTCGACTGGTTCTCCGCTGTCTCATATCATATGATGGGCGTGCCGACCTCGATGTTCACGCCGTTGTTCGTCATCTCGCGCACCTCCGGCTGGGCCGCGCACGTGATCGAGCAGCGCATCGACAACAAGATCATCCGCCCTAGCGCGAACTACGTCGGTCCCGAAGACCTGAAGTTCGTGCCGATCGCGGATCGCAAGTAAGGCTTACCATGAACCTCGAATACCGCAAACCGCTTCCCGGCACCACGCTGGATTACTTCGACACGCGCGCCGCGGTCGACGCGCTCGAGCCGGGCGCCTACGACAAGCTGCCGTACACCTCGCGCGTGCTGGCCGAGAACCTGGTGCGCCGCTGCGACCCGGAGACGCTCAACGCGTCGCTTCGGCAGTTCATCGAGCGCAGGCAGGACCTGGACTTCCCGTGGTTTCCCGCGCGCGTAGTCTGCCACGACATCCTGGGCCAGACCGCGCTGGTCGACCTGGCCGGTTTGCGCGACGCCATTGCGGCCCAGGGCGGCGACCCGGCGCTGGTCAATCCGGTGGTGCCGACCCAGCTGGTGGTGGACCACTCGCTAGCCGTCGAGAGCGCCGGCTTCGACCCCGACGCGTTCGAAAAGAACCGCGCGATCGAAGACCGCCGCAACGAGGACCGCTTCCACTTCATCGAATGGACCAAGAAGGCGTTCAAGAACGTCGACGTGATCCCGCCCGGTAACGGCATCCTGCACCAGATCAACCTCGAACGCATGTCGCCCGTGGTCCAGGTGAAGGACGGCGTGGCCTTCCCCGATACGCTGGTCGGCACCGACTCGCACACCCCGATGGTCGACGCGCTCGGCGTGCTCGCCATCGGCGTGGGCGGGCTGGAAGCGGAAAGCGTGATGCTGGGCCGCGCCTCCTGGATGCGCCTGCCCGACATCATCGGCGTCGAGCTGACCGGCAAGCCTCAGCCTGGCATCACCGCGACCGACATCGTGCTGGCCCTGACCGAGTTCCTGCGCAACGCCAAGGTGGTGTCGTCCTACCTCGAGTTCTACGGCGAGGGTGCCGCGCACCTGACCTTGGGCGACCGCGCCACCATTTCGAACATGGCGCCGGAATTCGGCTCTACCGCCGCGATGTTCTACATCGACGAGCAGACCATCAAATATCTCAAGCTCACCGGCCGCGACGACGAACTGGTCAAGCTGGTCGAAACCTACGCGCGCCATACCGGCCTGTGGGCCGACAGCCTGAAGAACGCCAAATACGAGCGCGTGCTCAGCTTCGACCTGTCCTCGGTGGTGCGCACCATCGCCGGCCCATCGAACCCGCACAACCGGGTGCCGACCTCGGAACTGGCCGCGCGCGGCATCAGCGGCATTGTGGAAAACGAGCCTGGCCTGATGCCCGACGGCGCCGTCATCATCGCCGCCATCACCAGCTGCACCAACACCAACAACCCACGCAACATGATCGCCGCCGGCCTGCTGGCGCGTAACGCCAACCGGCGCGGCCTGACCCGCAAGCCGTGGGTCAAGAGTTCGCTGGCGCCCGGTTCCAAGACCGTGGCGCTGTACCTGGAAGAAGCCAGACTGCTGCCGGAACTGGAAACGCTCGGCTTCGGCGTGGTCGCTTTCGCCTGCACCACTTGCAACGGCATGAGCGGAGCGCTCGATCCGGTGATCCAGCAGGAAGTCGTCGAGCGCGACCTGTACGCCACTGCGGTCCTCTCCGGCAATCGCAACTTCGACGGCCGTATCCACCCGTACGCCAAGCAGGCCTTCCTGGCCTCGCCGCCGCTGGTGGTCGCCTACGCGATCGCCGGCACCATCCGTTTCGATATCGAGAAGGACGTGCTGGGCTTCGACGGCGAGGGCAAGCCGGTGAAGCTGGCCGACATCTGGCCGCTTGATGAAGAGATCGACGCCATCGTCGCCTCCAGCGTCAAGCCCGAGCAGTTCCGCAAGGTCTACACGCCGATGTTCGCGGTACAGGCCGACAAGGGCGACAAGGTCAGCCCGCTGTACGACTGGCGCCCGATGACCACCTACATCCGCCGTCCGCCGTACTGGGAAGGCGCGCTGGCCGGCGAACGTTCGCTCAAGGGCATGCGTCCGCTCGCGATTTTGGGCGACAACATCACCACCGACCACCTGTCGCCGTCCAACGCCATCATGCTCGATAGCGCGGCCGGCGAGTACCTGGCCAAGATGGGCCTGCCGGAAGAGGACTTCAACTCCTATGCGACGCACCGCGGCGACCACCTGACCGCGCAGCGCGCCACCTTCGCCAACCCGACCCTGAAAAACGAAATGGTGCGCGAAGACGGCAAGGTCAAGGCAGGATCGCTGGCCCGCATCGAGCCGGAAGGCACGGTAGCGCGCATGTGGGAAGCCATCGAGACCTACATGGAGCGCAAGCAGCCGCTGATCATCATCGCCGGCGCCGACTACGGCCAGGGTTCCTCGCGCGACTGGGCCGCCAAGGGCGTGCGCCTGGCCGGCGTGGAAGCGATCGTCGCCGAAGGCTTCGAACGCATCCACCGCACCAACCTGGTGGGCATGGGCGTGCTGCCGCTCGAATTCAAGATCGGCGTCAACCGCATCACGCTGGGCCTGGACGGCACCGAGACCTTCGACGTGATAGGCGGGCGCACGCCGCGTGCCGACCTCACCCTGGTGATCAACCGCCACAACGGCGATAGCGAGGAAGTGCCGGTGACCTGCCGCCTCGATACCGCGGAAGAAGTGTCGATCTACGAGGCGGGCGGCGTGCTGCAGCGCTTCGCCCAGGACTTCCTCGAATCGTCCTCGGCAAAGGAGGCTTAAGATGGCACACGCACCTCAAATCAGAATTCCCGCCACCTACATGCGTGGCGGTACCAGCAAAGGCGTCTTCTTCCGGCTGCAGGATTTGCCGGAGGCCGCACAGGTTCCCGGCAAGGCGCGCGATGCGCTGCTGCTGCGCGTGATCGGCAGCCCCGACCCGTACGGCCAGCAGATCGACGGCATGGGCGCCGCCACTTCGAGCACCAGCAAGACGGTGATCCTGTCCAAGTCGGACAAGCCCGATCACGACGTCGACTACCTGTTCGGCCAGGTCTCGATCGACAGCGCCTTCGTCGACTGGAGCGGCAACTGCGGCAACCTGTCGGCCGCCGTCGGTTCGTTCGCCATCAACGGCGCTCTGGTCGACCCCGCCCGCATCCCGCAGGACGGCGTGGCCACAGTGCGGATCTGGCAGGCCAATATCGGCAAGACCATCATCGCGCACGTGCCGGTCAGCGGCGGCGCGGTGCAGGAAACCGGCGACTTCGAACTCGACGGGGTCACGTTCCCCGCCGCCGAAGTGCAGCTTGAATTCCTCGACCCGGCAGCCGAGGAAGAGGGCGCCGGCGGCGCCATGTTCCCGACCGGCCAGCTGGTCGACCAGCTCGAGGTGCCTGGCGTGGGCACCTTCCAGGCCACCATGATCAATGCCGGCATTCCGACCATCTTCGTCAATGCCGAAGACATCGGCTACCTGGGCACCGAGCTGCAGGACGCGATCAACGGCGATCCCAAGGCGCTGGCCAGGTTCGAGGCGATCCGCGCCCATGGCGCCCTGCGCATGGGGCTGATCCGGCACATCGACGACGCGGCAAAGCGCCAGCACACGCCGAAGGTCGCCTTCGTCGCCAAACCGGCCGACTATGTCTCTTCGAGCGGCAAGCCGGTCGCCGCGGCCGACATCGACCTGCTGGTGCGCGCCATGTCGATGGGCAGACTGCACCACGCCATGATGGGCACGGCGGCGGTGGCCATCGCCACCGCCGCGGCGATTCCCGGCACGCTGGTGAACCTCGCCGCTGGCGGCGGTGCGCGCAAGGCGGTGCGCTTCGGCCATCCGTCGGGCACCTTGCGGGTGGGTGCCGAAGCGAGCGAAGCCAACGGCGAATGGAGCGTCGGCAAGGTCATCATGAGCCGCAGCGCCCGGGTGCTGATGGAAGGGTGGGTGCGCGTCCCCGGCGACGCGTTCTGAGGAACAGTAGGTTCACTTGCGTGTCCGACTTTTCATGAAGCCCGCCAATCGCCCCAGCTGGGACAAGGTCCTGGTCGATATCGTCGACTATGTGCAGGACTACGCGATCACCTCGGGGCTCGCGTATGAAACCGCGCGCCACTGCCTGATCGACACGCTCGGCTGCGGCCTCGAAGCGCTGGAATACCCCGCCTGCACCAAGCTGCTCGGCCCTGTCGTGCATGGCACGGTGGTGCCGAACGGCGCCAGGGTGCCGGGCACCCAGTTCCAGCTCGACCCGGTGCAGGCCGCATTCAACATCGGCGCGATGATCCGCTGGCTCGACTTCAACGACACCTGGCTGGCCGCCGAATGGGGCCACCCGTCGGACAACCTGGGCGGCATCCTGGCCACCGCCGACTGGCTCTCGCGCGGCGCCGTCGCCGCCGGCAAGCGGCCGCTGGTCATGCGCGACGTGTTGGGCGCGATGATCAAGGCGCACGAAATCCAGGGCTGCATAGCGCTCGAAAACTCGTTCAACAAAGTGGGCCTCGACCACGTCGTGCTGGTCAAGGTCGCGACGACCGCGGTGGTCGCCCAGATGCTGGGCCTCGCGCGCGACGAGATCCTCAATGCGGTGTCGCTGGCATGGGTAGACGGCCAGGCGCTGCGCACCTATCGCCACGCGCCGAACACCGGCTCGCGCAAATCGTGGGCCGCGGGCGACGCCACATCGCGCGCGGTGCGCCTGGCGCTGATCGCCCGCACCGGCGAGATGGGCTATCCGTCGGTGCTGAGCGCGCCGACCTGGGGCTTTTACGACGTGCTGTTCAAGGGCCGGTCGTTCAGGTTCCAGCGTCCGTACGGTTCATACGTGATGGAAAACGTGCTCTTCAAGATTTCGTTCCCGGCCGAATTCCACGCGCAGACCGCGGTCGAAGCGGCGATGACGATCCACGGCGCGATGGCGAAAGCGGGCAAGACCTCGGACGACATCGCGAGGGTCGCCATTCGTACCCACGAGGCGTGCATCCGCATCATCGACAAGCAGGGCCCGCTGGGCAATCCGGCCGACCGCGACCACTGCATCCAGTACATGGTCGCCGTGCCGCTGATCCACGGCCGCCTGACCGCCGCCGACTACGAAGACAACATCGCCGCCGATCCGCGCATCGACGCCTTGCGCGCCAGGATCGCGTGCGTCGAAGACCCGGCCTTCACGGCCGACTACCACGACCCGTCGAGGCGCTCGATCGCCAACGGCGTCACGGTGCAATTCAAGGACGGCAGCAGGTTCGACGAAGTCGTCGTGGAGTACCCGATCGGCCACGCGCGCCGCCGCACAGAAGGCATCCCGCTGCTGGTCGCCAAGTTCCGGACCAACCTGGCGCGCCGCTTCCCGCCGCGGCAGCAGGACGCCATCCTCGCCGTTTCGCTCGACCGGGCGGCACTCGAAGCGATGCCGGTCAACGAATACGTCGACCTGTACGTGATCTGAGCGGAACGCCTGCGCCCGGAAGGTGTGCATTAAAACGCGCACTTTGCCGGCATTTGTTTTTCCGGATTTCACAAGTTCCCCATGTTTGTGGTTTATGATTCGCTCGAATAGCGGCCCACGCGAGAGGCCGTGCTTTTTTTGCCATAGCGGGGACATGGATCGACTACCAACCAAGCCGCTGGCCATGGCCGGCGCATTGCAGCTGATCGGCGCACCTGCCTGCGCCTGCGACTGCGCGGGCATCATCATCGCCACCAATCCCGAGCTGGGCGCACTGCTCGGCGCCGGCGCCGAGGGGCGTGCGCTGCTCGACTTCTTTGCCGCCGCCAGCGTCGAGCCAGGGGCGGCGCTGCTGCGCGACGCCGCCACCGGCGCCCAGTCGTGGGACGCCGTGCTGGTCGCCGGCGGCGAAGAGATCGCGGTCCAGTTGTGCGCCAAGCCGCTGCCGCCGGAGGCGGGCGGGCCGGGCTGCACCATCGTCTTCACCGACATCCGGCGTTTCGAGCGCCACCAGGGCGAACTGCGCCAGACCCTGCTCGAACAGAAGGCCATCTTCGACAACGCGTCGGTCGGCATCCTGTTCAGCAAGGGCGGGCTGATGATGTCCTGTAATCCGCGCTTTGCCGAAATGTTCGGCTACACGCGCGATGAGATGACGGGGCGGCCGGCGGTCGAGGTGTTCCCGTCGCCCGAAGTGTATCGCCGCTTCGGCGCCGAAGCCGGGCCGCTGCTCGGAAACGGCATGCCGTTCGAGCGATCGGAATTCCAGTTCCTGCGGCGCGACGGCTCGCTGTTCTGGTGCCGGGTGCGCGCCAAGGCGGTCGACACCGACCGCAGCGAAGAGGGCACCATCTGGATTCTCGAAGACGTGACCGAAGCGCGCCAGACGCTGGTGGAAGTCCAGGCGATCATGACCAACGCCTCGGTCAGCATCCTGTTCACCAAGAACCGGCTGATCACGCGCTACAACCGCGGCTTCGCCGAGATGTTCGGCTACGACGGCGACGAAGGCCTTGGCTTGCCGGGCAGCGCGCTGTACCCCAGCGACGAGATCTACGCGCGCACCGGCGAAGCCGCGTTCCCGCTGCTGTCTGTCGGCAAGCCGTTCCAGACCGAAGTCGAGATGGCGCGCAAGGATGGCAGCGTGATGTGGTCGCAGCTGATCGCTTACGTGGTCAATCCCGACGATCCGTCGCAAGGCACCATCTGGATCATCGAAGACCGCACCGAGCACAAACGTGCCGAGGAATCGCTGCGCAACACGCTGCTGGAAAACCAGGCCATCCTCGACAGCGCGGTGCTCGGCATCTCGGTGGTGGAGAACGGCTTAAACCTGCGCTGCAACAGCAAGATGGAAGAGCTGTTCGGCTACGGGCCGGGCGAGATGGACGGGCTGTCGGTGCGGGCGCTGTATCCCGACGTGGCGAGCTGGGAGCTGGCGCGCGGCGAAACCTCGCGCGACTTCCATGCGGGCCGGGTCAGCATGTACGAATACCAGCTGGTGCGCAAGGATCGCAGCCGGTTCTGGGCGCGCCTGTCCGGACGGCCGTTCGACCTGTCGGAGCATACCGGCCGTTCGGTGTGGCTGGTGGACGATGTCACCGCGCGCCGCGAGGCCGCCGAGACGGTGCGCCGCGCGCGCGACGAACTCGAAGTGCGGGTACTGGAACGGACCGCCGAACTGGCCGGCGCCAACGCGCTGCTGCAAGGCGAGATCGTCGAGCGGCGCCAGGCCGAGGCGAGGGTGCACCACATGGCCTACCACGACAGCCTGACCGGGTTGCCGAACCGCGCGCTGCTGTCGGACCGGCTCGACCGCGCCATGCTGGCGGTGCAGCGATCCGAGCGCAAGCTGGCGGTGATGTTCATCGACCTTGACCGCTTCAAGACGATCAACGATTCGCTCGGCCATCTGACGGGCGACCACCTGCTCAAGGAAGTGGCGGGCCGGCTGTGCCGCGCGGTGCGCGCCAGCGACACGGTGGCGCGGCTGGGCGGCGACGAATTCGTGGTGCTGGTGCCGGGCATCCGCAGTCCCGAAGAATGCACCCACGTGGCCGAGAAGATGATCGAAGCGCTGGCTACGCCGTTCCCTTTCGAAGGGCGCATGCTGCATATCACGCCGTCGATCGGCATCTGCATGTACCCGGACGACGGCGGCGATGTCGAGACGCTGATGCGGCATGCCGACGCGGCCATGTACCACGCCAAGGCGAGCGGGCGCAACAACTACCAGTTCTTCACGCAGCGCATGAACCAGGCCGCGGCCCAGCACTTCGAGCTCGAAAGCAGCTTGCGCGGCGCGCTCGCGCAAGAAGAATTCGAGTTGTTCTACCAGCCGATCATCGACATCGGCACGCGCCGGGTGCACACCATGGAAGTGCTGCTGCGCTGGCGGCGACCGGGACATGGCCTGATCTTGCCCGACCACTTCATCCCGATCATCGAAGAGAACGGGCTGATCGTGGCGGTGGGCGAATGGGTGATGCGGCGCGCCTGCGAGCAGAGCGTAAAATGGCAGCGCATGGGATTGCAGCCGGTGCCGCTGGCGGTGAACCTGTCGCCGCGCCAGTTCATGAATCGAGGGCTGATCGAATCGATCCGGCGGATTCTGGACGAGACCGGAATCGACCCGTCGCTGATCGAATTCGAGATCACCGAGACGGCGCTGATGCAGCACGGCGAGCAGACGCTGGAGATTCTCGGGCAGATCAACCGCATGGGGATACGGATGTCGATCGACGATTTCGGCACCGGCTATTCGAGCCTGGCGTATCTGAAGCGCTTCCCGGTCAAGAAGGTCAAGATCGACCGCGCGTTCATCAAGGATCTCGAAAACAGTGCGGAGGACCGGGCGATCGTCGGCGCCATCATCGCGCTGTCGAATAGCCTGCAGCTATCGGTGGTGGCGGAGGGCGTGGAGACCGAAGGGCAGTTCGACCTGCTGCTTGGCAATGGCTGCCAATACGCGCAAGGCTACCTGTTCTCGCAGCCGGCCGACACGGCCCAAGCCCAGGCGCTGCTGCAACGGCCCGAACCCTGGGGGCAGGCCTGAGATCCGGGGCAAGCGCACACCATCTGTCGAAGGGACCTGCAATTCAAGACGGTATCCGACCCGGCGTCGGATGCGACAATCTAGTCGATGGTGGCGATCACCGGGGCGTGGTCGGACGGCTGTTCCCACTTGCGCGGGGCGCGGTCGATGGCGCATGCGCTGCAGCGCCCGGCCAGTTTGGCCGACAGCAGGATGTGGTCGATCCGCAGCCCGCGGTTGCGGCGGAACGCGAGTTGGCGGTAATCCCACCAGCTGTACGACTTGTCGGCCTGCTCGAACATGCGGAATGAATCGGTCAGGCCCAACTCGATCAGGGTCACCAGCGCGGCGCGCTCCTTGTCGGAACACAGCACTTGCCCCTCCCACTCGGCCGGGTCGTGCACGTCGCGGTCGTCAGGGGCGATGTTGTAGTCGCCCAGGATCGCCAGCTGCTCATGCTCGCGCATCTCGTCGGCCAGCCATGCGCCCAGCGATGCCAGCCAGTCCAGCTTGTAGACGTATTTGTCGGAATCGACCGTCTGCCCGTTCGGCACATACGCGCAAACGATGCGCACGCCGTCGATCGTGCCGGCCAAAATGCGCTGCTGCGCATCTTCGAAACGCGGATTGTTCTTGATCACGTCGGTGATCGGCAGCTTCGACAGGATCGCCACGCCGTTGTAGGTTTTCTGTCCGCTGAACGCAACCTGGTAACCGGCGGCGTTGATCTCGGCCACCGGAAACTTGTCGTCGGTCAGTTTGGTCTCTTGCAGGCATAACACGTCAACCGGATTTTCGCCCAGCCATTGCAGCAGGTGGGGCAGGCGGACTTTGAGGGAATTGACATTCCAAGTTGCTATTTTCATCGATGGGTTCGGTAAGTGGATGCTGGCACGGAGTATTCACCGAAGCTGCNNCGTGGGGTAATTATGCTTTCCCTATATACTTATTGAGCATGCATAAAAAGCGTTGTCAATCTGACTCATCGGGGCTATAAGTGTAGCAAAGTGTAACAAATGCGCGACAAAAGCTGCAAACTAGCCTATTGTTACTGCGGGGGAATGAAAAATTGCATTATTATAACGGTTGCTGTAACATCGCTATATTGATCACCGGTAGCTGAAACAGACTGATGGATTTTTTTCCTAGGTAACAGTAACGAGCCCTCGCGGTCAATTCGCAGTCGAAATTGCACCAACAGGTGATACTATATTGAAATGTTGCAGTTTCAATAGTGTGAAATGCGACTACAGCATTTGTAAAGGATAAAAATGCGCAATGCATTCGAAGCGTGGGCACAACGCGACGGCCATATCGTTCGGCGCCGTGAAGACAAGCCTGAGGAATACCTCGTATTCGAGACGCAACGCCGCTGGGTGATATGGCAGGCTGCACTTGCGCATGGCAAGTCCGCTGCGGCCACGCCGAAGGCGGCTACTGCCAAGCCCGCCGTCAAGGACATCGCGCTCGATCCGGCGCGCGCGTCCGCGCAAAAGGCCCTGCAGGGCGGACCGGACGAAGCGGCGATGCGCAACCGCGTGCTCAATGAAGTGCTCGACGCTTTCAGCGACCTGGACGACACCGCCGGCATCGAAGGCGCGCTCAAGGTCATCCAGAGCCTGAAGAAGAAGCAGAAGGCGCTGGCGGAAGATAAAGCCGAGGGCTAAATGCAGTACCGGCATTACAAAGGCGGTCTGTACGAGCTGGTCTGCATGGCCACGCTCGAATCGGACCTGTCCGAGATGGTGGTGTATCGCGCGGCCGACGGTTCGATCTGGACCCGGCCCAAAGATGTGTTCTTCCAGCTGGTCGATGTCGACGGCGAACTGGTGCCGCGCTTCGCACCGGTTTGCTGATTCTCCGGCCCCAGCGGCCAACTTCTCTCCCCGGGATATTCATATGCAGTGGCTCAAAGCAGCGTCAGGCCTGGCTTTGTCGGGCGTCGTATTGTGCGCTTCGGCTGAAACCATCGGCTCGGTCGATACCGTTTTCAAACTGATCGGCCCCGATCACAAGGTGGTGGTCGAGGTGTTCGATGATCCGAAGGTGGCCGGCGTGAGCTGCTACCTGTCGCGCGCCAAGACCGGCGGCATCAAGGGCGCCGTCGGACTGGCCGAGGACAAGGCCGATTCCTCGGTGGCCTGCCGCCAGGTCGGCCCCCTGTCATTTACCGCCAAGGTGCCGCGCCAGGAAGAGGTGTTCAGCGAGCGCGCCTCGATCTTCTTCAAGCACGTGCGCGTGGTGCGCATGGTGGACCCCAGGCGCAACGCGCTGGTCTACCTGGTGTATTCGGATCGCCTGATCGAGGGCAGTCCGAAAAACAGCGTGACCGCCGTGCCGGTCCCGGCCAACCAGCCGATTCCCCTGAAATAAGCGCCCGACTCATGATCGCCCCGGTCCTGCCGTAAACAAGGCAGGATCAATCAACGGACCGATACCATGAGCTTGAAACGAACAGGCGTGCTCGCGCTGCTGGCCGCAACGGCCATCGCCGCGTTACCGGGCTGCGCAACCCTGACCGACTCGAACCAGCAGGAGGTGACGGTGCGCGCCATCCTCGAGCACCGCGAGGTGGTGGGAGTCGGCTGCCTGCTGTCGAACAAGACGGGGCGCTGGTTCGTGACGGCGCCGGGGCGCGTGACGATCCAGAAAAGCGTGGACGAGCTGAGCATCGACTGCAGGAAGGCCGGCGTCGGCGCGGCCAGCGAGGTGGTCGCCTCGCGCTTCGGCACCGGCAACCTGATTGGCAATGCGGTGGTGAGCGGGGGGCTGGGCTATCTGGTCGACCGCCGTTCCGGCGCGGGATTCGACTATCCGGTCACGCTGACGGTGCTGTTGCGCCGCCCGGTCGAAGCGGGCGAGCCTGAACCGGCGATCGACGCCGGTAACGCAGTGTACTAAAATACTGGCGTCGCTTCTGCCGCGACCCAAAAAAAAGCCGCCGGTGCAAGCGCGCCGGCGGCTTTTTTTGGTGCGATCCGCGCCGTCTCAGGTGCGGTTGATCAGGAAGGTCGACAGCAGCGGCACCGGACGCCCGGTCGCGCCTTTCGCGCCGCCCGACTTCCAGGCGGTGCCGGCGATATCCAGATGGGCCCAGGTGTACTTGCGGGTGAAGTTCTCGAGGAAACAGGCCGCGGTCACGCTGGCGCCGCCCGGCGTGCCGATGTTGCCCAGGTCGGCGAAGTTCGACTTGAGCTGCTCGTTGTAGGCTTCTTCGATCGGCAGGCGCCACGCGGTGTCGCTCGATTCCTTGCCGGCCGCGATCAGCTCGCTGGCCAGCTGCTCGTGGGCGTCGTCGCTGCGGGTGAACAGGCCGCTGTTGTGGTGGCCCAGCGCGACGATGCAGGCGCCGGTCAGGGTCGCGATGTCGACCACGGCGGCCGGCTTGAAGCGTTCGGCGTAGGTCAGCGCGTCGCACAGCACCAGGCGGCCTTCGGCGTCGGTGTTGAGCACTTCGATGGTCAGGCCGTTCATCGAGGTGACGATGTCGCCCGGCTTGGTGGCGCGGCCCGAGGGCATGTTCTCGCAGGCGGCGATCACGCCGATCACGTTCAGCTTCAGGTCCATCTCGCCGATCGCGCGGAAGGTGCCCAGCACCGAAGCGGCGCCGCACATGTCGTACTTCATTTCATCCATCGCCGGACCGGGCTTGATCGAGATGCCGCCGGTGTCGAAGGTGATGCCTTTGCCGACCAATACCACCGGCGCATCCTTGGCCTTGCCGCCCATGTGCTTGAGCACGATGAACTTCGGCGGTTCTTCGCTGCCGTTGGTGACCGACAGGAAGCTGCCCATCTTCAGCGCTTCGAGCTGCTTGCGCTCCAGGACTTCGATCTCGAACTTGTACTCCTTGCCCAGCTTCCTGGCGGTGTTGGCCAGGTAGGTCGGGGTGCAGACGTTGGCCGACAGGTTGCCCAGTTCCTTGGTCAGGTCCATGCCGTTGGCGATCGCCACGGCCTGGGCCAGCGCGGTCTTGGCCTTGGCGTCGACGCTGGCCGCAGCCAGCGTGATCTTGTGCACGCCGGCCGGAACCGGATCCTTCTTGCTTTTCTGGGCATCGGTGCGAAATACGCTCTCGTGGGCGGCGCAGACGACGGTGCGCACGGCCCAGTTCAGGTCGCGCTCTTTCACATCCGTCATCGGTAGTGCGATAATGGCGTCCGCGGCGCCCAGCTGGGCGAATGCCTTGAGCGTGGCGCCCACCGCCGAAACGAAGCTTTTTTCGCTGACCGCCTCGTCGGCGCCCAGGCCGACCAGCAGCACGCGCGCCGCGCCGGCGCCGCTGACGCCGCGCAGCAGCAGGGTCGAACCGGGCTTGCCGGTGATGTCGCCGGACTTCAGCGCAGCCGTAATTTCACCACCCTGATCGAAGGCCTTGGCGGCCTGCGACAGTTTTTTGTTCTCGAATACCGCAACTGCGACACAGCCAGTCTTGGCCGAAGCGATGGTGTTTTTTGTGTCGAATGCTTTTATGCTAAAGTCCATTTTGATTCTCCGTTTTTCGTTTGTGACGCGACTGCCTAACCTGTGATTATAACTTTCGAATGATCTTCCAACGCGCACTACGACGTGAACTGGCCAGTGCTGCCGGCGCCACCTTCACGGTGCTGTTTACGATCTTCGTCACCTGGACGCTGATCTCCATCCTCGGCAAAGCCGCCGGCGGCAAGGTGGCATCAAGCGACGTCGTCGCGCTGATCGCCTTCGCAGTGCTGAATTATCTGCCAACTATCCTGATCCTCACCAGCTTTATTTCTGTTTTGATGGCGGTCACCCGCAGCTACCGCGACTCCGAGATGGTGGTCTGGTTCGCCTCAGGCCAGTCGCTGGTGCGCTGGATCGCGCCGGTGCTCACTTTCGGCCTGCCGCTGGTGCTGCTTACCGGGGCGCTCAGCCTGTTCGCCACGCCGTGGGCCAAGATGAAAAGCACCGAATTCATCGAGCGCTTCGAAAAACGCGAAGACCTCAAGAAGGTCTCGCCCGGCCAGTTCAAGGAATCGACCTCCAGCAACCGTGTGTTCTTCGTCGAGGGCGTCTCGGGCGGCTCGAACGTGGTCCAGAACGTGTTTGTCAACACCATCGAAAGCAACGGCAATACGGTGGTCGTGGCGAAGGAGGGAGTGATCGAAGCGGACGGCAAGGGCGGCCAGTTCCTGGTGCTGAAGAACGGCCGGCGCTACCAGGGCATCCCCGGCCAGGCCGATTTCCAGTCGATGGAGTTCGAGCGCTACAGCATGCGGGTGTCGACCCGGGTTCCGGTGCTGGGCGCCGACATGCCGACCGATACCCTGTCGACGGCCGCGCTGCTGGCAGTGCCGAACCGCTTCACGATGGCCGAACTGCTGTGGCGGATCGCCTCGCCGGTCATGTGCGTGCTGCTGATGATGCTCGCCATCCCGCTCGGCTTCGTCAATCCGCGCGCCGGCAGTTCGGCCAATCTGATCCTGGCATTGCTGATCTTCGTCACCTACAGCAACCTGATCAAGCTGACCGAGGCGAGCGTCAAGCAGGGCAAGGTGGCGTTCGCGGCAGCCTGGTGGCCGCTGCACCTGCTGGTGCTGCTGTTCGTGGTGGGACTGTTCGCCTGGCGCCTGAACGTGAACCACCGCTATCATCCGCTGGTGCTGCTGAACGCCCTGAAACGCGGCCGCGCGCCGCAGGAGGCGCTGGCCAAATGAAAGTCCTGCAACGCTATTTCGCCGTCAACATCGCGCAGGCGGTGGCCTTCGTGCTGGTCGCCTTCCTCGCCCTGATCGCTTTCATGGACCTGACCGGCGAACTGCCGGCGGTCGGCAAGGGCGGCTACATGATCCAGCACGCCTTCCTGTATGTGCTGATGCTGTTGCCGGGCCACGTGTACGAAGTGATGCCGGTGGCGGCGCTGATCGGCACCATCTACACGATGGCGCAATTTGCGGCCAGCTCCGAATTCACCATCATGCGCGCCTCGAGCATGTCGACCCAGATGGCGGCCTGGATGCTGTTCAGGATCGGCATCGTGTTCGTCGTGATCACCTTCGTGTTCGGCGAACTGATTACGCCGCGCACCGCGCCGCTGGCCGAAAAGCTCAAGCTGAGCGCGAAAGGCGCCACCGTGTCGCAGGAATTCCGCTCCGGGATGTGGACCAAGGACATCGTGCACAGCGAAGGGCTGAAGGGAGCGGTGACCGGCTCGCGCTTTTTCAACGTGCGCCAGTTCCGCACCGACGGCCAGCTGGTCGACGTCAAGCTGTACGAGTTCGACACCAGTTTCCGCATGCGCTCGCTGATCACCGCGGCCAGCGCCACCTTCGAGGGCAACAACACCTGGCGCCTTGCCGACGTCACCGAGACGCGTTTTACGAACAGCCGCGTGCTGCCGGCGCCGGGTGAGGCGGCGCCGGCCGGCGCCAGCTTCCAGAGCATGTTCGGCCAGGAGACCAGCGCGGTCACGACGCGCAAGCTGGCGAGCATGGACCTGATCTCCGAAATCACGCCGAAGATCCTGTCGGTGTCGTCGGCCGACCCGGAACGCATGTCGGCCAACGAACTGGCCGTATATACGCGCCACCTGACCGAGAACAGGCAGGAGACCGACCGCTTCAAGATCGCGTTCTGGAAAAAGCTGATCGACCCGCTGGCGATTTTCGTGCTGATGGCGCTGGCGCTGCCGTTCGCCTACCTGCATTCGCGCAGCGGCGGGGTCAGCCTCAAGATCTTCATCGGCATCATGATCGGCGTGAGCTTCATCCTGATCAACACGCTGTTCTCGCATCTCGGCTTGCTCAGCACCTGGCCGCCGTTCGTCACCGCAATCGCTCCCAGCCTGCTGTTCCTGGCGCTGGCGCTGGGGGCGCTGTGGTGGGTGGAGCGACACTGATGGGCGGCCGCGCACTGGTGCTGTTCGCGCATGGGGCTCGGGCCGCCTCGTGGGCCGCGCCGTTCGAACGCCTGCGCGAGCTGACCCGCGCGCGCCTGCCGGGGGTGCCGGTCTCGCTGGCTTTCCTGGAATTGATGGAGCCGCGCTTGCCGGCCGAAGTGGCGCGGCTGGCTGCGGAGGGCATCGTCGAGATCACCGTGGTGCCGGTATTTTTGGGGCAGGGCGGGCACCTGCTGCGCGACTTGCCGCTGCTGGTCGACCAGCTGAAGCTCGATCATCCCGGCGTCGTGCTCAAGGTGGCCGGCGCGGTCGGCGAAGACCCTGCGGTGCTTGCCGCGATGACCGACTACTGCGTCGGCGCGCTCGGCTGACCGGGCAGGCGTCTCAGGTCCCGCGCGGCATTGGCGGCAACAGCGCCAGCACGCCCTTCATCGCGTACACCACGATCAAGGTGCCGTTCAGGTCGCCGACGAACATGACGAAAAAGCTGCGCGCCAGGTCCTCGGTGCCGCCATGCATGGCGAACCAGATATGGTGCAAGAGCGGACTGGCGACCGAATACAGGACGATGCACACCAGCAGGCGGCCTGGCGACAGGTTGTTCAGCGATGCGCGCAGGCCGAATACGTTTTGCGCGATGCGATTGGCGATGAAGGGTGCGGCGGCGGCCAGCACGCCGCCCATGAACGAACGCAGGTAATCGTCCGGGAAAAAATAGAAGAAGCAGACCAGCCAGGAAACCAGCAGCAGGCCAATCGCGCCGGCGCTACCGAACAGCAGGACGCAGAGCAGGCGCATGCCGGCCGGCAGATAAATCCAGTTGATGCCGGGGACGAACTCGAGTCGGGTGAACAGCCACTCGTTCGCCGCGAGCATGGCGACGAAAGCGATCATGGTGGCCGCGACCATGGCTGCCTGAAACCGCAATTGAGTCATCGAGTCATCGTCCCATATAGTATAAAATTATGCGAAAGCTCAATGCCATTCCGTCATATTGGAGTTCGATGACAAAGTCCCCTGTTCGGCCTGCCGACATTTACCTGCGTTTTCTGCAACTTGCGGAAGCGCTGCGCGGATTACCTTCGTTGCCGGTACTCGACCCGCTTGAAGAGCGCATTCTTGCATTTGTTGCGGTAAAAGCGCAAGCGCACGATCGCCTATCGGTACGCGACATGATGGCCAAGGCCGAATTCGGATCGCCCGCGACAGTGCACAGCCGCCTCAAGTCGATGCGTGAAAAGGGTTGGCTGATGCTGTCCGACACGGACGACACGCGCCGCAAGCAGGTCGAGCTGACCCAGGCCGCGCTGCTGCATTTCGACAAGCTATCGACCTGCCTGGTGAACGCGGCCAAGGGCTGACTGGGGTCAGGTCTGACAAACGGACATATTTAACAGTTGATCGTAGGCTTTGGAACGTTTGTGAAAAGTGTCCGGTTGTCAGACCTGACCCCAGCGTTTGCTGTTGCTGCAGCGCTTGGAAGTTTGTTAAAAATGTCCGGATGTCAGACCTGACCCCAGAGGGGGACAGGGGGAGGACCTATGCGGACAGGCGGTGCCCGGGTTCGCCGGCGTCGGCAGTCTGATGCTCGCGCATCTTCAGCGCTTCGCCCAGCATCACCAGCACCGGTCCGTGCGCGTCGCCCAGTCCGCGTGCGAGCGTGGCAAGCGTCAGGCGCAGAATGCGCTGATCGGGACGGCTGCAGTTTTCAATCACGACCACCGGTGTGTCGGCCCGGCGCCCCTGCTCCAGCAGCCGCTGCGCGGTGACGATCGCTTCGCGCCCGCCCATGTACTGCACCAGGGTGTCGGTGTCGGGCAGCGCGATTTGCCCGGCATGCTCGGGCGCGGTGCTGGAGGTGAAAAACGCGACGCTGCGCGATACGCCGCGCTTGGTCAGCGGCTGCCTGGTCGCAGCCGCAGCCGCCAGCGCCGTGGTGATGCCGGGGACGACTTCGACTTCGATCCCGGCTGCTTCCAGTGCGCGCAGTTCTTCATCGGCGCGTCCGAACATCATCGGGTCACCGCCTTTCAGGCGCACCACCAGCGCGTGCTTGCCGGCGGCATCGACCATCTGCTTGTTGATGAAGGCCTGCGCGGTTGAAAGCTTCCCGCAGCGCTTGCCGACCGCGATCTTGTGCGCCTGCGGGCATAGTTCGAGCATCTCGGGCGTCACCAGGGCATCGTGCAGCACCACGTCGGCCTGGGCCAGCAGCCGCGCACCACGCAAGGTGATGAGGTCCTGGGCGCCGGGTCCGGCGCCGATCAAATAGACTTTTCCGAGTACAGCCATGGCGTGCTCCTGTTATGCCTCGAGGCGGATCATGCCCGCGGCGACCGTCTGGTGCGTGACTTCGTCGATCAGGATGAAGGCGCCCGTCGCGCGGATTTCGTCGTAGGCGTCGGCCGCCAGCGGCTGCTGCACGGTCAGCGCGATGCGCGCGATGTCGTTCAGCTTCAGCCCATCGGCCGGATGGCGCTGCTGGGTGTTGATGTCGAGCAGGGTGTCGACCCTGGTGACCTTGGCGGCGGTCTGGCGGGTGCCGTGCTTGATCCAGTACTTGCGGCGCAGGTCGAGCGGCTCGTCCGACATCCAGCACACGTCCGCCACCACATTCTTCAGCAGGGTCGCGGGCCGCTCGCTGCCCGCCAGCAGGTCGCCGCGCGATATGTCCAGATGTTCGTTCAGCAGCAGCGTGATCGATTGGCCCACCACCGCCGATGCATGCGAGCCTTCCAGCGTGACGATGTCCTTCACGGTCGCGAGCTGGCCGGACGGCTGCACCACCAGCTTGTCGCCGACGCTGACCATGCCCGCTTCGATCCGGCCCATGTAGCCGCGGAAATCGTTCGCCTCGTGCCCGTTGTGGCGCGCCACCAGCTGCACCGGGAAGCGGAACGGCGCATGGTGCGATTCGTCGTACACCGACAGCGATTCGAGCAGCTCGATCAGGGTCGGTCCCTGGTACCAGCCCATTTTTTCGCTCGGCGCGACGACGTTGTCGCCGGACAGCGCGGACAGCGGGATCGGGGTGATGTCTTTCAG
>CXWL01002803.1_pt1 | contig 37246 bp, 44 predicted proteins | sample 590931 | NCBI WGS metagenome assembly CXWL01 (sample SAMEA3498368, study PRJEB10139) | groundwater metagenome | biome: water well; material: biofilm material | place: Germany | collected 2015-04-27 | reverse complement strand
AACGGCGATCTACTTCCACTGCGGAGGGCTCGATCTTTACCCATGCTAAACCCGGGAGCGCCTCATTTAAAAGTCGACACCAAGATACAAGGGGGTCGAGGTGCGTCGGCGTCAAGCCGGAGGAACGTTGCGAATGAAAGAGTCGTACAAGGTACGACCTAGCCAGTCGCCTTGAATGTCGTGGGGTCAGATCTTGTATTGTGACGTATTTTCTCTCGTCTTGAGAATGCGACTGATCGCATGTGGGAAAGAAAAGTGGTCGATAGGCTTTTTATTCCGATCTCATGGGGTTAGTAGTCTGGCGGCGGCATAAGCCCTGAAAGGAACTTCGCGTATCGGATGACTCGCCATTGAGGGTTCGACGAGGAGTGCGCGTCATGGACGAAGACATTCGCGAGGAACTTCAATCTTTGAGGCCGGCCGTTGCATTGCTACGCGTGCAGATACTCGAACTGCGGGGAGAGGGACTCGACAAGAGACGACAGGTGTAGTCCCTCTCATTCGCCGAATCGACGTCTGAGGCAGACGAGTAAAAGGAGTGCTACTCGTCGACGGGATAACAGAAAGGAGCTAACCCGCGACGCGTTTGACGGAGGCCGTTTCTCCCTCTCCACCAGCCGCGTCGCTGGGCAGTCGTAGGTCGGACAGCGTTGTTCGGCACATCCGCCCAAATTCTTGGGCGGCGAGGCCGAGATGCCGATTCGCAAGGTGGACCAATCCCACCGCATGGCGGGGGATGGGATCGTAGAGTTGAATTGTTCGCAAGGCGGCGCCTCGGAGGCGATGCCGCACATAGAGCTCGGGTAGGATCGTGAGCCCGGCGCCTTGCTTTACCGCTTCGAGAATGCCTTCCGGCGAACTCATCTCCACCGAGACCTGCGGGCGAATGCCCGCCTCCGCACATTCCGCTTCGATCATTTTCCGCAAACAGTAATCGGCCGGCATGAGGACGAGAGGGAGTTTGGCCAACTCGCGCATGCGCATGCGTCGACTCGGCAATGGCATGTCAGATGGGGCAACGAGCACCAACGTTTCGTCAAACAGGCGGGTTGAGACAAGGTGGTCGTGCGCAACAGGCAATAAGCACAGCCCCAAGTCCAGCCGATTGGCGGCCAGTTGCTCTTCGATATCGGAAGACGGGGAGGCCTCAATGCGAAGATGCACATTGGGGAACTGCTCTTTGAACTGGCACACGAGCGGCGGCATGAGATAGGAGTTGACGGTCGAGAGGGTTCCTACGGCCAGCGTGCCACTGTGGGCTCCAGACAGTTCTCGGATCAACGCAGCCGCCTGGTCCAGCTCCCGAACGACCCGCTCCGCATGGTCGAAGAGAATCCGCCCCGCCCCGGTCAGCGCCACCTGGCGTCCGAGCCGGTCGAAGAGCGGCGTGCCCAATTCGTCTTCCAGCGCCATGATCTGCACGGAGAGTGACGGTTGCGAGATATGCACAGCTTCGGCCGCTCGCGTGAACGTTCGGTGCTGGGCAATCGCCAGAAAGTACCGTAGTTGTCTCATCTCCATGATCCGCCTCTATAGTTAAATCGTATAGCTATTATAAAAACAATATATTAGACCAATACACTGTAGGCGGGTACACTCGGCTCGTCAACTGGTTGAGCTGAACAGGCCCTGTCACATAAGGAGGAGTGAAGATGAGTCAGGCAGAATCATCCCTTCGGGGAACCTTTGCCGCAGCTACGATGCTGAGCGTCGTGCTGGGAGTGGTCGGATGCACCGGAATGGACACTCCCGCACCGCCGGCCGGGCCCGCGCTATATGATCGTCTCGGCGGAAAAGCCTCGATTCCCGCCGTGGTGGATCAGTTTGTGGCCAATGTGGCCGGCGACAAGCGTATCAACGGACGGTTTGGGACGACAGATATCCCAAGACTCAAGGGACACCTGGTCGATCAAGTGTGTATGGCAACCGGAGGCCCCTGTACGTACACAGGCCGGACGATGAAAGCGACGCATGCCGGTATGCGGATCAGCCATGCGGAGTTCGGTGCGTTGGTGGAGGATCTGGTCGCAGCATTGGATACGTTCAAAGTGCCACAAAAGGAAAAGAGTGAACTGTTAGGCCTATTAGGGCCCATGAATAAGGATATTGTGGAAGTTCCCTGAGGTTCGAGCGAGGGTCGGCAGGGGGTAGCCAGAGGCTCCCGCCGACCCGCGCGGCTGCGGGTGCTGGGTGGGCACCGTCAAAAATAGTCTTATAGTCGTATGGTTCTGATTCTTCTTCCGACCCATTTCCAGACGAGCCGGATTGGCCAACTACCCCAAAAACCCTATATTGACAAGCAGCCGGTGCGGCACCATAGTCAGTGGGACACCTTAACAATAGGAGAGGAACCCCCCATGGCACAAGACATTTTGGAATCAACCACCCCACCGGTGAGCGAGCGCGTCGCATCTGGTCTTGGCAAGATCGCCCAAGCGCTTCGGTCTCACGCCTGGAAAGAAGCAGGCGAACGAAAACTGACGCCGACCCAGGGGCAAATCATTTCCAGTCTGGCCAATCGGCGATCCCATCCCATGCGGTTGAATGATATTGCCGATCAACTCCGGATCACCCCGGCAACCGCCAGCGAAGCGGTGGGTTCCCTCCATGCCAAGGGGTTGATTCGAAAGGATGTGGATCCGAAGGATGCACGTGCGTTGAGTATCGTCCTCACCGCTAAAGGTCGGAGTGAAGCCGAGCGAGTCGGCGAATGGCCACAGTTTTTGTCTTCCGCCATCGGGGCTCTCCCAGAGGACGAGCAGGAGACGTTCCTCCGCCTCATCCATAACGTCCTGCATTCGCTGCAGCAGCAGAACACCATCTCCATCTCCCGCATGTGCGCGACGTGCGATCATTTCCGTCCGAATCACTACGATAAGGGGGAAAAACCACATCACTGCACCTTGATGAACGAGGCGTTCGGCGATCGACTCTTGCGGCTCGATTGTTCGGAACATGTCCTGGCCTCGACCCTGCGTCAAGAGGAGAACTGGACGGCGATTCTTCCCGCTCAACGATGACACGGGTCGTCGTCTTCAGCGACTTCAATTGTCCATTCTGCTACGCCCTCAATGAACGGTTGATTCGGCTGGGAGTCGATGGTGGTGTGGAGTGGCGCGGGGTCCAGCATGCCCCGTTCCTCCCCATTCCTTTGGTACCGTGGCAGACAGATCTTCAAGAAGAGCTCGAACGGGAAGTGGCCACGGTCCAACGCCTCGCCCCCGAGGTTCCCATCTCGTGTCCCCCAGGAAAACCCAATACCAGCTTTGCCATACGGGCTGTCGCAGTCGCCCAGCGCCAGGATGTCCAGCAGGCGAGGTTGTTCAAAGACGCGCTGTACCGAGCCCTCTGGCAAGAGGGCTCGGATCTCTCTGATCTCTCCATGTTGACACGTCTCGCCGGTGAGTGCGGGCTGGCAGCGTGCGCCTTTGACGGCGCAATGGGGTCGTGGGGGAAGGCGGAGGCTGAGCAGTGGGAACAGGATTGGAATCACACGCGATCGGGAGCCGTCCCCGCGATGGTGCGATCCGATGGAGCACGGCTGGTCGGCTTAGTCGGTGCGGTGCAGGTGCAGGCGTTCTTCGCAGACGCGCAGTCCTAAGTGGAGCAAGAACCCTCTTTGCCACCTTTCGCCCGTTGAGCGAGCAGGATGACCTCGCCGAGATGACGGAGCCCCACGAAGTAGCCTTCCACATCATCTGCCAGCTCAGGGAGCAGGTTCTCGAGTTCGCTGAGGCATCCGCGAAGCATCTCGACTCGTTTCGGATCGAGCCCTTCAGGGGTGTCGAGAAAAAAAGTCGCGCAGCCGCTGATGACCGTATCGATGGTCATCAATTCCCCTTCGTGTCTTCCGAGGGCTTTCGGCCAACTGGCGTCTCGATGGAGGGTCCAGAGGGCGGCGACGTCGTTCATGGGCGGAGATTCTGCGAGGCCAGAACCAGATATTCCCTGTGCATCGTCATGACAGGGTTCCCCGCAAGCCATCAATGGCGAGCAAGGTCGCCAGGGCCACCAGCAGGACTGCTGAGAGACGACGGAGCCAGAGCGGCACGGTCAGAAGCCGATCCAAGAAGCTGAGACGGCGGGTGTGCGAACCTGCCAAGAGCAGGACGCAGCCCAGAAGCCCCACAGCCCCGAGCCCCATCCACAACCACGCGCCTTGGTAGCGTTCAGTGGTCAGGATCAGCAGCAGATGGATCAGCAGCACTCCATGGAGGACAAGGAAATATGAGGAGGGGTTGTCTCGCATGCCACGAACCCATCGATCCCACAGTGTCGGCACCGCAAGGAGCGGCAACCCGGTGAGGAACCAGACTCCGCTGATGAATTCCAGGATGAGTGTCGTCATGGTCGTGTGGTCTTGGCTAGTCCTGACCGATCCATCCGGTGGCCTGCAATAAGAGCACGGCGAGTGTACACAGTCCCAACCCCCAAAAGCGATAGTCGACCGCCTCGCGGTGAAAACACCAGTCGAGGACACGGTGTCGTATCTGCTCCGGCGCCCATGCGAGGAAGAGGGCTTTCGCGATCATGGCCACGGCGGTCATCGACCAGAGCGGCTGGTAGCGTAACGGGAGTCCACCGATGGCGAGGAGCAGCCCCAATCCCACACCGATGAGTTGCCAACGAAAGATGCCTGGCGCGAGGGTCATCAGCGTCTGCAGGTGCTCAATGACCTTGTGGGGAGCGATCAATAAGGCGACTCCATCAGCGATCCAAATTCCCGCGATGGCAGCGAGTATGTAGGACATCACAGATTCCTTACGTCGAGAAGGCTTCTCGGTCCCGACCGATTGAACAGCGCTGCTACCATCGCGGCTTCGCGCCTAGCATGCGCCGATCCACTGGATTGTCGCGTGACGATGAACGGAGGCTTGGCTCGTGCGCTCTCACCTGTCATGAAGACGGAGGCCTAGGGATAGAGGCCCCGAACCAGGTGGGCCCGTGAGACCTGTTCAATCCCACTCATGAGTGCCGCCATCCGCATGGAGACCTTGTTCGTGTTTGCAAACTCCACCGTCCGGTGAAAGGCGGCGGAAATGATCTCGTGGAGACGCCCTTGAATATCGCGTGCGTTCCAGAAAAAGTGTTGGGCGTCCTGGACCCATTCGAAATAGGACACGATCACCCCGCCAGAATTGGCGAGGATATCGGGAATGATAAAGACTCCCTGGTCCTGAAGAATCTGGTCCGCCTCCAACGTGGTCGGGCCGTTCGCTCCTTCAGCGAGAATGCGACAGCGACAGCGGCCGGCATTGCGTCCCGTCAGTTGCTCGGACAGGGCCGCCGGCACCAGAACCGTACACTCGGTGGCGAGCAGGTCGTCGTTGGTGATGGCCTCACCCATTCCCGCGGCGACCAGAGAAGCCAGGCCCTCTCCGCGGGGTTGAGCTAGTAGGCGCGGGATGTCGAGCCCCTTGGGGTTGTAGAGTCCTCCGCTTTTATCCGTGACAGCGACGACTGTGGCTCCGCACTCGTGCATGATGCGCGCCGTATGGGAGCCGACGTTGCCGAATCCTTGCACCGCCACGGTCGTCTTCTCGATGGGAATGCCGAGGATCTTCAGTGCTTCGAGGGTGACCGACACCACGCCTCGTCCGGTGGCCTCCTCGCGTCCGAGACTCCCTCCGATCGACAAGGGTTTACCCGTCACGACCCCCGGCACGGCATAGCCCACCTGTTGGCTGTACGTATCCATGATCCAGGCCATGACCTGGGCATCCGTGCCCACGTCCGGAGCGGGGACATCCTTATCTGGCCCGATCAGTGGGAGAATGTTTGCCGCGTACCGACGGGTCAACCGCTCAAGCTCACCCCGGGAGAGACGTTGCGGGTCGACCCGCACACCGCCTTTCGCGCCACCGTACGGAAGACCCGCCAGTGCGCACTTCCACGTCATCAACATCGCGAGGGCGGCCACTTCCCCTAAACTCACATCGGGGTGGTACCGAATCCCGCCCTTGGTCGGTCCGCGCGATGAATCATGTTGCACACGATACCCTTGATAGACCCGGACCGATCCGTCGTCCATGCGGACAGGAATGCCGACGATCAGCGACCGTTCCGGCACGGCGAGTCGTGCCCGCACGTTGGGGTCGAGGCCCATCTGGTCTGCCGCCCGCTCGAATTGCGAGACCGCGAGGCGGAACGTCGGCGTGTCAAGCTCGTTCATCATCGGACTCTGGAATTCCATCTTACCGAGATCCTCCTCCATCATGGCCGGGGTGAACCAAGGTCTGAGTGTTTTGAGGCCACCCCGGATCCCTCACATTCAGCCCAGGTCCCCATGGCTGAACCGGAGAGACGTCCACGTCGAACACTGTCGCAAAGATGTGGCCCAGCCGTTCCCCCACGTCTTCAACCGAGACAGACCGTCCCAAGGCTTCGGTCATGGATGTCGTGACGCCGCCCTCGAGACCGCAGGGAACAATTCGTGTAAATGGCTTCAAGTCGTTGCAGACATTGAGGGCAAATCCGTGCATGGTGACGCCCCGACGAAGGTACACACCCATCGCCGCGATTTTCTGTGGAGGGGTCTGGCTTACCCAGACCCCTGTCAGTTTCTCCAATCGCTTGCCCTCAAGGCCCCATTGGGCGAGTGTCCGGATGATGACCTCTTCCAACAGGGTCATGTACCGTTTGGGACCGGGGCAATAACGATTCAGTTTCAAGATCGGGTAGCCGACGAGTTGACCAGGCCCGTGATAGGTGATGGAGCCCCCTCGCTCAACGGCAACGACATCGGACCCATCCTGCCGAAGCGCGGCTTCGCCTTGGCCAAGGTGTTCGGCGGCCGTCCGGCGGCCTAGTGTGTAGACGGGGTCATGTTCGAGGAGGAGCAGCGTGTCGGGTATTCGATCGGCTATCCGGTCGTCCACGAGGCGTTGTTGCAGGGCCCAGGCTTCTCGATACGGCAGGCGAGAATACCGGACCAGATGCACCGAAGTTGAGGCGTTGGGTGCCGCAGCGGTGGGTGTGCTCATTGTGCATCCTCCTGGGCCACCCCATTGCGTGGAAGGCTGACCGTCGTGCTGCCGTGCTTCCCATATACCGTCAGCTGCGCCGGGAAGGGATCTTTTGCCCGAGTCAGCGCATGCCAGAAATCACCCTGATTGAACATTGGCACCGTATCCACGGACGTGATCACGTCCCCGCTCTGCAATCCTGCCTGTCCACCGAGTTTTGCTGGGTCCACATCGACAGCCAGCACGCCCCGTTCGAGGTCGAGAGAAAAACTCGACACGATGCTTGGGGTCACGGTGACCGCGATGAATCCGTAGTCCGGCCGAGCCACCACCCCGCGCTGGATCATGGACTGAATGTGCGGCATGATCGCGTCGATCGAGATGGCGTAGCTAATCGCCTGGGCCGATGGAGCGATGGCGACATTCATGCCCACCACGCGTCCCGAGAGATCGACCAGAGGGCCGCCGCTGTTCCCGGGGTTAATCGCCGCATCGGTTTGGATCAGATCGTAGAGGGTTTCGCCATTCGGTGTGAGGATCGCGCGGTCGATGGCGCTCACGAGACCTGCCGTGACAGTCGGCCCGCCTTTTAAGGCGAACGGATGACCGATCGCGACAATCGATTCCCCGATTTGCAGTTTCGCCGATTGGCCTAATGGTGCGGCAACCAAGTCCAGTGCCTGCACACGTACCAGGGCCAGATCGAGCAAGAAGTCCCGAGCGACGACCCGGCCGGGCGTCAGACGTCCGGAAGGCAACCCCACCACAAGACTCTTGACCCCTTCCACCACGTGGTTGTTCGTGAGGATGTAGCCCCGTTGATCGTCGATCACAAACCCGGACCCAGATCCCGTTGTGCCGGTGTGGGCTGAGGAGCCGGAGGGCATGCCGCGAGTGAGGATGGTCACCACAGATGGCCGGACGGCGGCAACCACATCCGGGACCGAGAGTGTCTTGCTCGTAGATGGAAGGACGCTTTGCGCGAAGACGACGGGACTGGAGAGGTCGGGCAAGAGGAGAAAAGGAAGTATCAGGAATGCAAACGGAACAAGGCCGTGTGCGTGTCTTGGGGCAGCGTTGCGAGCCAGGTCTATGTTAGGGCGCACCCACGGCATGACGCACATTGTCGCACAATGTGGGGGAGTCTCGGAAGAGAAGGGGGCTCGTTCCCCAGGAGGGTAGACCCTCCTGGGGAATCACCTTGCACGCTCGAATTAGTGAATCGCCTCAAACATCTCTCGAATCACAGGCGTTTTGAGTTTTTTCAACGCCTTGGCTTCAATTTGTCGAATCCGCTCACGGGTGACGAACAGGCTTTGACCGACCTCCTCCAAGGTGCATGGCTCGTCGCGATCGATTCCGAACCGCATACGAATCACCACCTGCTCACGAGGCGTCAGGGTGACAAGAATCCGTTCGATCTCCCGGCTCCGTTCCATGCGATGGACATGCGCATCGGGTGGCAAGGCCTCTTTATCGGGCACCAAATCTCCCAGATAGGTATCGCCGTCGCCCACGGGGTGTTCGAGCGACACGGTTTCCTGAAACGCCTGCATGGTGTCATGAATACGGTTAGGATCGACGTGCATCGCTTCGCTGAGTTCGTTCAGTTTCGGCGTGCGTCCGAATTGCTGAATCAGGCGCCGCGATGTCCGTTGAATCTTGTTCGAGGCTTCGGTGACGTGGACCGGCAGCCGAATCGTCCGCGATTGATCCGCCAGCGACCGGGTAATCCCTTGGCGAATCCACCACGTAGCATAGGTGCTGAACTTGAACCCTTTGCGGTACTGAAACCGTTCGGCCGCCTTCATCAACCCGATGTTGCCCTCTTGGATAAGGTCCAAGAGCGTCAGGCCACGGCCTGTGTAGTGTTTTGCGACGTCCACGACGAGGCGTAGGTTGCACCGGATCATTTCGTCTTTGCTTTTCTCCAGGACCTTTCGCGCGTCGAGCATCTGCTGGCGAAGCACGCTCAGGCGTGCGAGGCGTTTGGCCGCAGCTTGACTTTTCCCCTGTAGGGCTGTCGCCAGCATACCCAGTTGCTCGTCGGCTCGATTGATGTCGATCGCTGAAAATCCGCTGAGTTGCCGAATCTCTTGTAGCTCGTCCAGCGCCGCCTGTCCTTCGTCCGCCAGCGACACCTGCGAGCCAACCGCGACCACCTCACGAAGGGCCTGACGAACGCCGCGGGTACCCTGATCAATCAATTTGGCAATTGCCACTTCTTCTGCACGTGCCAAAAGCGCACGCTCGCCGAACGAACGGAAATACAGGGTCTCGTATTCCACAGGTCCACGGGCTCGCTCCACGGTAGGAGCTTTCGCCTTTTTCTGCCCTTTCCCAGAATCCGACTCGCGCTCGATCTCTTCCAATAATGTACTGGCCTCGGGGCTGTCCGCCTCGGGGTCGAGCGCCACACGCACGTCGGTTTCTGGGCGGTCATCTATGGTGGCAGTCTTTTTCATGGCTATCTTATGTCCTTTGCTAAAGGATTTGCTTGAATCCGCAGCCTCTAAGGATCCGCCCATCCAATATGAGAGCCGAAAGTAGGGGAAAAGGATTCATTCCTCCCTGAGGGGGAGTCCCTTTCCCTGTTCTACGGGCGATTGGGCCTAAAGGATGTATGAAACTGAAATACTGAGATAAGAAGGGAATCGGCAGAATCAAGGGCGATCGAGGACGGTGACAAAAATCAGCGCCATTGATTGATAAGGGAAATTGCTATTCGAGGTCACAAAAGCGGTCGAGATCTTCTTCTTTACCGATCACGACCAGCACGTCGCCCTTTTCCACGATTTCATCCAGGGAGGGGGTCACGTTGAAGACTTCTTCCTTCATCATCTTGCCTTTGATCATTCGAGTGACGTGTTTCTTGATCCCGATGACATTCAAACGATATTGCTCGGGGATATGGGCGTCACCCAGGCGCTGTCCTGTCAATTTTACTGGGACGGTGACTTCCTCGACGCTGTACCCAGGGGCCAGTTCCAAGTAGTCGAGTACGTTCGGGGACACCAATCGGTGGGCTAAGCGCATGGCGGCATCACGTTCCGGATAGATCACTTCGTCCACGCCCAGGTTCGTCAGGATCTGTCCGTGGGTATTGGTGACCGCCTTCGCGATGATGGATTTCACCCCCATTTCCTTCAGTGTCTGCACGATTAAGATGCTGGCCTCAATGTTTTCGCCGATGCTCACAATGGCCACATCGACGTTTTGGGTGCTCACGGCTTTGAGCGCGCGCGCGTCAGTGGCATCGCATTGGACCGCAAACGTGACCACGTCGCTGATGGCCTGAATATTGTTGTCGTCGAGGTCGATGGCGAGGACCTCCATGCCCTTCCGTACTAAGGTTTCGGCGACGCTATACCCGAATCGGCCAAGGCCAATCACCGCAAATTGACGTTTCATAACAAATCCTCCACAGGAAGGGCCCCGCCAATTGGTGGAGCCACGGAGCTTACGGTTTCTGTTGATAGTTCTTCAAGAACTGACTGATGATATCAATAGGGACGGGGAAAATGGTGGTGGAGTTCTTCTCCGCCGAAATCTCCACCAAGGTCTGGAGATACCGCAGCTGCAAGGCCATGGGGTTCTGACTCATGACGGCGGCCGCATCCGACAGTTTCTGCGCGGCCTGGAACTCGCCCTCTGCGTGGATCACCTTGGCTCGGCGTTCCCGTTCCGCTTCTGCCTGTTTGGCGATCGCGCGCTGCATCTCCTGGGGAAGATCCACATTTTTCACTTCAACCGAGGTGACCTTCACGCCCCAGGGTTCGGTTTGCTGGTCGATGATCCGCTGCAGCTCCGCATTGATTTCCTCCCGCTTGGACAACAGATCATCTAGTTGGCTTTGGCCCAACACGCTACGAAGTGTGGTCTGCGCCATCATCGAGGTGGCGTACAGATAGTCTTCGACGGCCACGAAGGCGCGCTCCTGGTCCACCACGCGAAAGTAGACGACCGCGTTAACCTTCACCGAGACGTTGTCGCGGGTGATGACGTCCTGAGATGGGACGTCCATCGTCACGGTGCGCAGGCTGACTCGTTCCAGCTTATCGATGAAGGGAATCACCACCACGACACCCGGCCCGATCCCACCGACGATGCCGCGCGCCAGCCGTCCCCAGCGGAAGATCACCGCGCGTTCGTATTCCCGCAGGACGTAAAAGCCCTTCATGATGATCAGGAGCACGAGGACTAGAAACAGAATCGGGCTCAGTAACATGTCAGGCCTCTCCTTCTTTGAGAACGGGGGTCACATAGAGTTTCAATCCCTCGACGCGCAGGATGCTCGCGTGGTGGCCAGCTGGCACGGGGCGGTCGCTGATCGCTTCCCAGAGCTCGCCTTGGACCAGCAGGTGGCCGTGCGGCTCTAAGTTCGTCTTGGCGACGCCGATCAGTCCTATCATGCCTTCCTGGCCGGTCGTCGGTGGCCGGCGCACCGCACGCAGGCCCATGCCGAGCACAAACAGCAGGAAGCCGGCCGCAGCCCCGACGACGGGCAGGATCACCGACCAGGAAATCTGCAAGAAGGGCGCATCGGTCTTGATCAGCATCAGCGAGCCCAGCACCATGGAGATGACGCCGCCGATCCCGAGCAAGCCATAGCTGGTCACGGAGATTTCCAGGAGGAGCAGGATCATCCCCAGTAACATCAGCAACACGCCCGCGTAATTCACCGGGAGCGATTGGAAGGAATAGAACGCCATAATCAAACTGATCGCGCCGACGATCCCGGGCAAGATGGCTCCAGGATTATAGAGTTCCGCCAGTAAGCCAATGGTGCCGAGTGTCATGAGAATGTAGGCGATGTTGGGATCGCTGAGCGCTTTGAGGAGCTCCAGCCTCGTCCCCAGAGGAAATTCGTGGATCGCCGCGTCTTTCGTATGCAGGGTGACGGTGGTGGCGCCGACGGTGACGGTACGGCCGTCGATCTTTGCCAAGAGATCGGTCACGTCGTCAGCCACCAGGTCGATGATGTGTAAATCGAGGGCTTCCTTTTCCGTGACGGAGACACTCTTGCGCACCGCGTCTTCTGCCCACTTCGTATTGCGCCCATGTTGTTCGGCCAGGGACCTAATATAGGCCACGGCGTCGTTTTCGACCTTGTCTTTCATCGTCTTGTCCATCTCGCCGCCGCCCATGGCGACCGGATGCGCGGCGCCGATGTTGGTGCCTGGGGCCATGGCCGCCACATGCGCGGCGATGGTGAGAAACACACCGGCCGAGGCCGCCCGGCCACCGGAAGGCGACACATAGAGGACAATGGGAATGGTCGCACCATGAAAATCCTTGATGATGGTCCGCATAGAGGTATCGAGCCCACCCGGGGTGTCGAGACGGACGATCAGCGCCACGGCCTGCTGGGCTTGCGCTGTTTCAATGGCGTCGTGCAGATATTCCGCTGACACGGGATTGATCACGCCTTCATAGGTGGCGACGACCACCGTGTCCGCAGCCTGTGCAGCCACTCCCGATACCAACACGTGTATGAGAAGGGCAAGCGGCAACAGCAGGGAGCTGAGGAGCGAAGAGGGAGTGCCTATGCGTTGGGGACCACGGAAGAGCATTGTCATACCGGTCCCTCGACGTACAGGTGAGACCGCGGTGTCAGCGAAGAGCAATAGGTGGTGTCGGTCAACAAATCGATCTTACGGCCCATGCCGGAGGCTGTCAAGGAACGTACAGCGCCATAAGCAGTGTTGGAGCGCTGAGGTGAACATGATACCTGAGGGGGTGAAGCGCGCCAAGTAGTTTTGGAAATCGCGTCAAGTAGTTTTGCACGGAAATGGGGGAGAGGTGGGGAATTTGGCACCGGGCGCACCTCGGGGGTTGGCTGCGGATACCTAAAATCCACATCCAGCCCCCGTTTGGCAGGCTCCCCACTCCTTTGTGGGGGTATGAGAAAGAACAGGAGTGTTGGCCCGCTCCGGCTACTGGCTCGCCTCTCGGCTAGTCAGATCGACACGCCATTGTGCCGATTTTCGGAACCCGCTCAACGCCCGTTCACCAGCCCTTCACTGCTCCCTGATTGGGGAGCTACGGCCGGTTCATTACCAACTCGATGAAGTCAATATCCAGCCCGCTGTTTACAACATTGGAGTTTTCAGTTGAAAATATCCCAAGAGCTGTCGATGGGATATTCGCCGTAATGTCACCCTTTGGTGCCCCGTCAACAAACACAGCACACTGGTTAGAGGCTAATACCGCGAGCCGTATCGTGTGAAATGTCCCATTGGCTGCTGCGACCCCAGTATCGAGTGTCGACTCCGTACCCGCAGATCGACAGACCGCGATGTAGTTCCCCGCGTTACTATGCCGCACATAGATGCCATTAGCAGGAGGTGACCCGGCGGTATCTCCGAGTCCAACGTACCTCGTCGACGCCACGGTCCCATGCTGAGCAGTTCGCACGCGCAGATCAGGGGAGAGAGCCCGCAGGACTGTGAGCTCCCCCATGAGTGTTGGCACCCCACCACCGGTCGTTTCGACCCTCGCAGCGCTTCCTACCCCCCACACAGCATCCATTCCGGCACTTCTGTTTAACCCGGAGACGCCTACGTTGAAGTCGATCCACTCATACACACTATTCGTCAGGCTCAATGGATGTAGCGATGTCAGCGGTCGACGATCCTGTGTACTGGTCACCGCGCTACCGCTTGTGACCGCAGTGGCCAGCAGCACCGAATCGGCGGGCGGGGTGCCGGTGGTGTTGTGTTCGATCTGGATCTTATCGACGTTGCTGCTGCCGTCCTTGTGGAGCTTGAGGAATATATAGCTGGTGGAGGAAGCGGGGAGGGTGATCGTCGTCGATCCTGGCACCGTCACATGGTAGCCGGAGAGCATGGCGGTGCCTAACGCCACCGCCAGGTCCAGGTTTGCCGAGGAGGCGGGCACGGTCAGCCCGCTGATCACATAATTTTGCCCATGGATCGCGGCGAGTGCGGCGGTGTGTTTGGCCTCTTTCCACAATTTTCCATCGTCCGCCGTCTGGGCCACGTCATTGACGGTCGGCCAAACGGTTTCATTGCTGACTTCGACATCACTCATTTAGTTTACCCCTGCAAATTTGTTGATCAACCCATCCACCACCGCCTGCACATCCGCATCGTTACTCTGGCGGCCCTTAGCGTAGATCGAGGGGGAGGTCACAATATCCCAGGACATCCTCTCGGCCATCCCCTCGGCGTTCGTCAGCGCATCGGTCGCCCATTGCAGCCGCAAGGCGTGCCCCGGCGTCTTACCATCTTCGGTCCGCACGGCCTGGGCCGCCAGCGCCACCGCTACCGTCGCCCGATACTTGAGGTCTTGGCTCTCAAACCGCAGATAATGCAGATAGGAATAATCCATCATCACCTCCTCATTACGTCGTCGCCGTCAGGGTCAGCGTCCAGGTGTAGCGCCGCACCGTTGAGGCATCTTTCGCATAGTCGCTGTGGGTATCTCGACAGAACAGCGTCCCGCCGCTCACCGCGTTGCGGAGTCCCGCTTCGCGCAGCGTCGAGCTATTCGCGCGTCGCGAGCCAAGATAGCCCTCGATCTCCAACACCCCCGTGCCGGTCCGTCGCATCCGCACAAGCGCATTTGCCGTCGCTTCCGCCCCCAACGCCGTATCGGTGACCGCAAAGGCCGTCGCATTCGTGCCGTAGCCGATATAGGTCAGCTTGGCCACGGAGTCGCCCTTCAGCAGATCGCACAGCAGATTCAGCCCCGCCGTCGTCACCCGCCGCACCGTGCCAAACGTCACCCGCCAGACATAGGTGATGGTCACATTCGCCGTCTTGCCGATCCCGGTATGCGTCACACGGCCGAACAGGGTCCCGCCACTGGAGGCGTTGAGCATGCCCGCCTCGGTCAGCGTGGATCCGTTCGCAGAGGCTTGGGGTAAAAAATACGTCACGGTCAGGGTGCCCGCCGCTCTGCTCATGCGCGTAATCGCCGCACGGAAGACCTCAGTCTGGAGGGTCGTATCGGCAGCCGCCGGGGCCGTGGTTCCAGTGCCCACACCGAAGTAGGTGAGGCGGGCCGTCGTGTCGCCCTTCAGCAAATCCAGTGTCAAATTCAACCCGCTCGACGGGATTTTGTTACTCGCCCGGATCGTCCGCAGCCGGCGGCCGGTGTGGGCACAGCGGACGATCAGGCGCACGTTCGTCCGCACGCAGGCCAATGCCTCACAGGCCAACGCTGGCGCGTTACGCACCGCCCACCTCCGCAAACCCGCACTGCGCCGTCCCCACCACGGCCACCGCAAACGTCGAGCTGGTAATCGTGAGGGCATCATCGACCGCCACCGTGTCCGTGAACTGGCGAATCTGGCGGACCACATCATTGTCCCGCGCATGCGGGGCCTGCCCCGCCATCGCCAACCGGCGGAAGAAGTCGGCCTCGTCGTGATGGGGCTCCGTCCGGACCGCTTGCACGCCATACCGCAGCCGGTCGTCAGCCGTCACCGACACGCGCACAGACGTAATCAACCAGTGCCCCGACACCGCATACGCCGGCACGTCCGTCGTCAGCATCTGCCCCGCGAGGAACCCGCTCGAGAACGTGTCAAAGGACAGCTCCTGGGCAAACTCCGAAAACTCGCGCAACAGCGCCAGCGTCTTCTCATTGACGAAGTCTTCGCCGTCTAAGCTCGACAGGTTTTCGAGCGATTCATACCGCCCGGTCGTTCCCTCCAAGATCGCCCGCTTGGCAATCGCCGCGTCGTCCTGTGCCGCCGTAAACACCTGGTAAAAATAGGTGTAGGTCACGGCCAGCGTGTCCGTGCTGATCAGCACCGTGCCGCCGGAATCCTGCGACACCTCCGTGCTCTTCTCGTTCCAATACCAGTCCTTCCCCGTGTCCACATCGCGGATGCCGAGGGTCTTCGCCGAGCCATTCTTCGTCACCGCCACCAACGAGGCCATCGACTGTTTCACGGTAAAGGTGGTCCGCTTGCCATCGCCAGAAAACTGCTCCGTCACCGCGTCGGAAATGCCATTGCCCCCCTGCACGTATTGCGCATTGCGATAGCGTGAACGGTCCAGGCTCGTCCGCAGCGACCCCTCCAAGAATTGCCCCGTCAACGTGAACGGCGCGGGGTTAGTCTCTCGCGCAAAAAAATGGAGCCGCTTATCAGGGTCGATATACCAACTGAAGCCCACCAGCCGAGCCAGCTCCGTAAAGATCGCCTCCGCCGAAATCCAATTCGCCGGGTATTTGGTCACCACCGGCCCCGCATCGATAAACCGGGCGACAATGCCCTCGGTCGCCAACGTCGTCGACACCACGTCCTGCACAATGGCATCCGCCGTGTACCCGCTATAATCCTTGGCCAACAACCGCCGCGTCGCCAGCTGCTCCCAGCTCTCGGCCTCGCAGCGGTAGAACACCGCCTTGCCGCCTGGGGCCTGCTCCCGCCGCACGCGCGACAGTTGCCCGTTGAAAACCACCATGTCGGGTTCGGTAGAGAATTGCACTTCATAGACCTGTCCGCTAGAGCCCCCGCCGAACAGCCGCCAATACTGATGGGCGCCAACGGATGCCCACGAGATGGTCGAGAAGGCCCCATCGGCCCCGCTGTTCCAGCCGGACGCACAGATCGACCAGCTCGCGCCATCGTCCGAATAATGGATATCCCAGATCGCGCTGTACGTCCCACTGGCGTACATGCGGCAAGCCCGAAAGGCTCGCGTCACGCCACCCAATACGTTGATTTGGACAGTCCCGCCAGCGGTCATGCTGAACGCCAGGGTGCCCACGTCGCCGTTGTTGATCCTCTCTGCTGTCCCTGCGAGGGTGATACCACCGGAGACGCTCCAATGTGACGCGCTATTCCACAACTCCACCCCGTCGAGCACCTCCACGGTCTCGCCCAACTGCGGCCCATCCTCATCAAACTGTGTCTCGTAAATCCACGCGCCTGTAGCACCCCAGACATCAGTTTTCCGCAGCCGCCAATAGCGATGCGCGCCCACCGAGGCCCACACCGCCACGGAGAACGCCCCATCGGCCCCGCTATTCCACCCGCTCTTCGCCAGCAGCCAGGTCGTCGCATCGTCGGAACACTCGACATCCCAGCTCCCGTCAAAGGTGCCAGACGCCCACATCCGGCACCGCACCATCGGCCTGGGCTCTCCACAATTGAGCACCAGCGTCGAGCCGATCCCTCCTGAGCCCACATGCCACGCCAGATCGGTAAAGGTGCCATTATTGATCAACGCCGCGTCATTGATCACCAGGCCGCCCGCCACACTCCACGCACTCGCCCCATAGCGCGTCACATAGAGCCGATGATCGTCCGGGCGCTCCACCAGGGTGAACGACAACGGATTGCGCTCGTTGATCCGATCCTCGGTCTCCAACGACCCCGCCAATAGCAGGTCTCCACGATCCACCCCGTCAATGCGCATCAACCACGCCATTAGCCGATCGCTCCCAACCGCGCCTGCACCACCGCCGGCATCCCGCGCACCACCATCTCGGAGAGCTTCCGTTCGTCGAGATATAGGTTGATCTGCTGCATCCCGCCGCTCCCGCCGCCGATCCCCACGGAATTTAGAAAGTCTCGTCCACGCGAATCCAGCGGAACCATCATCTCCGGTGACCCCGCCTCAGCCACCATGCCCAACGTCGGTCCCATGGCGATCCCGCCAGCAGCAAATGGCGTCGCCATGGCTGCCGTCGTCGCCACGATCGCGCCACCAAGGGCAACCTGGATCGCAGCCGTCCCTGCGGCCACGGCCGCCCCGCCAGCGCCAGCAACAGCCGCGGCAGCCGCGGCATACACCGGAGCCATTGGTGCCCCCACAATGCTGAGAGCCAACGCTGTGGCCATGGCAGCAAACACGCCCGCAGTCGCTACCACCACGGCGGCCATGGTCGCCATCGCCGCATCACCCACGGCCCCAATGCTGGCCAGCGAGGTAAACGCGCCAGCGAGGATCACTTTATTGGTGGCGGTGGTGATGCCCAGCCGAGCCGCCTCAGCCGTCGCCGTGGCTGCGGTTTTCGCGCTTTCCATCGCGGTATGCGCACCGACCAGCGCCGAGGCCGCGGAAGTGCCCTGCACCATCATGAGCACCTGTTGGGCCACAAACTGGATGCCGAAATTGATCACCGACTGCAACATCGTTTGTTGCATCGATTCCCAAAACTGGGTGAACGTCCCGGTGCCCCGAATCCAACTCGCCGTCGCCGCACTAAACTGCGTGGTGATCGTGGACAGCGTGAACACATTCGAATCGGCCAACTGCTTGAGCTGTTGTGCCCAAAACGAGGGGAACTGCGTCGCAATCTGTTGCAGCTGGGCGGACTTGGCCTGATGAATTTGCACAATCAACGCCGCCGCCTGCGCTTCGTCGGCCACATGCTTCTGCACCCATTGCAGCCGATCCAGCGCCGTGAATTCGGCTTCCATCCGCGCGCGCTGTTCGCCGTGCAGGGTGGAGAGGTATAAATCATCCGAGAGCCGCGCAGCCTCCCCCTTGAAGCGCTCGGCGGCAATCAACTTGTTCGCGGTAAACTGTCCATAGGCCTGCTCCGCTCGGCTCAATCCCTCCAATTCGGCATCCATCGCCGCAATGGCCGCCTCTTCACGCTGCACCATTGCATCGATCTCGCGTTGATTGCTGGCCGCGCGAATCGCCGCCCCGGTGGTGGCGTTGTAGCGTTCCGCACGGCCGAACCCTTCCTGATTCCGTTCCTGCTCAGCCCAAAACCCCTCGAACGCTGACGCGGCCGCCTGCTCCGAATCCACCAGCGCATTCAATTGCGCGGCCACGATCTGGGCCCCAATAGTGCCGTTATGCCGGAGCGCCCGCCCATAGCCCTCTTGATTGCGTTCCTGCTGCGCCCAAAAATCTTCAAACGCCACGGCGGCCGCCTGCTCCGCATCAATGAGTGCGTTGGCCAGCGTGTCGCCCATCGCGCGCGACGAGAGCGCGTTCGCCAGTTCCGCCTTCCCCAGCCCTTCCTGAATGAATCCAATGCCGAATTGCGGCGAGATGCTGAATCCGAGCGAGGTCCCTATGTCGCCCGTGGAAGGGAACAAGGGGTCGAGAATATGCCCTGATTGGTTCGTGAAATCCTTTTCCAGGTTATCGAACAGCTCCTTCGAAATGCGGGCCGATACCGCCCGGCTCGCCACATCGTTCGTCACGATCGCGCGGCCTAACCCCTCCTGCACGCTCCGTTGAAACGCCTGTAGCTCCTCCCGCTGTTTCACCAGGATCTGGGTGGTACTCACGATCCCCTTACCGAGCCGCTCCTGATCGGCCGCCAATTCCTTCACCGCCACCGACGCCCCCCGCGTCGCCGACGTCCCAGCCTCCAGCCCACTCAGCCGTTGCCGATCCGCATCCACGCTCTTGATCAGCGCCGCCGTTTCCGCATCGATGCCTTGCACCCGCTGGAGCGTGGCCTTCCAGGCATCCAGCGACAGCACGTTGGTCGAAAACAATTGTTCGCCCACCGCCTGCATCGCCAGGAACAACCCACGGAAGCGCAGCCCGAGCTTCTCCGCCGCATCGACCAGCCCCACAAACACATGCGTGCTCAGCTGGATCCCCATCGCCGCCAAATCGGTAAACCACTTGATCGACGGCGCAAACGCCGCCGCCACTTGGGTCTTAAACCCTGCCAGCGACGAATCCAGATCGTCAAACGCATCATCCACGGCCGTCAGATCTCGCCGCTGCACCTCGCTCAACACCAAACCCATCGCCCGCGCCGCCGCCGCCGATTCGTCGATCGCTTTCGTCCCGCCTTTCAGAAAGAGGGCCAGATCGAGCGCGCCACGCCCCAACAACGCCGTCATGCGCGCGGTCTTCTCCGAGCCGTCTTCCATCTGAGACAGGCGATCCACCACTAACCGCAGGAGTTCTTCATTATTCGCGACCTTCGTTAGGTCAATATCCATCGCGCGGAAGGTCTTTGCCGCATCACTCCCGGCATCGTTCGCCTCCACCACGTTTTGCGCCAGGGTTTTGGACGCATGGGCCAGGGCTGCCCCTGACGTATGCGCCCGCCGCAACCCCACCGACCATTCTTCCATCGTCCGCGCGGACGTGCCGGTGATCGCCGCCAGATGTTCCGTCATCTCAGCCTGCGCCGCAAATTCTTTCGTCAGCTCCACCACGTCGCCGATCATCGACTTGATCTTAAGACCCACCGCCGCCGTGGAGACGCCCTTAAACACAGACTCCGCCTTGGAGGCGAGCGAGGTCAGGATCTCCTCGCTCGCCTTGGCCTCTTTTATCAGCCCATCGGCCTCAGCCAAAATCTTGATCAGAAAGTCCGTGCTCTGTCCCATGGCTAGCGGTGTCCTCGTGAGATCGCGGCCCCGGCGTTAAACGCCACGGCCACATCCGTAAACGTGGCCTGCAACTTGCGCCGCAAGACGTCTGGATCGGGCACATCCTTGGCCGTCTTCGGCAAAAAGTCTTCCGGCGCGGCGGCCTTGCCGCCCTTGCGCCGGTTCAAGTTGTGCTGCTGCGCCGCCAAAATGCCGACGCGATAGCGCGCCTCCAACGGGCCAAATGGTTCGAGCCGCGCATAGGCCATCCACTCCGTCAACTCGCGGGATGAGATCGTCCGGAGCAACTCGGCCCGCGTCCTGCCGAGGGCCAAGGCCAGGCGGAACGTGAACCGCCGATCCGGACGTCTTAGGAGTTTTTTGACGCCGCATCCCCATCCTCATCCCGCAAGCCCGACAACCGCGTACAGACCTCGGCCACGCGCTTGAGCGCCTTGCCGTTGCGCGTGCCCAACTGCGCCACATCGGCCTCGCTAAACAGCCGCGCGCCGTGTTCATCGATGACGCACAAGGACACGAGCTTGGCGGAAATATTGTCATAGTTCAGCCGCACCCGCTTGCCCTCGATCTGCACGCGCGCCCCTTCGTATTCATCCCGCTCTGCGCCCGTCATCCCCCGCACGATCACATCGCCGCCCCACTCGGGGACAGCGACCACCTCCTGCTGAAGATCATCGATCTGAAAAATCTGGTCTCGTGTCAACATCGTGAACCGCCTCCCTGTTAGTGAATCTGCACCCTCGACGCCAGCCATTGCGGCCAGACGCGCTATCCCGGCAGCTGCAACACACAGAACTTGATGTTGTTGTCCTCACCCTCCAAGTGGAACACGCTGCTCCCTTGGTCCCATCCGATCAGCGAGCCCACCCAAAAGGCCGCGTACTCGCCTGCCGCCAACGAGTACGCAGAGATATCGCCGCTCCGCTTTTGTGGGTCTGGCGCCGAGGTTAAGGTGAACGTCTTGGCCGCCGACGCATGCACATTGGTGACGAGAATCAAATCGCGTCCGCCGCAGGAAAATTGGTTTTTGTTGACGCTGTCCGCCGCGATGAACGTCACGTCTAAGGCGTTCGCCGCCACCGTGCCAGGGAAGGGGCCTTTCGGCACCGTCGGGGTTATTACAGTCCGTGCCATCGTGTACTCCTTTGTCTTCGGTTGCGTGCCAGTCTGTTGGTCATCACCCGTTCACGCGCCAGTGATGGCGCGGTTACACCGTCGCGAACGTCGGGGCCTTGGTGATCGTCAGCGTCACAGACGCCTCTAATGTCCCGTCGACTGTGGCTTTCGGCGGCATTTTGCTGATGAACGCCTCAAACGAAATGTCGACGACCGTCGACCCTGGGTACCAGATCTGGTAATTCCTCTTGGTCCGGGCGATCTGATCCGCGCGCATCGCCCGATGCACCGTGGAACTGGGCACCAGATTCAAATCAAACGACACTTCGCCCGCATCGATCAACGTCGCCAGCTTTTCTTTGAACGCCCCCGCGGCCGCCGAGCTGTGCGTGGTGACCTCAAGCACATCCGTCTCCATGCTCGGCCCTTCGATGTCCTTCACCTCTGCGATGCTGGTGAACACTTCCGGAGACGCGCTGTCCCCGCGTTTCAGCATGGTCCCATACGATGAAATAGCATCACTCATACGATCCTCCTTGTGAAAAAGTGACGGCTTACGGCTGCCCGAGAGGGCGGCTGTAGTGCACCGTCACGGTGATTTCCGCATACGCCCACGCTTCGATCGCGAAGCTCGCTTCATCCGTCGACACCGACGGCGGATCCGTCTTGATCGCCAACCCGCCGAACGTCGGATCCAAAAACAGCGCCGTCAGCACATCGCCCACCGCCCGCTGCAACACGGTCCGCCGGTCCACATCCTGCTTCACCCACACCACCACGATCACCGTCTGCTGCACCGTGACGGACGGGTAGGCCCCCCGCACGGACGTCGACTCACCCTCGATCACGCCATAAAACGGCGTCCCCACCACCTGTGAAAAATTCTTCCAATCCCGCGCCACCGCCTCGCCCGGCGTATACCAATACAGCTCCCCAGCGACGATCGCACTCAGGCGCGCCACCATGCGGGTCAGCAGCTGTTCCGTCTTGGGTTCCAACGGCATCGTTACCCTCGCTCCCAGGTCTCAGCAATAATCCGCGCGAATCGATCGCGGCCCGCCGGCAACGCTTCGGCAAACGACGGCCGTAAATACGGCCGCGCGGGCATCTTCACCGCCGGAATGCGCACCGACTTCGCAAACGCCACTCCGGCTGTTCCCCCAGCGCCGCCGCTCACCGGAAACCGCAACGCCTTCCCATGCCGTGGCCGCACCACATGCGCCGGGATCGTGCCGCCTTCTTCCAAAATTCGCGCATACACCGCCTGCGCCCCGAGACTGCCCTCCACGCCGGTCTCCGTCGCCGTCGTCTTCGCAGGCCCCAGCGAGCGCCGCAAATGCCCACTGCGCACCCGGAGCACTGGGCCAGAAATCTTCTTACTCGCAAGGCCCCACACCTCGTTCAAGGTCTCCTGCATGGCCTGCTTCAGCCCCGGCCGTAACTTCCGAGCCAGCTGCTTTAGCTTGTCCGGCGCGGTGGACACGACGCCGACCCGAATGCGAAAGTTCCCGTCGCTCATCTATCCACCTTGGTGTACCGCTCCAACGTGTCCCGCACCGCATCCAACCTCGACCGCTGGTAGGTCGTCACGGACCCATCCGCAATGCTCTGGCTCTGAATCCCGAGTAACGCCTTGTCCCCCAGATCCCGCGTCAGCCACACCAGTTCGACGGCCGCCTGGGCCAGGTCCGCCGGCACCGTGGCATAGCCCGCCACATACACCACCTTCACGTTATTGATCCCCACGTCGAACGCCGTGCCATCCAGCGTCACGATCCCCGCGTTGGCATCCTCCAACACGTAGTCACTCGCCGCGAGGACCGTGTCCGAGCCATAGACCCGCTCCGCGTCATCGTAGAGCGAGGTGATCGACGCCACGGGGTACTGCCGCAGCCGCAGCGACACCTGGCCCGACCGGGTCGAGTGATATTCCGTCACGGTGGCCTGCTCGATCGTCCGTTGGACGTAGTTCGCGACGAAGGCATCCACCGCCAGAATCAACCGGGCAATCTCCGCATCGTGCTGCGTGCCGGTGATGTTTTTGAACGCCTTGACGGTCGCGAGCGTGGTCAAACTCATGGCTTACTTATTCTCCGTCGGCCCATCGGCCATCTTGGTGTTGTTCCCGCCGCCCTCTTTTTTCGGCGGCACGATCTTCCCCCAGTCTTCCGCCACAAACACCGTGGCTAAGGCCGCCGGGAGATCGTAGGTCTTGCCCGCCTCATACCGTTGCACCGCAATGCCATCCGGTGAGCCTTCTCGGGTCTTCGTCATCTTCACCGTCACACTCTGTGGTTCCATCGCTCGTCGCATCGTCGCTCCTTTCGTTACACTCGCATGCAGAGGGTGACGCCAGAGGAGGGACGCGCGGCCTGCGCCGCGCGTCCCGTGCCTCACGGCATCAACCCAATTACGGGGCCTGAGTCACGTTCGCGGGAGCGTGGCGGGGGTTCCCCAAGATCGCCACCACCGCGAGGGGCGCAACGACCGTGCCGCCCTCGGTGCACACAATGCGTTTGTACCGCTTGCGATTACAGGCCACGCCGATCGTAAAGGCCTGCTGGTCGTCGCCCGTGTTATCCATCGCCTTGTCCCAGGCGGTGCCGTCCTCATAGCGTGCGTCCAGGTAATCGCCCGAGGCGACCGCCGCCATGTCGGACGCGTTGGACGCATCGCCCTCTTCCACGGTGACGGTAATCTTGTTGCTGGAGGTGAACGTGGCGAACGCGCCCACATTCAGCACAAACACCAGCGACTCATACCCGGCCGTATCGACGGTGACGCCGTTCGTCGACGCGGTGAACGACACCGCATCCAACGCCGACATACATTTCACGTTCTCCATCAGGTTCTTCATAGGTCCTCCTTCAATCGGGATTCACTGCCCGTTCACGTCCCCCTCAGCGGCACAGGCGCTGAGTGCTAGGCCGAGACTTTCTGCAATTTAATCGCTTCTGTGTTGACCACCTGGCCGCCCACGCGCTTGCGCATGTGGAACCGCACCAAGCCCGATCCGGCTTGCGAGAACGGATCGCGGATCGTCACGATCTGAATCCGGTCCACAATCACATAGCCCCGGCGGAAATCCCCGAAGGCCACGGCATAGGCGTTCGCCGCCACCGCCGGCATGTCCGGGCATTCGATGTAGGGGCGGCCCATCAACAGATTCGGGATGTCCCCGCCCAAGCCCGGCTGCCACAGGTAGTTCCCGGCCTGATCTTGCAGCTTGCGCACCGCCCCAATCGTGGAGCGCCGCATGGCCCAGGTGCCGTTCTGCGCATAGGCATCCTTCAACTGGTAGAACAGATCGATCAGCCCGTTCCCTTTCAACAGCGACGCATCGCCGCTCACCACGGCGTTCGTTTGCATCACCGAGTTGACGGCAAAACCTTCGGCCTCATTTACGCCGTTGCCGGTGACGAAGGACGTGCCCTCGGCCACCCCGAACTGCTCGCCCGCCTCCATCTGGATTTCAGACTCGAAATTGAACGCGCTGTCCTCCAGATCCTCGAACGGCACATCCACCAGGGCGTACAGCTCATGATTCGGGATGTCTTCCATCCCGTACTTCAACCCCGTGGTTTCCGTGCGTGTGGCGGTCTTGCCCGTCCAGGTGGCCGCAAACACGCCGGTGCGCTTAGGCACTTTGACGCTCTTGCCCGAGCTCGTCCGCACGCGCGCCACCGCGCGAATCTGCGAATAGACCGACACGCTCTTGATGATCTCGTTGACGAATTCCGGCGGAGCCAGAAATTCCATGCCCTGGCCGCTCGACAAGCTCTTGGCCTCGCCAAACACCATGGCCCCCTTTTCCTCCGGCGTGAGCGCTTCCACGCCATACCGGCAGGCCTTGATCCAGGCCTCTTTCTTCGCCGACGGCTGGGCCACCGCTTTGCTCTCCGGAGAAGGCACGGTCGGGCGAGCCAGCTTGATCTCGATCGCGTCCAGCCGGTCCTGCTGCCGCTGCATCTTTTCCGACCATTCCTTCTGGGTGTTCTTGCCATCCAGTTGCAGCCGTTCGTTTTCCGCCCGCAGCGCTTTAGTCAGCGCCAGCTGTTCTTCGACTAATTCCTTCAATTCCATGGTCAGCTCCTCCTCGCAAAATGTGAACGCATTGACTCATTGCACGCGCGCAACGACTGGACCAAGGCCGGGTCGAGCACGGGGAGGGCGGCTGCATCCGATGGGGGAGTGGAGGCCGAGGCATCCGGCTCCGAGAGCAGTGCCAGTAGCTGTTTCGCGGAGGCCCGCACCGCGGGGCTCACCCGTCGGCCGTCTTCCGCATCGAACTGGTCCACCAAACTTTTCACATTATCGATCAGCGCCATCGGGTGCATCGCCCAGGTGACGGGGGAGATTTCCCACAAGCGCACCTCGATCAACTTGCGCAGGCCGAGGGCCTTATCGAATTCCTCTTTGATCGTGTCGTACCCGATAGACATTTCCGTCAATACGCCGTCCCTCAACAATGTCATCACATCCAGACCCAGGGTCGTCTTGCTGATCTGCCCATCGAAGCCCAGGCCGTGCTGGTCTTCCCACAAGCGCGTCGGCTTCCCAATGGGCAGCCAATCGCCGCGATGCAAGGCCAAGATCTTGATCCGGTTCGCCCCCTGCGGCCCCCGCTCCGCGAGCGTCTTCGTAAACGCGCCAGGCAGCATAATGTCCTGGCCGTCGTCGGGGACGTGGAAGATGCTGGCATAGCCGGAGAACGTCATCGCCGCCGCATCGAGAGACTTGATCGCAAATGGCACACGCAGTCGGTTCATTCTTGGCCTCCTTGCGCCGGTGCGGCGCGCCGGATGACGGGCAGCACCACGCAGCGACAGTTGATGGTATTGCCCGGTTCACCGAGCGGATCGTTGGGGTATTCGAGCCCGTTGGAAAACTGGGTCCCGCGCCGACGGATTTGCCCGTCGATGCGATGGTTGAAGAGCCCTTGCCTGACGCCTTCATCCCGCGCGCTCAACCATTCAATTTCTTCCACGCCCTGCTGTTCAAACGCTTCCATCCGGCCCTCGTTATAGGCGCGGGCCGTTTCCGTGCGGGCGATCATCGTCGCCTGTAATCCTGAGAGGGTGCTGTAGGTATCACGGATGCGGCTGGCGATGGACGCCACCGACTCGGCCCCGCCCGGCGCATTCAACCCGGCCTCAATCGCGGTCACCACGCGCTTGCGGGCATTCGCCACGATAGCCTTCACCCGTTCCAACTGTCCCCGGATGCGCGTCTGCGCCCCGGTCGAGTCGTGGCCGAAGGCCCCGTCCGCGCCGATCTCCAGCCAGGCCGCCTTGCCGCCACGCGCCAAGGCCTCCTCGAACAACGGCCGCGATACCTCGCGCAACAGGCCGGTCTCAGCATCGAGGTCAAACAGGATCTCCTCCACCGCTTTGTGCTCGTCCGCCCCCTGCGTCCCACGGATCGCCTCGGGCCGGGCCGCCAACTTCGCCAGCACCGCATCGCGTTGCCGCATAAAATAGTGTTTCACCGCCGCCTGATACCGCAGCTCCACCGGCAACACATCACGCCGGATCACGCCCTTCCACAGCCGTTCACGCGCCGGGTTCTCCGGCAACGTGTCCGTCAGGTCGCCCTTCCTCAACTCCGGCGCAGGCAGCCCCTTCGGTGCCGCATCCGCCGCCGTCAGGTCGGCATAACTCGCCCCGGTCTCCGTCCCCAGCGGCAACAAATTCACCGGCACCAGGACGACATTGCCATCGGGGTGATCGTCGTAGCCGGTCGCGGCGCGCTTTTCATTCACGGTCAACCAGGTCGACTTCTCGACCCGCGACCAGACTTTCTCCCGATCCTCCGCCAACGCCTCAATGGCATCGCGGTCGTAGTCGAGCGTCAGCCCGTCGCCGAACGACGGCACCAGCCAGCGGTTCAAGTCGTCCTTCAACCCGTCGGCCATCGGCAACACGTTCTCGGTGTAAAACGACCGCCGCGCCTCGCGCCTGTTCTCGAACGTGGCCGTTTTGAGCCCAACCAATTCGCCGGGCACGTTATAGACGATGCAGATTTCTTCCTTCGAAAACCGCCGTGACTCCAGCCAATCCATGTCTTTGGGCGACAGACTCATCTCTTTCCAATCCGCGCCGCCTTCCAGCAACATCGGGTAACCCGCCTGTTGCGCGCCGCCATACTGTTCGGTGATCGCCTGCTGGAGCCGTGTATACTGCGCGTCAGTCAAATTCTTCTGGACCACCATCGCCCCCGACGGCCGCGCGCCGTTTTTGAGCAAGGAGTAATTCCATGTGAGCGCTAAGTTGTCCGTATCCACGACCCGCGCGGCCACCTGGATCGGGGAGAGGCCATACCAATCGTCTGTCGGCGCGAAAAACTTCCGGTGCATGACCGCCTCGGTCGCCAGCAATACCGTCATCCCACCGGCCTGATATTCATAGCGCGCGATCTCGCCCACGGCATTCGGCACCAGCGTCATGCGATCCGGCCGCAGCACATACAGTTCACGGGGCCGCAACGGCTGCGACGGAGCCGCTACCGCGTGGAGATAGGCGTTCCCCGCCACGAGTTGATACGCCACCAGTTTTTCCAACAACGCGCTGAGCGACTCCTGCGGATTCGGCCGCTGCAACAGGTCCAGCAGGGGATGCGTCTCGACTTCCGTCAGGCGTCCCTTGACCCGTTTCGTCAGCACCCACCGCAGCCCTTTCACCGACCGCGCAATCTGGTTCACGCAGGCATACACCGTCACGTTGGCTTCATAGCCCTCGTTGGCAAAATGGGCATAGTTACGGGTCGGCCAATGCGCCGCCCCCGGCGTCACCAACAACACCATCGCCCGGGCGACGGCGTTCGCCTTGCGAGCGAACAGCGCTGACCAGTTAGGCGTCCAGTTCACGCGGAGACCTCCGCGGAGACCGACGCACGGCGAGCCGCCGCGGCGTCCGCCGCTTCGATCACGCCGAGCATCACCTCCAATTTCAATCGTGAGTCAGGAGTCGTGGATTGCAGGATGAGCGCCTGGATCTGCGTCGCCGACTTGAACGGGGAGGGACGGCCTTGCGCAATGGTCTGGTCGCAGATCGTCCGCACCCGCCGCGCCGCCGTCAGCACCGGCGATTCCACCAGCCCCAGCCGATTGGCCGCCTCAGCCAGCAACGCCGGACGGTCCGCCGCCGGGATCAGCTCCAACGCAATCCGCTGCGTCACCCGGTTATCGGTGAGGAGTTTCGTCTTGGATTTCTTCTGGGCTTTAAGCTTGGCGGACGCCAGCATATTCCGCACGCGCTGGGACTTGTGGCGGAAGCGGCATTCATTAGAGCAGAACCGCGCCTGCACCTTGTTTTTGTTCCTTGGCGCAAATTCAGCCTGGCAGAACTCGCATAGTAACCGTGCGCACGGTTCTAAATGCCCCGCTGTTGAGTGTTGTTCATCCATCCCTACATTCCCCCTTCCACGGTGTGAGTTAACCCTCCCAACGCCAATGCTGGCCGAATCATCCGGATGCGGGGTCCGCCGCTGAGGTCCCCACGCACCAACCGCACCACCATTTCGAGTCCATCCGGCCCGTCGTCGTGTTGCTTCCCGTTGGGCCGATAATTCCGGAGTTGGTTGATCAACACCGTCTGCGTCTTGCGGAACCTGATTACCCCATGCTCGACCAAGGGGGAGAGGCGGCGGATGCGCAGATCCTTCGGCACGTCGTGTTGAATCTCGATGATGGGCAAATACACGCCTTGCTCCTGGCTGGCCTCTTCCAAGTTGGATTGCAGCACCGCCTGGAAGCCGACCGCCTCAAACCCGAAGGCGATATACTCGTGCCGGCGGCCGTGCTCCAGGCAGTCCGTCACAATGTCCTGGGGTTTGCGTCGCCGGATGTCCGCTTCATCCACATAGATCGGCCCCCCCTCGGGACGGACGGCCACGTCGATGATGGCGCTGAAGTCGGAGCGGTCGGTTTTGCCCAGCGAGGGATCGCAGGCCCCGTAATGAGCGACGGCCACCCCGGCCAGTTCGGCATCGTCCCAATAGCGGAACCACTCTTCCTTAAAGAGCGCCGTCTCTTCGTCGACCGGTTCGTTCTGATATTCCGCCGCAAAAAACACCGACCCAATTTCCTGCTTTTTCGCCTCCAGCCGTTCCAGCGGCCACACTTCCGGCCAGATCGGCGTGCCATCTTCTTGGAGTGCCTGCCACCGCCGTTTCACCCACAGAGGGTTCAGCTCCGGATCGAGCAGTTCATTCAGCAGAGAGTCTGGATGCAAAATCGTGCCGATAATCCAAATACGGCCGCCCTTCCCGCGCGCGTTCAAGACGGCTTTGAACCACCAGCGCCGCAGCTTTGCCCGCTGATCTGGTGATTCCACCGCCTCGTCGTTTTCCAGGTCGTCCCAAATCATCAGCGTCGGCCGCCATTGTTTATGGTGCAGCCCGCGGATCTTCTGCCCCGCGCCGCGAGCCATCACCCGAATGTCGTTCCCGGTAATGAAATCCGACTCGCCGCCGCGCACCGCCCCGCACACCGCCGGGAAATCCGACCGCAGTTTCTCGTTCGACTCCAGTTCGTCCTTGATCGCCGCCGTGAAGGCCTGCGCTTGGGTTTGGGTATCGGAGCCCACAATGATGAAGTGCTCCCGATCGAGCGCGATGTCGTACATCGGCTCGCCGATCGTCATCAGGGTCGACTTGGCGTGCTCGCGAGGGGCCGCCGCCGCCAGCAGTTCAGAGTCGGCCAGCCCATCCAACTCCAAGTGGAATTTCGCCGGGGCTGCAAAGAAGTAATGCGAGAGATAGGTCTCTCGGAAAAACCGCCGGTCCGTGCGGGCCCGAGCAATGCGCGCGGCCTTCGTCCCTGGCGTGTCGTCCATAAACGGGGACCGCCCCTGGGCGATCCGTCGCCGCAAGGCCTCGCGCTCGCGCTCAAACTGTGCCGGGCTACGTCGTCGCATATTTCCGTTTCATCGCATCGAGAAACCCGTCAAAGGTGGCCCCCAGCGCATCCAATGCGCTCGGCGCGGTCTCCGACAGATACACCGTCAAATCGTGCAGGCAGTCGAGGTAGAGGCCCGGCCGGTCGATGGCCTGTGTGCGGGCGGCCTCGCCCGCCGTCTTGGCGCGGTGGGCCTTCACCAATAAGTGCCCCAACTCCAACAACGACTCGCCCTCAAACGATTTCTTGGCGTTCGTTAATTCCTCCACCAACTTACTCAACAGCAGCGCCATGCCCGCCTCTTCAAAGTTGAGATTCGGATGGGCACGCAGCACCGTCGTCAGTGCCGTCACCTGTTGATGCGTCTGCTCGATCGCAGACTTGGCGGAGCTCCAATGCACCCGATAGCGCGACAAGGCCGAATCGCTGATCGTCTCGCCCTTCACCTGCTCCACCGCGGCGATAATCTCCGCATAGGTGGCATTGGCGTCGAGCAAATTGTCGACGAGGTCTTTCACCCCGAGCGAGTCGATCTTGCTGGTCGCTTTCCGTGCCATCGCGTCAGCGGCTCCCATAGCGTGGCAGGCCCAGATCCTCGCGGAGCGAGGCGATCTGGACCAGGAGGTCCTCATAGGTGGCGTCGGTCTGCACCAGATCCGTCACCAGCACTTCCGTCTTGGTCGTATCGAGCTGGGCAATCTGCCGATGCGGGTCCATCTCGCGACGGATCTGCTCCTTCAGACCGTGCAGCTTAATGGCCAAGCGCTTCGCCTCCTGCTCGCAGGCCAACAACCGGCCCTCATTCAACAGCCGCTCCTCACTTGCCATGGCCGCCCTCCATCCGTTCGAGTTTTTCCACCAGCCGCGTCTGCACCTGCACGGTGAGCAGCATCGTGTCTTTGGTATCGCGCATCAGCTCGCGGTAGGCCCCGTTGATGGCCTGGAACGCATCCAAATGCGCCCGTTGCGTCGCGTCATATTTTTCGATCAGGTGCTCCATGGAGGTCGAGCGTTTCCGCTCGAACAGCCAGATCACCAGCACAATGCCGCCCAGCCCCGCGTTGGTCACCAGGTACATCAGTTGGTTAAAGGTAATCCCCACCACCCCATCCGGTGGCGCGGCCGCACTCACGGCTTCCTGGGCGGAGACGGTCACCGCCCACACCAGCATCCAGATCGGCACGAACCGCCACAGCCACATCGGCATCGGGGTCTCCTTACTCACGCCAGGGCGTGAGATCGCTCACCGCCACCACGCGCGGGACCAAGCCCGGCGCGGCTTCAATCGTCAGCGTTTCTTCCATCACCGCCAGCCCGCCCGGCGCGTCCGGCGCCAGGACCGTCCGCACCACCGTCACCACCCACACCCGCACACGCGGGGACTCCGGCGATTCAAAGGTGTCGATGCTTGCGATCCCATTCATCTGGCCTGGACAATTGAGGAAGCGCGGCAGCACCTCAGCCCGCAACGTCGCCGCCAACGCGTCTCCCTCCGGCCCCACCAGCTGCGCCGAGGAGGGGAGGGGAGCCCAGGCCCATAACCCTACCGCCACGATCGAGGTCAGAATGCGGCTGATCCAACCGCGCAAGGACGTCCGCTGCGTCGCATGCGTCTCGCACAGCTCCACACACCGCAGAATCTGTTCGGTACGAAAGGCCCGGAGCACCGTCGTGGGGTCGAGCTGGTTCGCCAGCCACAACGTCTTCGCGCCAAACAAGCCATCCACCGGTGCGCTACTGCCGAGCGTCGCGAGCCCGGATTGAAACTGCTGCACGGCCGCCGTCAATCCATGAAACGCGGAGGCCTTCAGCAAGGCGTTGGCCAGCAGTTGCGAGGAGAGGGCGTACCAATTGGGATGCCAAAAATCGCGTTCATAGATCCGGATCGCGTCGGTCTTCGTCAGCGTGGCGATGTCGAGCTGCGGATAGCTGCGCGACGTAATGCCGTATTTCGTGGCCCTGCCGTGGTCGTCGGAATAGTAGATAAACCAGCCTTCGGCCTCCAGCAGCGCATTCACCGCAATGGTCACATCCGCCATAACGCGATCCCTTTGCCCTTCCACCCAACAAAAAAAAGCCCGATCAACCAGGCGTCACCGCCTGATCAACCGGGCCTGAATCTCTCAGCAACCCGCAATCCTCTGTCCGCACACGGGCGCGCGCCCGCTCACCGCACTACAGCAGGCAGCGGATGCCGGTGGCCGTGGTGCCAGTCAACAAGATCCGCTTGCCCCGCACGGGCAATATGCTGCCGGCCGCCATGTTAAACGTCACGGAAGCCGTGTCATCCGCGGCAATGACCGCCACGATCCCAGCGGTATTGATCCAGATGCCGCGGCACGTCTGCGCCAGATCGGTCGAATCGCTCGGCGTGATGTCATAGGCCATCGAGGCCGGGGCCGTCAGCCCTGGGGTATAGCCGGCGAACCGATCCGCCGCATCAATCCGCGAGGTGCCAATACACCAAAGGCCGATGATCAAGGCGAATCCACCGAATCCCACCCATAGTTTCTCGCGCATAGGTCCCTCCGTTGTAGTTGATGCCAATCCCAATCGACCGCGATCCCCCGCCGCCCCCGCTGGCCGCCGGGACCGTATACGTCCCGCAGCACCCCATCGCACCGCCAAGCGTATCGCCGGTTGCGTGGGAGCTGGTATCCAATACCGCGTAGCCCTCGCGGACAAACGTCCGTAAATTTGCCGGGGTAGCGGATGCGGTGTGCCCGGCTTCCTGCAATGCCGTCCGACGCATCTCATACGTTGTTTCCAGCTCCCAATAGCCAAGCCAACCCTGCGTGATGTACCCGCCTGATCCGCCACCGAGCGCCGCAGTGGAACCATTGAGGGTGACGTTATCCGCATCGACTCGCGTGATGGTCCAATGCCCAGCCACGTCAGCCGTGGTGGGTTTCCCGATAATCACGCGCGCACCATCCGTCAGCCCGTGCGCGACTTTTGTGATGGTGACCGGTGACCCGGACGTGATGGTGGTAATCGTGGTGGCCAGCAATGGCCCGCCTGGGGCGGAGTACGTCGCATGGGCGGCGGCGATGGGGTCATGTGCAAAAATGCACCGGTAGTTCGTGGGCAATCCACCGTTCACTCCTGCCACGGTGCGGGACACAATAGTGCCCACGCTATACGTCCCGTGGTTGACATCCCAGGCCGTCCCCGCCGCTTTCGCCAGGCCGGACGCATGGGTGGAATAGGTCGCATACCGGCGCGTCGTATCTTTCCACGTCGGCGCGGTCCCGTCGATATCGCTCGCCCCAGGCGTGCCCGTGGCAAACGCGAGGTCGTAGCCCTTGCCAGAGGTGCCTGCATCCAATCCATACCCGGCGTTGTGATGGGCGTTGACTGCCGCTAGCGTGCGGTCTGAGGTATTGGTGAATCCACCGACCTTGTATGCCGTCGTCGCAAGGGTGCTGTAGATGATGTTATTAGTGATAGAATTGAGCTGGAGCAACTCTCCCCCGCCTAGATAGTCCAACACTGCGGCGGTCCCTGTTTCGGTCGAGGTCTCCAATAATGTCGTATGGTCCAAAATCACCGGGATATCCGTTCCGTCCGTCGTGCCGACCAGCGAGGAAATCAACACGCTGCCAATGTCGGCGTCATACCCAGGGGCTAAAATGAGATCGTTCTGGATAGTGACCGTGATCGTAGCTGTCGAGTCATCAGGCCGAAAGATTTCATTGGGGCTTTGCATATCCGCGTGAGGGTCCCATACGTTCCCGCTTACGAGCTGCGTTCCTCCTAGAGAGGCAATCCCGCCGAGCGAGAGCCCGCGCCATGTGTTCGCCGCTTGGTCGAGGTTCACAAAATAGTTAGTCGAGAATGGTGTTTTTCCAGGCGTTCCCCCTATGGCGAAGTTCTGCGAATAGGCTGTGATGAAAAGATTTCCGCTCACGTCTGCGGCTGGGGCGGTCTGCACAAATTCAGCCGAATCGGCAAACACGTTTCCGGTCACCGTCCCCCCGTACATAAAAAAGAGGTTGGTGTATCGATCTACGTAGTTGTTGACGAACCGACGTGTTCCAGTGGTCAGCGCTGCCTGCCCTGATGCCCCGACCATCACCTGTCGAACAATGGAGTTCGTGAACCGATTCCCTTCAAGATCGACGGTCGCCGCAGCGCCAGAGGAGAGATTGAAAATCTGCCCGCCATCGTCATACGTCGAATTATGCATGTAAAATTCTGCGGTGGTGACGCTCGACGGCGTCCAGCAAATCCCCGCGTTCGCGCAATCGTTCGCCGTATTGGAGTACGCCCCCAGGTGGGCAAGATCGACATAGTCAAAATGCACACCTCCACCGCCAGTCCACTTGGAGCTGGTGATTTGCATCGTTTCGCCGGATGGGTACGCCTGTATTTTGGCATGGCTCCCCGTCGTCCCGATAAACCGAATCGACACCGGGGTGTTGTCACCAGATCCGAGCTGAATCTGATACATCTGCCCGGTGTTACTCGTGGCATCCATATAAAGTTCTGATCCTGCGCCCCCGATGATCGCGGCATTATTGGTCCGACCTGCGACGGTGAGCGCCACAATCGGCCCCCGATGATACATGATGGCCCCATCGGCGAGCGTGAGTTTTGCCGAGGCGTTATTCATAATCACGCCAGAGGCTTGGGTGATCGTGTAGGTTCTCGCGGTCCAGGCGGTCGAGACGTTTGCCGCGCACACCGCTGCGGTATCCGTGCTTACCGTGGTCAACACACAATAGCTATCGGTCCCGCCTGATGCCGCGTTGATCAGATCGCCTACCTTGAGTCGCTTGGTCGTGTCGGCATCGGTGAGCCATGCGGTCCCTGTTCCCGTAAGCACGTTTCCCGCGCTGGTAATTGTGCCTATCCCAGCGACAGCCACACTGGGGGAATGCCCAACCGTAAACGTCCCAGACGGTGCCGTCACGCCGTGGGACACGAGTTTCCAATCATCGCCCGTTCCTGGGTAATCCGTTCCAGCCACGCAGGAGGACGCGCATCCTGTGCTGGCGCCGCCTCGCACCGTCCACGTCGTCCCCAGGTTCCAGTTGCCGGTAGCAGCAGAATCCCAGGAGGTGGCCCAGACCTGGTCGACTATCACGAGGCCCAACGTCGGCCCAGCGAGTTGCAGCACCAGTAGATAGAGCGCCCATCGTTTCAGTCTCGTCATCGAATTGCCTCCTGACAGCCAAGGTTTACGGTCATAGTGTATGGATGGTCGATCAATGCGGGCCGCAAGAACAGGTGCTCATGGTCGCGTGAGACAAGTACATCGTCAGAAAAATACACGCACGAGCCCAGCGTGACATTCGGGGCCAAGGCCTGATGGTCTTGCGTCGTCAAGGGTTCCCCTCCTTGAATGCGGTGGGGAGAAACCGCACACGCCGTGACGACCACCGCCGCCAACATCAATCCCGTTACTGGTGCGAACCTCGTCATTGCGCTGTGAATTCCAAAATCAGTTTGAGGTTCGTCGGAGCCCCACCTTTGATCAAATACAAAATGTTAGATCGCGTGCTCTCAAACCGCTGCAACGGAGGGAGTGGCCCTGTCCCTACGGCGGGCCCTTGATAATCAAGATAGGCGGAGACCTGCACCTTGACCGGACCGTCTGGCACCGAGAGCGACGCACAGGAGAGTGTGGTGGAGGGAGTATTCTGGGAGGCCTCAGTCTGCGTGCCGACGAGCGGGGACGTGTAGACCAGATATCCACTGGCGGCCCAGTGTATGGCTGGGACTGCCTCAGGCACTGTCATCCAACTCGCCGCATCCCACGAGAGGGTGCAGGCGATGGCGGGGGAGGGGAGCGCCAGCGCCGCCAAGAGTGCCACCGCTGTACGTCGCATCCGTGTCCGTGTCCGCATCTGCGCACCTCCATCACAAATAAAAACGCCCGATCAGCCAGGCGTCACCACCTGATCAACCGGGCCTGAATCTCTCAGCAACCCGCAAACCTCCGTCACGGCCCCACGCCTACGCCGTCCGTCGTCGTCCGAGTTCCCCTGGCTTCCAGGTGCGGGATTCGTGGATTTCGCCCACATGGCCCGCCTGGAATTTCAATTCGAGTGTACCGTAAAAACTCGTACTACGCAACTGTTGCACCATTGAGAGCAATTCCTCGTCGGTAAAGCCGACGCGCTTGGAGGCTATTCCGTGCATGCGCCCTCCGTCGATTGATTCCGTCCCCCTAATTTTGTCCCGCGTCGTAACATCGCCTTCAGCGCCTCCATCAGCTGATTGCCCTGCACCCGCGTCTGCGGCCACGGCGTCCCACAGGTCCGTGTCGCCAGCGCCTGCCGCCAGGTCGGCGCCAAGGGTGTCACCGCCTGGGCTTCCAGATCGTCGCACAGGTGGCTGATCATCAATTGCTGTTCCACCGTGATCGGCTCATCCGGCTGGCGCTCGTCACGCCCGGACCGCTTCCGTGGCGTCTTCGGCTTCGGTTGGTCCCGCCGCAAATCCCACAGCCTTCGATACACCTGCTTGAGTCCCGCCACGGGCATATCCGCGCAGGACTCATGCCCGGTCAACTGCTGCTGCATCGTCCGCCGCATGTCGGCATCCAGCCGCAACTCCCGCCCCATGGCATGGATGGCTTTGATCAGCTCGCCCCGCGTGGTCGCCGGCTGACGTGGTCCGGTGTTGGCCATCACATCCCCTGCTTCCAGTCTGCCGTGTGCTTGCATGGCAGACAGACGCGATGCGTCACGTCCGTGGAGCGAAATTGCCGTTGGCACATCAAACACCGCCGGACGGTCGTAGGCGTCTGATCGATCTCCGGCACCACGCCAGGGCCTTTCGATTTCGCATGCTGATAGGGCAGCCCCGCCACCGCGCACACCTGCCGCCACCGGCCCCAGCGGGCCGTGACCGTATTCACGGCGTAGGCGCCGAGCTGCCGATAGTCTCGCTGGCAGATCCGCCCATGCTGCCGGTACACGCGCCGCAGATCGGCGACGATCGCCGCCTCCTCCACGGTGC
>CXWL01013669.1_pt1 | contig 37262 bp, 31 predicted proteins | sample 590931 | NCBI WGS metagenome assembly CXWL01 (sample SAMEA3498368, study PRJEB10139) | groundwater metagenome | biome: water well; material: biofilm material | place: Germany | collected 2015-04-27 | reverse complement strand
GCGTTTGGGTGGTGGGCGCTGGTCGCGGAGTTTGCGTTTTGTACGGTCGCCGATGCATCGCTTATTGGAGTCCTTCTGGACAGTGAACACTTTGGTAATGCCCGTGGTGTTGATTCCCAATACGAAGGCACGTTGCACGAAGTTGGGCGGATCGCCGCCGCCGGCCACCGTCCCGGCCACCGCAAGCCCCGTCGGCGGTGCGGGGATGATCGGGCCAACCGCGAAGGTCAACGTGTCGAAGGTGGTATTGAAGTTTTCGTCCATGGCCCGGGCGACCAGCAGGTTTGAGCCCGGATCGAACGACCCGGTCGTGTCGCCGGCCGCGATGCCCTGTCGCAGGTTGGTGACAGGAACATTGACGTCGAAGTCGAGGGTGTACAAATCGTTGGTGGAAACGCCGTCGCCGGGTGTCACGGTTTGAAGGTTCGCGTCGAGATCAAAGCCGTTGACGTCCGCTTCGGTTATTCGTTTTCCGTGACAAACGCGTCCCGTGACGCGCGTCGGTCCGCCGGCGGTCACCTGACCTTCGGTCGGCTGAGTGATATCAATGCGAAATACGGTCGCCAGCCCTGAGTCGCTCAGGTCATCGACGTAGCAAACGGGATGGGAATCCTCGTCATCGTCGTCATCGTCGTGAGCCACGCTTCCGGACAGATCTCCGCCCTTGCCGCCGGATCCGCGGGAAGAACCGTCGCGTCCCGAAAGGTTGGGCTTGGCCGGCCCCGCCACGGAATAATGACTGTCGTCGTCATCGTCGCCGTCTTCGTCGTCCTCATCGCAATCGTCGTCATCCTCGTCGTGATGATTCGGGACGGTGGTCAATCCGACCATGCGGAAGCTGCCGAAAACATACCCCACGGTAAGCGGTTCCGCGCACGACGTGCAGAACTCCATTACTTCCTGCTGGTAATTGTCGGCGCTGAACACCTTGACGATCGTGTCGCACGAAAACTTCTCGCGCCCGGCGGCCGACGCGAGGACCTCGATCGTGTCGCGCAGGTGAACGCTCGCGGGCATCCCGGTGTCCAGGTACACGCGATTGTGCTTGTCGGTCACCAGAACGCGCACCGGGTCTGCGCCCTTTGCGTGGCCTTCGCAATCGAATTTTCTTTCGCACTGCGTGTTCGCTGATGCGGGACATCCCCCGCCCTCATAACGCAGCTTGAAGCCGGAAACGCGCCCTATGCATTTGGGGACGGCTTCACCTTCCACAACAACCGTGTGTGCGCCGCAACCCAGCCCCGAAAGACTCATGGAAACCGTATTGGCATTGGGAATGTCGATCGGCGCGGACTGAACGATCAGGTCCTCGATAGCGACGATGTCATTGCCGATCTGCGCAGTGCCCTCAAACGGCCCGCCGGGGAGGTCGCGGGTTGGATCGATGCCCAAAGCCGCCAGTACATCCACTCCACCAACTTTCACCTTCAGGGTAGAAGGGTCCATATTGGGGATCGCCGCCAGTACGGGTGTGGGAATTCCCAGGTCGCCCGTGGTAACCGATCCGTTTGGCTGTATGACATTCACCATCGGAATGGCTGCACAATAGGCCTGAACTGTGGCCGTGGGCGTTTGAAGCGTGATCCGCAGGACCGGGGCGGGCGCGGTGACTTCATGTTTGTCACGGGGCAAATCCGTGCCGGTCGTGGCGACGACGTTTACGGACGCCGCGGCGTGCGCATCCTGGCCGACATACTTCAGCGTGATTTCCTTGACGCCGCCCTTGCAGGTTTGATTGCCTTGCGGGGGCTGAAACGAAACCAGGCTTACGATTTCGAAACTGCCGAACTTCGACCCCGCCCACAGCGGCGTCGAGCAGTTGAGCGGCAGCTTCGTTGTTTCGATCTTCAACGCCTCCGGGAGTTTCAGCGCGTGCAGATAAATGGTGGAAGGCAACTTGTTCTTGCCGGGCGCAGGAATCAGCGTAAACGCGCTGCCCAGGTGGAGCCCGTTGAATACCGCATGAATCTTCTCGGTCGACGCCGGATCGGTCTGCGTCTCGACCGGAATATCGAGACGATGATCGAAGTGAACCCTGTCGCCATTTTTCACCGGCAGCGTTTGCACGACTGCGCCGGTTGCGTCGATGGCGAGGATTTCGGCCGTCACAACGTCGGACGCATCCGCTCCAAAAGTGTCAAAGTAAACCTTGTGCCTTTTCTCGCAAGGTGAATCGTCATCGTCGCCATCATCATCATCGTCGCCGTCATCGTGGTCGTCACCGCCGTGGCAATCGTGGTTCTCGTCATCATCGTGGCCGCCGGCGCTGAGAAGTGCGCAGTTCACGGCAAGTTCCTGAACGTTGCAATTTGCGTCCGCGATGTCGATCAGGCCGTCGCAGTCATTGTCGATGCCGTCGGAACAGAAGGTCCCGGTGGGGATTTCGGGAACCGGTTGAAGTGCGACCGCCGTGCAGAGGGTTCCCGTCTGGTCGGCGCTGCAAACCGTGATGCCGGCGGCCTGGCAGGCGCCCACGCCTTTCGAGCATAGCGCGTTCAGGTCAAAAATTTCGTCGATAAGTCCGTCGCCGTCGTTGTCCTTGCCGTCGCATTTTTCATCGGTTCGGCAGCCCAGATCAGCCAGGTCGATCGTCCCGTCGCAGTCGTTGTCCACGCCGTCGGTGCAGCGCGGAGAACCGGGTACGTTTTCCACGCCCGGAGGTAGTGGTGATACGTTGCACCCGGCCGTCTTGTCCGGCTTGCAAATGATGATGCCAGCGTTCCGGCAGGGGCCGCTGCCTACCGTGCAGGCACCGCCGAGGTTGAAGCCATCGTCCACCAAGCCGTTGTTGTCGTTGTCGAAACCGTCGCAAAGTTCCGCGGTTTTGCACGCGGGGTTGTCCACCCGAACGTTGTTTTCATCCACGCCGCCATGATCGACGAGCCCGTCGCAGTCGTTGTCTTTGCGGTCAAAACAGGTGGCCGCGCCGGCATCGGGGACGCCTTCACCTGCGGGGTCGGCAGGACCTGCTACCGCATTGCAGATTGCGCCAGTGCCGTCCGGCTTGCACACCACGTCGCCGATCCGCAGGCAGACCCCCAGGCCCGACGTGCATTGCCGGCCCAAGGGAAGATCGCCAAATACGAGGAATGTGCCCGCATCGCCCAGGCAGACTCCGCCCGGACAATCGCTCGCAATCTTGCACGATGCGCCTGCGTTGGTCCCGCCGCTGCAATGGGCAGTTCCGTCCGCAGCGAAAACGGTAAAGCCTTCGTCTGTCTGGCCGTTGCAGTTGTCATCGATACCGTTGCAGCTTTCCGTTTCGCCGGGATTGATGTTGGCGTTGCCGTCATTGCAATCGGCGCCCAGGCAATCGGCGCCGCTGCCGTACCCGTCGCCGTCGACATCCGTGCAAACGGGATCGCCCGCGCTATGGCCCGGCGGCCGGACAGGGATCGGGTTCTTTTCGCTGCGTTTGTCGCCAAACGCGGGTACACTGGAAAGGCTCGCGAGCAAAGCCAACGACAGAGTGAGACGAGCATCCCGACGAACGAACCAGCATGGTGTGCGCATGTGATTTCAACTCCAAAAATCTGACGAAAAAACATCAATCGAGCATTGTCGGTGCGTGCGGAAATGGTCTGATTCAGCTCAGTTCCGCGAGAAGATACCCCAGATGGTCGAAAAATTCAATCGGACCTTTCACCCTCTTCATCTTGAAAGCTTAGACCAGCATAGCTTTGTGGGATTTCAACTACAAGGGGCAACCTCGCAATCGAATCGGTGGTTCCGGTAATGTTGCATAAACAAATCAACGCCGTTTGTGGGGTGTCGTTTTGGGGCAAGGTCCATCATTAAATGGGTGCGGTGCGTTGAACGAACCCAGAAGAAGAGTATGCTCGGTGATGATTCAAACCGGCCAGATTGAATACTCCGTGAATTCGTAGGAAGGGCAGGATATGTCAGAACAGGTCCCTGATGACACCTTCACCGGCCGGTGCTCGTCCAAGGAAAAGCCGATCACCTTTGAGAGTTATTGTATAGAGCGCGTATTCGCTGCGATCGAAGCGGCGACGGGCAATTCTTTTTACATCCATATCGTCGCACGACTTGCAGGTCGTATTGACGAAACCCAACTGGTTCGCGCCATACGTCTGACATTGGACACGGAACCCGCCTTCCGGTGTACCTTCGAAGAGGGGTGGTTCCAGCCCTATTGGAAATTGCGCAGCGGAATCGAGGAACAACAGTTTTTTGAGTTCATCGAAGCGGAAAATGAGGAAGAATCCCTGCAGGAAGTTCTTGCGCTGGAGCTTGATCGGCGACGAGATTCCGGCATCAAGACTTACCTTATCAGGAAATCAAAGGATACCCTTTGCGTCAAGCTCGACCATAAGGTGGGCGACGGACACACCGGAAAACAATTCATGTATCGGCTGGCGGAAACCTATTCGCGGCTCGCGGTCGATCCTCAATACACTCCGCCGGCTCAGCCATGTCGCAATCGCTCGGTGATGCAGGTTACCCGGTCCATGTCCGTCGCCGATCAACATCGCGTGTTACATCAGGCGCGATTGAAACGCGTTGCGCGGGAGGAATTTGCCGATTGGTATCTTCCAAGGCCGCTCGTGCCAGACCCCAAACGGTCCGCCCGCCGCTTTCATATCCAACAAGTGCCCTCCGAGCGCTTTGCCGCGACGGTTCAATATGCGCACGAGCAAGGGGTAACATTGAATACGGTGCTTCTTGCTGCATTTGCTCGTGCAGCGATCAACGTCATCCCCCGATCTTCGGGCACGCGATCCGAAATACAGCAAACCGTCGACTTGAGGCGGCACCTTCCCGAGAAAGATCGCCCATCGAACTGTAACTTGTCGAGCATGCTCACCCTGACCGTGGACCAAGGCGCGAACGACTCCCTGGAAACCTATGTTGCCGCCTTGGGGGCCCAGATGGACGCGGCGCGAAAAGACTACATAGGCCTGGCCCACCCCTTAATCCGCTGGGAATTGAACCGAAAACGACGTTTTTTATTCAATTGCATTCCTTTCCGAGTCATCAAGCGAACAACGCTTCGGCGGATCCGGAGCCTTGAACGAGCTGGATCGCCCAGCCGCCTGGTTTTCTCCAATGTGGGGAAGATTGATCCTGACCCGCTCATCTTCGCCAACGTACGTACCGAAGACGCTTACTTTGTCTCCGGAATATTGATGAACCGGGAACTACTCATCCTTTTGGCTACGGAGTTTGGCGGCCGATTGTTTTTGACCTTTGGTTATTCACCACATTTCGTGGATGGAGCCGCCCTCACCGGCTTCCTTGAGGAAATCATCCGTAACCTACCCGCTTGATCCGGTTTTCCAGGCGCGTGGATTTGCGGTCCTCGGTTCGCCTTTCAAGGGTCAACGTGTTACCATTTGTTGCGAACGGTGGCGAAGCGGTGTTCTTTACAAGAAACTGATTTTCGATCATCGGCACTATGGCACGCGGTTTGCTTCCGATATATAAGAAGGAAGAATCCTTCAAAACGAATTCGGAGATTACGGTCTTTCTATAGCGAGGTGCGCCCTGTCTGCAAACTCATCTTATGAAGGACACGGTCTGTCCGTCGGCCTTGATGTCGCCGGGCGTGATCAGGGACGAACGCCGGCCCGCGTTCAGAATCGATCCGCGGCCACGCGATTTTGGGACGCGGTGAGCAGCGTTTGGTTGGGAATCATCCTGGCGGCTTTGTTGTTTGTTTATTGCTCCATAGGCAGCGCCGTCCCGACCGTTCGTCAGCTTCCCCAGTTGGAGATGACTGAGTTCGAGTGGTTTCACTGGTGGCCTTTCAATGTGCTGATCGTGCTCTTTTGTACGACGCTCATTCTGGCCACGGTGCGCCGCATCCCGCTGCGATCGGTGAACGCGGGAGTCTGGATGATCCACGCCGGCATCATCATGTTGTGCGCCGGAAGCTATTGGTATTTCTCGACTAAGGTCGAAGGTGATGCTCCGGTCTTCCGACGCAAGGTCACGATCAACATGCCGAGGATGAAAGAACCGGTCGATATGCTGGCAGTGCCCCGCAGCGAAAAGACCGTGACCGTCGGTCCCGACAACTGGCACTTCCAGGTGCAGAGTACGAACACGGACTGGCCGATCCTGTCCGACGAGCACAAGGATGTCAGGGCGTACACGATAAACGTGATGGTGAAGCCGCCCGTTGGTGAACCGTTTGTCCGGCAACTGCTCGCCGGTTTTCCGCAATACACCGAGGACGTCATTCCCGGCAAGGGGCGCGCGATCAAGACGACGGGGAAGAAACTGATCAACGAAGAGCTGGACCTGAAACTCGATTTTCATCCCACGACGCATTTTCACGTGATGGACTCCTGGGCGCTTTTCGTTCGGCGGGTTGGTGACACGCAGTGGCAGGAGCGTCCCATTGACGATTTGCCACGCTACAACGACCGCATCAGCTCGCGCGATCAGGTGTTCAGCGATCCGCACTTTCCGCTGACTCTTCGCCCCATTGACTTGAACGTGCCCGCCGCCTCGACCGGCGATGCCCTCGCCGACGCGTCCGTACACATCACCGGCTTCATACGATATGCGCAGATGGATCGCCGCTGGCGAAGCGACGGCGATCAATTGAATCCCGTGGTGGAGCTGAGTCTGGTCTCCTCGAAGGCGCCAGGACGTGACTACGAATTGGTCGCGCTTGATTCGCAGCGCAACCGCTCCCCGGACGGCAATATTCAGTTATTGTGGCTGGCGGATCGAGCTGACCTTGCCAGGCTGCCGACTGATTCCCGCGCCTTGCTGAGAGTTTCGATACCCGGCTCTTCTGTCGATCTTGAGGTTCCCATCACCCAGGATCGAATGGGCGGCGATTTTATTCCCCTGGGATCGGGCGAGTTTGCGTATCGACTGACCGCGGTACACGACAATCTCTCCTTACCGAATCAAAATCGACCGATCTCCATCGTTGCGGTGGAGTTCAAGACTCCTGAAGGACAATTCAGAAGGTGGGTGGCCAGCGAACCCGAACTGACCAAGGATTTGCACGGCGACTCGAGCGACCCTCATGCGACAAATTCGCGGCCGCCGGACCCGCGTATCGTCACGACCTACCAGCCGCAATCTCCGCCGGTGATTTTCGCCGCCTATCCGGGCGGTCTGCACTTCGTATTCAATGGGGCCAATGGCCGATTGATCGCGCGGGACACCCGCGAGGGGGACGTCATCCAGCTCTTTGACGATCTGTCACTTCGGGTCAATGTTTTTTCCACGCACGCGGTGGCCGAGATCAAGCCATTCGTAGTGCCTCCGCCCCGTCAACAGGCCAAAGTGGGACAGGCCTTTTCCATGGCCCGCGTCGAGGTTCAGACGCGCCGCGGCGTTGAAACGCAGTGGCTTAACTTCGCCCGCTACGTCTTTCCCGACGCTCAGTATGCGATGGGAGGTCGTTTCGCCTATTCGCCCGCGGTATTCCAGACCGAAGGTGGACCCGTCGAGGTCATGCTGTCCCGCAGGCGAATGCCCCTGGCGAATCCCATCGCAATGGAAGACTTCAAGCTCGATACACACTTGGGCGGATTCACCGGCAATGCCCTCACCATTCGAAATTACGTGAGCCGGTTGAGATTCCTCGACTCTGGAAAGTGGTCCGATCCGGTGGAAATCGAGGTGAACAATCCCACGGCATTCGGCGGCTACTGGTATTTTCAATCCGAGTGGGACCGCCCTGAGCCCAACCAGGCCGGCAGCGGAATGAACTTTACAGGGCTGGGCATCGGCAACCGGCACGGCGTGCACCTGCAACTGATCGGTTGTTGCGTGGCCGTTGCCGGTATGATTTTCGCGTTCTATGTGAAACCCGTCATGAAGCGGCGACGGGCAATACAATCCCGATCGAAGCTCCAACCGGCTGAGCGGGGAACCGGTATCCAACCGAACACAATCACCGATCAGGCTGGTGCGGTTGAGGTGAGTGCATTATGAGAATAAGAATTCCCATTCGATGGATCGACGCCCTCGTTGTGCTCGGAATGATTGCTTATGGTGGATACCGTTCCGTCAACCGACCGCCCAAGACGGCCGGTCCCTCCGAGTTCGCTCAGCAGGTAAACCTTGATCCGCTCTACGGCACCGCGGTTCAGGCCGACGGGCGACTCCGATCGTTCGAGTCCCACGCAAAGACGTACATCAGCGGGTATGTCACCGGTCCCCGCGCGATTTCCGGGCAGACTCAGGGCTTCACCTACCTCGATCTGATGTTTCGGCCCGAAAGCTACGTCGAGACGGACTTGATCTACGTCAAGAACAAGGATGTGCGCAAGCAGATTCTTGATGCACTCGCTCAGCGCCCTGAAATGACGGAGAATCGACGCGAGGCCATCATGAAGAGCGGGCAGTTCCCGCGCACCGCGATCACCGGCCCCGCCGTGACCAAACTTCTACAAAAACTCGGCGAAGATCTCATCCGCACTTCGAAAGTTGTGGATTCGATCAACTCCGCGATGACCGTTTCCGATGCAGGCTTTCTCGCCGACAACCTGCGTGTGGTCGCCCCGCCCGGCGGAGAGTTGGACAAGCTCTGGCTGCCCATGACGGAACTGGCGGGAGCCTCGGGCGCACCGCGCGATTCGGCTCACGCAGGCATGACCCCAACTCCCAAAAATCTGCCGGGACTAGCGCCGGAGTTGCAGGACAAGCTCCTGGAATCGTGGAATGGGCTGCGCACCGCCTGGCGAAATCAGGACGTATCCGGCGTCAACGTGCAGGTGGCCGCACTCGCTTCGTTGTTGCCCTCCGTTGCGCCATCGCTCTATCCATCGCCGGGTCGCCTTGCGATGGAAAGCTGGTACTTCCGCTACAGCGGCATGACCTGGGTCTGGCTCTTCTACCTGGCCAGCGTGATTCCTCTGCTGATGTCGGTCATCTATCACTGGGATTGGGCGCGCAAAACGGGCATGGTTCTGTTCGTCATCGCGTTCCTTGCGCAGACGGTTTCCATCGCGGTTCGCTGGTATATTTCGGGCCGGTGGCCCAACGCCAATATGTTCGAGGCCGTCACCACCTCCGCATGGTTTGGCGGCGTCGGCGCAATCATCCTGGAGCGTATCGCCCGCCGCACGCCCCTCCGAAATCTCTTCGCCCTCGGCTCGGCGGTCGTGTCCATGGCCGCCCTGATGGCCGCATATTTCCTGCCCGCCGAGCTTGATTCGGGTATCAACAACAAAATGGCCGCCCTCAACGACGTCTGGCTCTACATTCACACCAACATGATCATCTGGAGTTACGCGTTGATCGGGCTGGCCTGTGTGCCGGCGCTGCTGTTGCTCCGCGATCGCTGGTGCAAGGCATGGGACGATGTGTCCCTGCCCAGGTTGCGATTGCTGCTGCTTCCGCTTGCGTTGGTGGTACTCAATTACTCGGGTTATGCGTTGCTCATGCGGGCGATCGCGCCGGAAAGCTCCGAATATTCCCGCAACCAGATGTTCGGCCTGGTGGGCTCTTGCTGGGCTTCCCTGATGATCGTCCTGCTGGAGGCCGCGGCGGCGCGGGGTCGGTCGCTGGCCGGAGCCACCCGCGAGCGATCTGCGTCGGGGGGCACCGCCGCGCTGCTGGGCGGTGCATCCGGCTTCCTTCGCGAAGACAAGCCCTCGTCGAGCCAGATCTTCGACGGCGCGACGATGGTGCTGGTCGAGCTTTCCTTCATCATGCTCTGGACCGGCCTGGTCATGGGCGCGATCTGGGCGGATCACTCGTGGGGAAGACCCTGGGGCTGGGATCCCAAGGAAGTCTTCGCGCTGAACACGTTTCTGATCTTCCTCGTGCTCATCCACGTGCGACTCAAGGTCCGCGACAAGGCGTTCTGGACGGCGATTCTGGCCGTCGTGGGTTTCGAAGTGATGATGTTCAACTGGATCGTGGTGAACTTCGTCATCAGCGGCCTGCACAGTTACGCATAGGGAAACGCCGAAACGCGGAAATACCAAAACGCCGAAATGAGGGTGGTTTCATTGCTTCTTGTCTGTGTCGGTCTGTTCCAGCACAGAATCGACCCACGAAAAGTCATCGACCTGTTCTTCCGAATCCACAGCATCGGGAGCATCGGCAAGTGTCACGACTTTTGCGGAAGCCTCCTTCACAACTTCAGGCTCGCTCTGCGAACCCATTTCCTGGTGATGGCGGAAAGGTCGTTCTTCTTCGTCGAACGCTTCCTCAATGGCAGACTCATCGATCGCATCGAGTGGGGCCGCGTCAAGGAGCTCGACCATGATGGCAGACAGAGCGCGCTCCTGCACGGCGCGAATGCGCCGCTGACGGATCATTTCGAGCAGGGCAAGGAATAGGCCGATCATCTCCGCCCTGGTTCGTCCGGCGAACAAGTCTTCGAATCGCAGTTGCCCGCCGGCGCGCTGGAGCGCATCCGCAATGTCCGCTGCGTGCAACGTGATGGGCGTATCATCGACGCCGACCTGGTGGACTCCGCCGGCCTTGCCGATCTGCTGGAGCATGCGGTTGAAGGCTTCAAACAGGCTCCAGATATCCACGCTTTCCAGGTCGATTTCGTCGGGATTCTGTTCCGGCATGGCCGGTTGACGTTCGTGGCGCTGCGAGCGTTCGTGGGCGGAGTGCTCCAGACTTCGTGCGGCATCCTTGAACTTCTTGTATTCCAATAGCTGCCGTACCAGCGTGGAGCGCGGATCGGAAAAGTCCTCTTCGTTTTCGTCCACCACCGGCGGGCGGGGCAGGAGCACGCGCGACTTGATCTCCATGAGCGTGGCGGCCACGACCAGAAACTCGCCGACGGCCTCCGGGTCGATCTCTTTCAGCAAGCCCACGTAGGCGATGTATTGCCCGGTGATTCGGGCGATGGGGATGTCGTAGATGTCCAGCTCTTCGCGCTTGATGAGGAAAAGGAGCAGGTCGAGTGGCCCGTTGTAAACATCGAGATCGACCTTGTAATCCGTCACAATGTCCTCCAAACAGAGCCGCGACCGTCAGGGAGCGGACTGCAAGATCGGTCTATCCGGCAAGCACTCAACTTAAATCCGCAGTCCGTCCGACGGGCTGCCTATTTCGCACTTCGCAATCGCCATTCAGCATTCCCTACGAGTGCGTGTCTTTGGCAGCGACGATTCCGCAGGCGTCGCGGACTTCGGCCATTACCTCGCGGGCGGTGGCTCTTGCACGCTTGCCCGCTGTCGCAAGTATATCTTCGACGGTATCAAGGTCCCCGGCAAGTTTGGCACGGCGCTCGCGGGCCGGGCCGAGCAGTCGCTCCACTACATCGGCGAGCTGGTTTTTGGCGTCTCCATAGCCCATGCCGCCTTGGACATACCGTTCTCGCAAGGCGGCCGTCTCGTCGGGGGTCGCGATGAGCTTGAAAAGGGTGAACACATTGCAGGTATCGGGATTCTTTGGCGACTCAACAGGTGTACTGTCCGTTTTGATGCCCATGATCCGTTTGCGCGTGTCCTTCGGTGGGTCGAAGAGGTTAATCGCATTGCCATAGCACTTGGCCATCTTCTGGCCATCGACGCCCGGCACGATCAGCGCATCGTTCAGCCTGGCCTCGGGACGCTTTAGCACTTCGCGTTTGTACGTCTCGTTAAAGTGCGTGGCCATGTCCTGGGTCATCTCGATGTGCTGCACCTGATCCTTGCCCACGGGTACCAAATCGCTGCGATAAATGAGAATGTCGGCGGCCATCAACACGGGATAGAAGAACAGACCCAAGCTGGGCGTAATGCCCTTGGCGGTTTTGTCCTTGTAGGAGTGTGCGCGTTCGAGGAGACCCTTGCCGGTGACGGTGCTGAGAATCCACGCCAGCTCAGTCACTTCGGGGACGTCGCTCTGCCGAAAGAGTCTGGCTTTGTTGGGGTCCAACCCCAGGGCAAGGTAGTCGAGGGCCACGTCCAGCGTGTACTGGCGCACGAGGGCGGGGTCCTGGACCGTCGTGAGTGAATGATAATTGGCGATGAAGAAGAAGCAGTCGTGAGTCTCCTGTAGCTCGATGTGCTGCTTCATGGCTCCCAGGTAGTTGCCCAGGTGGAGCTTGCCGCTGGATTGGATGCCGGATAGTACGCGCATACGGATTACTTAAGCGGAGCCAGGAGAAAAGTCCAAACGTCCAAATCCGAAACGCCGAATCAGTACCGCGACAGCCTCGTCAGGGAGCGGTACTGATGTCCGCATCCCCTCGTGCCTTTGTTTGGACTCTCGGACGTTTTGTTCTGCGTTTCGTTCACCGCCACATGCGTTCGTCGAAGCTGGCGAGGAATTCGGCGTTGGTGGGGAACTTGGCCAGTGCGGCGGTGAGGGCTTCCATTCCACGGATGGGATCCTTGTCGAGCAGCGTGCGGCGTATTTTGTAGGAGATGGCCAGTGCTTCGGGCGACAGGAGCTTTTCCTCTTTGCGCGTGCCGGATTGCTGAAGATCGATCGCCGGCCAGATGCGCCGATTGGCCAGGTCGCGGGAGAGCACGATCTCCATGTTTCCGGTGCCTTTGAACTCGTTGAAAATCACTTCGTCCATTCTGCTGCCGGTGTCGATCAACGCGGAGGCAATGATGGTCAGCGAGCCACCGTTTTCCACCTTGCGGGCGGCGCCGAAGATCGACTTGGGCTCGGTCAGCGCGCGAATGTCCAGCCCGCCGGACATGATCCGCCCGCCACCGCGAATGGCTGCGTTGAACGCCCGGCCCAGCCGCGTCAGCGAATCGAGCAGGATGAACACGTCGTGTCCGCTCTCCACCATTCGCCTGGCCTTCTCGGTCATCAGCCGCGCGATGCGCACATGGCTGGCGATGTCCTGATCGTTGCTGCTATGGACGACCTCGCCATGCACCGCCCGGCTCATCTCGGTCACTTCCTCCGGGCGTTCGTCGATCAAAAGGACCATCATGTAGACATCCGGGTGATTGGCGGCCACCCCGGCGGCCATCTGCTGGAGCAGCATGGTCTTGCCGGTGCGCGGGGGAGCGACGATCAGTCCCCTCTGCCCCAAGCCGATGGGGGTCATCAAATCGACGACGCGCATCGAAGGCGACCCGCCTCTGATTTCGAATTGCACGCGCTTTTGCGGGTCGATGGCGGTCAGGTCTTCGAAGGGTTTGACGTTGAGGTATTCCTGCACACCTGCATCGTTGATCGCCAGTACGTGTTTGGCTTCGAGCGTCGGAGCGCCCTGACGCGCAAGTGGCGGTTTTTCAACCAGAATCGTCTCGCCGCCGCGTAGCCCAAGAGATTTCGCCAGCTTATCGGAGACGAACGGGTCATTGGGCTTGACGCGGTAGTTGCTGACCTGGTCCCGCAGAAACCCGCCGCCGCGCGGCACAAGCTCAAAAGTCCCCCGGAGTTGTGTCGTGCTCGTTGCTTCTACCATTTACCCTATTTTCCCTTAATTGACACGATGAGGCCGGACTACTTCCAAGCGAGTAAAATTCAATCAAGTCTTTGTGCGTACTTCACTTATGTCGAGAGGCAAGGAATTTGCTTCGCACCATATCGGCTCGATTATATCATCTTCTGTTGCGGTTCAAACTGGCCCGGCGATTACTGGCCCATTTTTTTGCCTTGACACGAAGCACGCGGAATCCACAATGGCTATGGCCCAAGTCGAATGGCGCTCGACAGGTGTTGGATTGGCGATGGCCGGACGCAATGCGACCTTGGTGTTTTTCATGCTTTTCTCAAATGTTGGTCGATGATGGCCTGATGCATTCGGCGCGAATGCAGCCTCGTGCGTAGCGCGGGGCGGACCTGTGTCGGGAAGACATCATCGGCAGGCCGGGGGACTCCGGCAATCCAACGAGCTTCTTGGCGGACGGGCAGCCGTTCGTAAAAGCCCCAAGTCGAGAAGGCAAACTTTCTAAGGAGGTTCAGATGACAAAGTTTAAAGGTGCAGTTCTGGCGTTTCTCGCGGGTGCGACCATGCTTTCCGGCGGCTGCCTAAATTGGCAACGAATCCTGGTGGATACCGCGATTTACGCGGGAACCGAATTCCTGCTCGATAACGATGGCGTGTTCGACCTGTTCCCGGACGGCGGATGACGTGATCGCTGCCGAATAGGTTCATGTAACTCCCGACGGCGCACCGCTGACCGGGCCTGGCCGGAAACTGGAATTGATTTGAACGCGGGTCGCGCATTGTGCGTGGCCCGCGTTTTTTTACACCCGCGCGGTTTCGGTCCCAGCGTTGGCTTGGCACCGCTTGAGGGATACGATCCTCGTATGGTCTCGCTCCAAGTTCATCGCCTCATACCGACTCGTCGCGACCATCGCGTTCTCATTGCCTATCTGCTCATGGCCACCGCGGCAGCGCGATGCCTTAAGGCGGAGGATAATAAGTCCGCTTCTGTCCCACGGCGTATTGTGGCCATTGCCCCTAATACGGCCGAGATGATTTGCGACCTCGGCGCTTGTGGAAACATCGTCGGAGTGAGCAAGTTTTGTGTTCACCCCCAGGAATTGAAAACGCGGACCCAGGTTGGCGGCCTCTATGACCCCGACATCGAGGGCATTATCGCGTTGCGTCCCGACCTTCTCGTCACTCGCGGCAAACACGATTCGCTCGAACGCCTGGCCGAACAACTCAAAATACCGATCTATCGCGACGAAACCGATTCGCTCGATGGCATTGAGCGTACGGTTCAAGAACTTGGCGCCCTGCTCGACCGGCGCGAGCAGGCAACGGTTGTCGTGCGTGATTTTCGCGCTCGCTTGAACAGAATTCGGGAGCGGACGGCGGATAAGAAAAAGGTCCGCATCTTGCTTACCGTGTCACGGAATCCCGAACGATTGAGCAATATCCTGACCACCGGCCGGGGCACGTTTCTAAGCGAGATGCTGGAAATCGCCGGCGGGACCAATGTTTTCGGCGACGTGGACATGCGCTACCCCGAAGTAAGCGTCGAGTCCATCATCGCCAAGCAACCCGACTGCATCATTGAGCTGATGCCGGAAATCGACGTCGCCGCAGGCCATCAACAGCTTCGTGAACAATGGTCGCAGTTGTCGATGATCCCTGCCGTGAGAAACCAGCGCATCTACTTTTGCTCCGACGAGAACGCCCTGATCCCTTCGCCCCGCTACACCGAGTTCATCGATAAGGTATCGCGCATTGTACACCCGCCCGAGAAATCGGAGTGACGACTCTCTCTTCCGCACTTTTGGAAGTACGCGATGTGCGTTTCGGATACGCGAACCGACCCAATTTCCTCGGGCCCATTTCCCTGACCATTGCGCGAGGACAGTGTTGGGCGATCGTCGGACCCAATGGCGCGGGCAAGAGCACGTTGATCCGGCTGATTGCCGGGTTGCTCTCTCCGCGAGACGGCTCATTGAATTTTCGGGGGCAATCCATGTCGGCCATGTCGCTACGCGATCGCGCACGACACATCGGGTTCCTGCCGCAACGCACGCCCGAATCGTTGGACTTCACGGTTCGCGACGTGGTGTTGATGGGCCGTTACCCACACCGATCGATGGGCCTGTTTGAGTCGGCGGATGATCATCGTATCGTCGACGAAGCGATGCGGCGCACCGGCGTGATCGAATTTGCCGACCGATCGCTGGCCGCGCTTTCGGGTGGCGAAGCCCAGCGCGTCCATCTGGCCGCGGTGCTGGCGCAAGATCCCGAATTGCTCCTGCTCGACGAACCAACCGCGTCCCTGGACATCAAGCACCAGATTGCCGTGTTTGAGATTCTCCGGGGCGTCCTCAAGCCGGATGGTCCCGCCGTCGCGGTCGTTACGCACGATGTGAACCTCGCCGCGATGTTCTGCTCGCACGTGCTGCTCATGCACGAGGGCAGGTCCGTGGCCGCCGGCGCACCGAGCGAGGTACTCACCGCTGAGCGCCTGCGGTCGGTTTACGAAGTGGAGCTTGCCGCATTGCCTCTTTCCCAGCCGCCCCATCAATGGCTGGTGCCACAACCAGGCACAGAAATGGGGCACACATGACTGTGCGCCCCTCTCCGCCGCTCAACGCGCGGTTATTCATCACGCGCCTCGCCGCCACGGTGGCGGTCCTGCTAGTTCTGCTGGCGATCAGTCCCGGCATCGGAACGCAGTCGGCCTCCTTCGGCTGGTGGGACGCGTGGCGCGCCCGGCTGGGTATCGCGATTCCCGCGAAGGAACTGGCCCGTCGTCCGCACGTGGATCGCGACGGCGACGGCGTGATTTCCGACTCGGAAGTCCAGGGATTCACCGAGCTTGCTCGCACCATCGGGTTTTCGCAGCGGTTTTCCCGATCCCTGCTTGCGCTGCAAGTTGGCATCACCCTGGCCATCTGCGGCGCGGCCTTTCAGGTGTTGTTCCGAAACCCACTGGCCACGCCGTATACGCTCGGCATTGCCAGCGGCGGGTCGCTCGGTGCGCTCGCGACGCTGCGCGCCGGATTGATCGCAACGGTTGCGGGAGTATCCGGAGTCGCACTTGGCGCCTTTGCCGGAGCGATCCTGGTGGTGGCAACAGTGTTCTTCATCGCCCGCGGATCGCGGCGGCTCACATCAAACGAAATGCTCTTGGCCGGCGTCACCCTGGGCCTGTTCTGCTCGGCCATGATGATGTTCCTCACGTCCGTGTCCAATGAGCGGGAAACCTTCTTCATCGTTCGCTGGATGATGGGTTCGCTGGACCCCGTACGGACCATTGAGGGCGCATTGCTCCTGCCGCTCATCATCCCGGCCTGGGTCGTGCTCACGCTGAGTGGCCGGGCGCTCAACCAATATCGTCTTGGCGAAGAACTGGCCGCCTCGCGCGGCGTCAACGTGCGGGTATTGCAAATCACTTGCGTGCTCGTGTGTACCCTTGCCACCGCCGGAGTTGTGGCCCAGTGCGGCCCCATCGGATTCGTCGGCCTGGTTGTGCCACACATTGTCACTTTGCTGTTCGGCTCCGACTGTCGCATTCTGATTCCCGCTTCGGGTCTGGCGGGCGGCGCGTTTCTGATGGTGTGCGACTGGGCGTCGCAGCTTTCCATGCGTGCAGCCGGCGCGCTCACCGGAAAACAGTTGGGCAGCGCGACGCTCCCCATCGGCGTGATCACCGCGATCGTCGGCGTTCCCATTTTCCTGGTTCTCTTGCGCACGCGCCGAAGACTCTGAATCCGAACCCCAAGCGCGAGCGCGGGGTCAGAGTGCAAAAGTGTGCAAAGACACCGCCGGTCGCTTGCGCTCGCGGTTCGGATTGGTTCAGTCGCACGCCTCAATTGGAATCCTCTTTCAAGGAGTAATCAACGACGTGCCTGACATAGACTCAGGCTTCCTGAGTTCCATCATCTCCAAAACCGTCGGGGCGATGTCCGCAAGCCGCCCGCCAGTGCGAAGTCGTTTCCCGCGGTGTCGTTCATCAACCACAATCAGTTCGACATCGTACGTAGTGTGCGCGGTGTGCGGTCCGCCGGTGGCCGGATCGATCATCTGCTCGCAGTTTCCGTGATCGGCCGTCACCACGACCCCGCCGCCTCGCGCCAACACCGCGTCCACCACCTTGCCCACGCACTCGTCCACGGTCTCCACGGCGCGGATCGCCGCCTGCAAATTGCCGGTGTGACCGACCATATCTCCGTTGGCGTAGTTAATGAGTATGAAATCGTCCGCGCCGGTGGCGATGCGTTTGAGCAACGCGGCGGTGAGTTCATACGCTGCCATTTGCGGCTTCTGGTCGTAGGTAGTCACATCACGCGGCGACGGTATGAGCAGTCGGTCTTCACCAGAAAACGGCTCATCGCGATAGTCGTTGAAGAAGAACGTCACGTGGGCGTATTTTTCCGTCTCTGCCGCGCGAAACTGCTGCAGACCGTGATCGGATGCATACGCGCCGAGAATGTCCTGCATTCTCGGCGGTTTCCCAAAAACCACATGGACCGCAAGGCCTTTTTCGTACGCCGTCATGGTCGCGAAATATAGGTCGAGTTTTCGTCCGCGTTGGAATCCAACAACGGCATTGTCCCTGACCGGATCGGGAGTCGGAAAAACGTTCAGCGTGAATGCCTTGGTGAGTTGCCGTGGTCGGTCTCCGCGATAGTTGAAGAAAATCACCGAGTCGCCGTCGCAAATCGTCCCCAGCTTCCCGTGAGAATGGACGACACTCGGCAGGATGAACTCATCGCCCCGCCGCGACTCCTCGCTGGGGTTGGCGTAATAGTGCTCGATTGCCTCGGCCGCGCTGGCAAAGGCCTTGCCTTCGCTATCGACCAACATCCGATAGGCTTTTCCCGTCCGCTCCCAGCGATTGTCGCGGTCCATCGCGTAGTACCGCCCGATCACCGAGGCCACCGGGTTGACGCCGCACTCCTTGCATTTGGCCTCCACTTCACGAACGAAGTTCAGGCCTGCGTTGGGCGGCGTATCGCGGCCATCGGTGATGGCGTGCACGAACACCCGCTTGCCGGGAAAACCCACACGCTTGCTCATATCGAGCAGGCCGTAGAGGTGTTCAAGGTCGCTGTGTACGCGGCCGTTGCTGCACAGCCCGAGAATGTGCACTGCTCCGCCGGTCTTGCGAGCGCGTTCGAACGCCTCGACGAGCACCGGGTTCGCAAAGAACGAGCCATCGCGAATTCGTCCGGTGATGCGCATCAGCTCCTGCTCGACGATGCGCCCTGCCCCGATGTTCTGGTGGCCGACTTCGCTGTTGCCCATGACGCCGTCCGGAAGCCCCACGTCGTTGCCGCAAGTGCGAATCTGCACGTGCGGGTACGCGGACATCAGTCGGTCGTCCACCGGTTTGCGGGCGAGGTGGACGGCGTTGGCGTGGTTCCACTCCGGATGGGGATTGGCGCCCCACCCGTCGCGGACGATCAATACGATGGGACGATGAGTCGGTCGCATCGGTTCCATTGTCGATTGGCGATTGTCGATTGTCGATCATGGAAACGCCAAAACACGGAAACGCCGAAAAGCCGAAACGGAACCCCGAGCGTAAGCGGGCGGGCGCGCGGAAATCAATACCGCGACCGCGAGGAAGCGGTGTTGGAATCGCCCAAACATCCAATCGCGTGCAAGGAGGCAAGAGAGGCAACAGGGTAACGAGGCAAGGAGCGAAAGCGGAAAGGGGAAGACCGGCGTCGGGTTGCGGGGATGGGAGCCGGGGGGCGGGAGGAAGGCGCCAGGAAAAGGACACGAAGGGGTCGGGCCGACGCCACAATGCGAGGATAGCACCAGTCCGGAAAGGGTGCCTACAAGCAAAAAACAGGCAATTGTTATGGGCCGTGTGGCCCATCCGCCCGCTGCAGCGGATGAATGGTGTCTCGATGATCGCAATTCCGCCTCAATTTGCGCGCGCCCTGTATGTTATGTTGGGTGATGAAAAAGACCGGACAGCCGCTACGCTCACATCCCGCGAACGTGGGTTTCGCCCCAATAGGTTGTATCGAACAGGACTCCTGCCACACCGAAAGAACAGTACTTTTCCAAACGAACCCAAAGTCAAGGTGGGCAAGGCGGCCCTTCGCTTGGCCCCATCGCGGGCCATTCGAGCCCAACTTCCCTACAATGGGCTTCATGCGGTCACGATTCATTTTCGCTCTTGGCTTATTTGTTGCCTTCCAGCCTACGCTTGCTCAGGAGAATTCCGGCATGAAGACCCAAACGCAAACCCGCCCGGCGAATCGGTTGGCGAAGGCGACCAGTCCGTACCTTTTGCAGCACGCGCACAACCCTGTGGACTGGTACGAATGGGGCGACGATGCATTCGCCAAGGCGAAAAAAGAAGACAAGCCGATTTTTCTTAGCATTGGGTATGCCGCGTGCCACTGGTGCCACGTCATGGAGCATGAGTGCTTCGAAGTCGATGAGGTTGCGGCGGTGCTCAACGAGCATTTCGTGAGCATCAAGGTCGATCGCGAAGAGCGGCCCGACATCGACGAGCTGTACATGGCCTACACCCAGGCGGCGACCGGGCACGGCGGTTGGCCCATGAGCGTCTTCCTCACGCCCGAGGCCGCGCCCTTTCATGCGGGCACCTATTTCCCAAGAGAGCAATTCGTCCCGATGTTGCAACAAATCGCCCAGGCCTGGCAGACGCAGCGCGACGACATTCTCAAAGGCGCGTCCGGGGCAAAGCAATTTTTCGAGCAATGGTCGGCGACCAAGCCAGCCGCAGAAGGAGTCATTCCGCTGGAAGCGGTCGACGCCACGGCGATGGCACTCTTAGGGTATTTCGATCGCGCAACGGGCGGCATGAGCGGGGGCGGCAACAACAAATTCCCGCCGAGCATGGCCATGGACTTGCTGCTTCGCGTCCATCGCCGGACTGGCAAGACGGAACTCTCCGAGGCCGTGGACGTGACGCTGGATCACATGGCACGCGGGGGAATCTACGATCACTTGGGCGGGGGAATCTGCCGCTACAGCACGGACACGGATTGGCTGGTGCCGCACTTCGAGAAAATGCTCTACGACCAGGCCATGGTGAGTGCGATCTACCTTGATGGCTACCTCGCGCTGAAAAAGCCTGAATACGCCGCCGTCGCCAGAGACATTCTTGACTACGTGCTCGATGACCTACGCTCGCCGGAGGGCGGTTTCTACTCCAGCCGTGACGCGGACAGCGAAGGCCTCGAAGGGAAGTTTTACGTCTGGGCCGTGCCGGAGGTTATTGCCATTCTCGGCGAGGAGGATGGCCGGCTCTTTTGCAAATACTACGACGTTACCGACCGGGGAAATTGGTTCGAGCGTATGGGCCACGCTCCCGCCGGCCCCAAGAACATTCTGCACATTCCCAAGCCTTCTGAAGAGTTTGCGAAATCGCAAAGTTTCGAAGTTGAAGAATTCAAAAAGAAATTGCAAACCTGGCGCGAGAAGATGCGCTCCGTCCGCAGCAAGCGCGTCCCGCCCGGCCTGGACGACAAAATCCTCACCGACTGGAACGGCCTGATGATCGCCAGTCTCGCCAAAGGGGCCGCGATTCTCGACGAGCCGAAGTATGCGAAGGCCGCGGCGCAGGCGGCGGATTTCATTCTTGCCAAAATGCAAAAAGACGGACGATTGCTTCGCACCTACCGCGCGGGCCAGGCGAGATTAACCGCCACGCTCAGCGACTACGCTTTTCTGATCGAAGGCTTGCTTAATCTCTACGAGGCGACCTTCGAACGCCGCTGGCTCGACGAGGCCGAGCGCCTCACGGATATTTCGATCCGCTACTACTTCGACGAGAAGGACGGCGGCTTTTTCTTCACCGCGTCGGACGGCGAAAAACTATTGGTGCGTTCCAAGCAGCCCCAGGACAGCGCCATCCCCTCGGGCAACTCCCTACACGCCTTGAACCTTGAGCGCTTGGCGATTCTGCTGGGCCGCAAAGACCTGCGCGAAAAGGCTGAGACGATTTTCCGCGCCTTCGCCCGCCAGGCCGTGGACTCGCCGGGCGCCTACGAACGCCTGATGTGCGCCGCAGACTTCTACCACGATCAGCCCAAGGAAATCGCCATCATCGGCGACATGCCCCCCTCTCCCTTCCAGGGAGAGGGCCGGGGTGAGGGTGAAGACCAACGAACCAAGTCGAACACCGGCCAGGAGCAAACCCGCGCCCTGCTCCGCACCGTCTACGACCTTTATTTGCCGAACAAGGTAGTCGTATTCTCGCCCGACAAAGCCACCGACGGGCGTATCCCGCTGCTCACCGGCAAAGGCCGCATCAACAACCGTCCAACCGCCTACGTCTGCGAGAACTTCAGGTGCCAGGCCCCCGTGCAGGACCCGGCAGACTTCCGTAAGCAATTGGGTGCTAATTTCAGTAAAAAGCCGGACTGATTTGCCTGATCGGGAAAGGGGGGTAGCCCCAATCCTGTTCGGCACACAGAATGCCGATGCAGCTACTGCACGATGACCTGTAACTCGCGGATTCGATTCGCCGTGTCTGAAGCTCGAATAAGGATGTTCCGGCGCAAGGGTTCGTTGCCTGCGACTGCGTAATAAGCCTCGGCGATCTCATCCGATGGTTTGATGCCAAAGCAAGGTACAACTTGACGCATGGTTGAACCGATGGCGGCTGCAAGCGCGGCCGCTCCGTCCGACCCCAATGTCCGGCCCGTCCACTGCTCCATTGAGATTGCACGGGATTGGAAAAAACCAGCGGCGGAAATCAGTTCGTCACCCAACGGCTTTGGATGGGACACCGGAGGGCCGCCAACTGGAATCGTAGCAAGAATGTTCGCGCCGCGTTTTTGGGCAGAGTCTTCGTGTTCCAGGACAAACAGGCACGCCCCATCGGCAAACCGAACGTCCGGCTCGTTCAGCCCCTCGACCAATCCAGGCGAAAGCAATTCTGTACCGCCGGCAATCACTACGTCGGCCAGGCCCGACGACAGCAGCGCGCACCCTTCGCGGATGCATTCCAGGCTCGACGCGGACCCGCACGCGATGGTCGAAGCCGGACCGCGAAAATCGTAGCCCCTAGCCAGCGCGCCGCAGATGTAGTTCCCCACCGTCTGTGGGAAGCGAATCGGACTCACGAAACGGGCCGATTGCGTTCGCACGTCGTTGGCGAAGTCGATCATCCCCGACACTCCCGCCAGCGCACAGCCGAGCACCAGGCCTTTACGATCCGAGGCGTAGCTCTCGGCGGTCAACCCCGCTTGCTTCCACGCAATTTCCAACGCCACTGCGGCCAGTCGGACAGCGTCTTCCTTGGCGGCCTCGCCCGGAAGGTTGGTGAACTGCGAGAAGATTTCGGAGCCGATTGGTTCGTAGCGCGACGAGGGAGGCGAATCGCCGTTGCGGCCTGCGTAGGCTTGGAGCACGGTGCTGATCTCGCCGGCTGCACGCGGTGTAACCCATCCGCAACCGGTGATCACAGTTTGCATGGTAACTTTCGCAGGAACGGATTAGGCTTCGGGAGCGGCTTGCTTTTCGCGCACGGAGCGATCCGCTTCCTCAAATCCCTCGGTCTTATCGCTAATTGCGCCGGTGTCCATCTTATTCCACACGTCCAGCACGGCCTTGCCGGATTCGCCGATGGACGCGCTACCCTCGTCAACCCTCGCGCCCATGGACAAAATCTCGTCGAGCCGTTCCAGGTAGACTTCCGACTTTACGGCATCTGTTTCGATTAACTTGCCCAGCCGTAGAATGTCACCTTCGCTGATGAGGCCCAGACGATTTGACTGTCCGGCGCGATCGGCGTTTTCGCGGAGCATTCGCAGCCGCGAGACCGTCAGCATCTCCTTGCTGCGGATATTAAGCTGGCGCCCCAGCATCAACTGCTCGGTGGTCTTTAACTCAAATTCCTGCGCCAGCGTTCGGCGGACTTCCGGGGCCTTCTCGACCGAACCACGCTCGAAAAGCTCCTGCTTCTCCCGGCCCAACCTGGTAATTCGGTTCAAAAGCAGTGTGCGGTCCTTGTCCAATAGAATTTCCTGGCGGCGCAGTTCCGACCGCGTCATCCGCGAAAGCGGCTTGGCCCGGCCGGTCATCCATTCCAAAAAATTCATGCGCGGCATTCGAAATCCCAAAATGCCCTTGCGACTTGGACCACCGGTTAACAAATCTATTTCTCCGGGGCGCTGCCGCCCAATCAGGAAGCTCATGTCGGCTCAGGATCGGCAGGCCGCCGCGTTGGTGGAATCGGTGGAGCGGACTCTGCGGTTGGGTCGGGAATACGCCGTGGGGACGCCTCGCGCTGGGGAGTGGCCGGTTGCCGAATCGGCGTAGGGGGTACGGCCGATGGAGCCCGCTGCCGATCGAACGCCTCAAATTCCTTGAGGATGGCCTGCTCATCGGCGCTGGCCAGCTTCACGTCCATCCCCGTCTCCAGCGTGCCCACCATTTCCGCGTCCGCGTTGAGCGACTCAAGCATTTCCTCGGCAGCGACCGCGTGCTCCGTAAGCTCCTGCGTTTCCGGCAGTTGCGCGATCTGCCCCTGCTGAATCAACGTCAGGTTGTGAATGTCCGTGCTGATGATGTTGATTTGCTGATTAAGCATCGCCGCCGTGGTGTTCTGTCGGGCGATGTCCTTCCGCAATTGCGCAAGCTGAGCGGCAAGCCGTCGCCGTGGCACCATCGACGCGGCGGCCTTACCCTGTTCGAACAATTCCGATTCCCTGCCTTCCAGCTTGACGATGTCATCGTAAATGCGATCGCGTCGCTGGGTCAGCGCCGCGCGTCGCTCGGCGAGGAGGTTGATTTTCTCGGCCTCGTCGCCTTCGCTTGAAAAAAGCCTGCGTATCCGGTCCATTACGTTCATTCGTTTCTTCTCCAGCCCCGCCGGAACGACAGCACCGCGGTACATGATCAGTTCGCCATCATGCNNGCATGCTGCGCAATTCGCAACTCGGCATCATTCGCCGCAAGCAACTCGAAACCCTGACGAATCACTTCCTCCGGCAGGTTCGCAGCCCGGGCAACGGTTGAAGTTGACACGCCGCCTGTCAGCATGTCCGCGCTTCGCTCTTCCACGAGGCGGCGGACTCTTTCTACCTTTTGTTTCGCGCTTTCGGGATCGAATATTCGCAAAAGTCGCGGATCGACGCTTTCACCGGCCGCGGTGGTCCGCCAGCCGCCGTGACCGTCTGGTTCAACAAGGATCACGGTCACGCCGGGAATCTCCAGCTTCGCCGACCGAGCTTCATCGGTAAAGCCGCTGGGGGCGCACACTCCGATAATGTGCGGAACTTTGTGGTCGCCCGCCAGTTGCCGGACATGGGCCGTAAGATCACCCAATCCAATCGGCGGCGCGCCGTCCGTCCTTGCAGCAAAGTGTTCCAGCGGTGAGTACACGGATGCAATCGCCACGCCCGTGCGGCGCTTCCCCCAAAGCCACCTTCGCTCGAATCCGAGAAGTGACATCCGCCGGTTTGCGGGGAGCTCCTTGAGCTTATTGCGGTCCGTAATGCGATTGGCCGCCAGGAGCGCCCGGAGCTTGTCACTCTCATCATGTTCGGCCCGCTGCCAGATCGTTCCGCGCAGGTCGCGGCCCTTCGCGGCGTCGAGGTTCATCTCGACCGCCGAAAGAAAATCCGTCTCGCACCGCAATGCAAATGACGCGCTCGCGCTCATAATCCAGTCCCCTCTCTCCCTTCAAGGGAGAGGGCAGGGGTGAGGGTAAAGACGCTCAACGGTTTAATCTCGCATCTCCGTTCCACAGTGTCCGCAGTAGCGCGCAGAGCGACTTTCCACCTCGCCGCATTTTGGATTCGGGCATACTCGATTCCGTCCCAGGAAAGGACTTCGTTTGACCATTCGCCGGTGCGGAAAAACAAAAGCCAGAATGCCACGTCCCACGAACGTCAGGAAACTGCCGATGAGATACATCACTCCTACAAAAAAAGCGGCGCAGCCCAGCACCAACACCACGCCCACGAGCAAAAGATCGCCCCCGTTCATGATCGGTCAAACGCGCTCCTCTCACGCCAAAACGCCCAGATCCTTGCCGCAGAAAATACAAAAACGATCGCTACCGTGTACGAAAGCGGCACAGGACGGACAACGTGGTACGGAAAGGGCCAGTTGCCGTCCGCAGCCCACGCAGAATTGATCTTCCTTAAACGTGGATGTCCCGCATTCCGGGCAACGCGCCTGATCGCGTTCCATTCGCTGTGCGCCGGGCAAGGGCGGCGGCCCGGGTGTGAGCGCCGCAAGCATCTGTTGGGCCGACGAAAAACGCCGATCCAGCCGCGTGTACGAGCGGCGGAACACATCATCCAGAACGGAAGGCACGCCAGGCCGAAGCGCACTGGGCAAGTCCGTCCCTTGAGGACGCTCACCGGTCAGCATTTCGTACAAGACGATGCCGCACGCATACAAATCCGTCCGTGCGTCGATGTCCGCCCCCTCTCTTTGCTCGGGCGACATATAGGCAAGCGTGCCGGAAATGCTGCGGCCCTCGTCGGTAAGGATGCTCCCGCTTTGCAACATCGACTGAGCGAGATCGCCGCCCACTCGTCCCAGTCCGAAGTCTGTGACCTTCACCGCTTGCTCTGTGATCGAAGCGAGCTTTTCACTGGGAACGTCCAGTAAAATGTTAGGCGGCTTGATGTCTCGATGGACCATCCCGGCCGCATGGGCTGCCGTCAAAGCTTGAAGAACTCCACGGAGGATCGCCATCGCCGCCGCAATCGGAAAACCCGCCTTCTGTTCGTCGATCACCGTGCGCAGCGACGGACCGGCCACGTATTCCATGATCAGATAAGGGGGCTCTGCGTATGGGTCGAGATCGATCGCTCTGACGATATTCGGGTGCCTCAGCCCATGAATGGCCACTCCTTCGTGCTGGAGTTGCCGGACAAACTTGGGGTCCGTGGGAATCTTGATGGCTACATGATCGCCGAAGACGTGGTGCCGCCCGCGCCAGACCTCGCCGAAACTGCCGGCGCCCAGGCGAGCTTCGAGCAGGTAATTATGAATGCGGTCGCCTTTACGCAGCCCGGCCATTGCAAACACCCACGCTCGATTTCGCACTCGGGACGGGGTGAAATCGCAAACGACAAGCGGCCCCGGGCACGCGCGGGCCTAGTATTGTTCGAGCCGACCCGCCTGATAGTTGCAAACCATCAGATTATAAACCCCGGCGCAGAGGAATCCAAGGATCAGTACCATCCATGTCAGGCTTCCCATCCCGCCAACGCCACCGATCAGGTAGAAAGCCACAAGCGCATCTGCAATGACGAAGCCCGCCAGCATGACGCCTGCGGCCAGGTTCGACTCCTTTTTCGCCACCCAAGGGGTGATAAAAAACAAGGTCCAGGGCAGCACCAGCACGAACCCGATCCAAGTCACGACATATTTTAACGTCTTCCAAATGGCGGCCAGTTGTTCAGGGTGCTGCCAGAACCAGATCAGCGCCGCCCCACCGGCCACCACCAGAATCGCCGTCACCACTTTGCCCGTGATGTACTGTGCAAGTGTTGCGAACATAGGATAAGCCATCGAGCCGGAAGAGGCCCCCTTCAATCAGTGAATTCGGGTTTCTGTGCGAATATTTCGGCCGTCCAATATGTATCTGCGTCTCCACGCCACTGCGAGAGAACCAAAATCAACCGCCATGGAAGCTGCGGATGATGTCGCTGGGAGCTTTGCCGGCTAGATTGAGAGCACCCAAGGCCTGGCTCGCGGCGGTGCGGATAATCAGGTCGCTTTCGTTTTTCGCCAGCGCCACAAGCTCGTTGACCTGCGATTCTTCGAGCATGTCGCCATGTGTGCGGGCCGACTCCGAAAGCGAAGAAAACGCGGCCACGCGGAGCGGAATGGAGTTACCGGAACTGAGTGCCAGGTGCGCGATCGCCCTTTGGGCCGCGGGTGCGTTGATCAACGCCAACACCGAAGCCGCGCTTTTTTGCAGCCGTTCGTCCGAAGAGGAAAGCACGCCGATCAAAGCCGGAGCGGCCGGGCGGACATCGTACGCCGTGCGGCCGTTTTCGACGATCCGTCGCAACGTGTCCGACGACTGAAGGGCCATGCTCATCGCTGTTTCGGAATTGAGGGCACTCTGGCGGGTCCGGGTGCGAACCCGCTCCAGCGCCGAATTGAGCGCCGCTTCGTCGGCCGCTCCATCGACCACCTCAACGTACGCATCGCGGGTGGCAAGGTCCCTGGCAAGCAACTCCTGTTCCGGCTTGGCCAAAACGATGACTGGAATCTTGGCGAAGATGAACTCCGCTCGCAGACGAGCCAGCGCTTCCGCCAGGTTGGGTTCGGCGATATCCGTGGAGATCATCGCTCCGGAAAGTCGCTGAAAGTCTGACCGTGCCCGACCCAAACCCGCCAGGAACGATGTGTTGACGATGGCTTCGAAGCCGTTGTTGCGAAGCAAGCCGGCGATTCGATTGCCATTGTCACCGTCGCGGTCAACGACGATGAATTGATCCCGCCCGGTCTGGGATAGCGTCGAGGCGAGCACCGGCACCACCAACTCCGAGTCAGCAAAATGATCCCGAGGAAGCGCAGCACCCAACGCAAGTGCCGCCCGGATTCTCACTACCAAATCGGGGAACTTCAGGCTTTGGGTGAGCGCCTGTTTGGTATCCTCGGAACCGACCAGCGAAGCCTCGCCCGCGGTCAGCCGCAGCGCCTCGATCGCACCCAGCGCCACCGCGGAATCGGCATCCTTCACCGCGCGGCCCAGCACCTGGTGTGCAAAGCGCGGCCCCGACGCCATGGTGAAGTAGAGCGCCCGCGGGAAATTCGGCGGCCTGGTCGCATCGACCTCGCCTTTTTCGTTCGGATCGCCGCTTTCGATGTTCATCCCAAGCCGTGATTCACGACGAACGTTGGCCGCCAGCCACAACGCTTGGCCTTTGTCGTTCTCGTTGCGGTGGAGCAACGCTTCCTCGGCCGAGCGCATGGCCATCACCGGTCCGAATATCTTGGTTGGAACCACGACGGGCATAAGGGCCTGGGATTTGGCGTCCCAGTACCAGACGTTGGCCGTATCCAAACGCGGATCGGCGCGGAGCGTTTCGTCTTCGTCGTAGTACCCTTCGCTCAAACGAACAAACAACTCATCGGGAGAGCCTGGATACGTGCGACCGGCAAGTTGCTCGATGCGTGCGACGGCCCGGTTTGCGGCTTCCTTTGTTTCAGGGTTGGACGTCGGATCGATGGCAGTCTGTCGCAAATACGGAATCGACTGAGCGTAACCAATCTCGCCCAGGGCGTTGATGATGAACTGTCGGATGGCGTTGTCCTGGATCGCCAACGCCCGGACCAGCGGACCCACCGCGTCTTTTTCGAGGCGGGAGAGCGCCTGAATGATTCGTGGCCAAAGTTCCTTCTTTGTCGGATCCTGGAGTGCCGCGATCAGCAGCGGGACCGAATACTCACCGCCATCCTTGAGTCCCTTGATGGCGAGAAGCTCTTGCTGCGGCGTGCCGCCCAAGTCCGCGATGTAGCGTTGGAGCCGTTCGCGGTCATGGCGTAACATAAACCTTCCGCGTTCGATCAATTCCATCACTCGCGAAGCACTCTCGCCAATGGAAGAGGATTCCTTGATCAGAAGTTGAATCGTTTGAATACTTTCCCGGTTTTGGTCGGCGATTTCGGCCACTTCAGCAGGGTTCAAATCCGGGTGGATAAGCAGAGTTTTCGCGGAAGAGTCCGCGGCGCGGAACTGGCCCATTTTTGCGTAATGGATGAAGTCCCGAAAAAGCTGTTCGACCGTGAAGTCCGCCGCCATCGCGGCCTGAGTCGGACTGGCGGCAAGCGAGTTCGAAGGGGAATCCGCCTGTGCCTGCGCGAAGCCCGACCACACCACGGTTATTGCCGATACAATCAAAAAGATCAAAGAAATGCGCCTTCTTGGTCGAACGATCATACGATGCATGAATGAAATCCTCGGTGCCAGCGTGTGTCCCAGCGCATTCCGGCGTGCGCAAGCGGAAAAACAACCTGTCGCCAGGCCCAGGTTGCTGAATGAGCGAGTATAGGCCCGAGTTGAATCCAGTCAACGCCTTCAGCCGGGCATCATACCCCTTCGGGTTTGTGACACTTTCGTGGTTGTTCTGCCTGAAGTTGCGGGTAGCGGATGGCATGGCCAAGCAAAGCGCCGCCATGCCGGCACCCGAAAAGGCTGGGCTGGTGCCACCCTCAGCCGCTGATTCAGACGGAATGAACTACTAGATGTTCTTGATGATGGCGATTCCGCCGGCGGCGGTGATGCCCAGGAACACCGTCTGAATCAGCTCCAACATCTGGCTCGTCGTGCACCCCCCGACCTGCAACAAGACCAACCCGGTGGCCACAAATTGAAAAGCTCGTACCATCCGCGATCCGCGCATTCCGATACACTCCGTAAAGAATGGATTTGTTCCTTGTCCAAGGCGAGTGCTCGACCCGCCAACCACGCCAATGTCGGGAGTCTATGATCAAAACCCCGGGCGTCAATTGGATGAGCGGGTCTTGCCGATGATCGACAACAGGCTATGAACACGGACGTCATTCCATCCATTCCCGCAACGCTCTGGGTTCGTCGTGGAAAACGTGTTGCCGATATGCTGTGCGGCGGCCTGCTGCTGCTGCTTTGTTCGCCGCTGATGCTGGTTGCCGCTGCATTCATAAAAGCCTCGAGCCCAGGCCCCGTCTTCTTCCGACAGACCCGTGGCGGAAAGAACGGCAAGCCCTTCGTCGTCATCAAATTCCGCACCATGCGCGCCGGTCGCACTCCTGACCCCAAAGAGCTCGTTCCGCTCGACCACGCCGAAATCACCGGCGTAGGCCGACTCCTCCGCCGCCTCAAAATCGACGAGCTGCCCCAACTCTTCAACGTGCTTAGCGGCGACATGTCGGTGGTCGGTCCGCGTCCGACCTTGCTCGATCAAATCGCCGAATACGACTCGTTCCGCCGACAGCGCCTTCTGGTCAAGCCCGGGCTCACCGGCCTGGCCCAGGTCTACTCCTCTGCAACCGCGTCCTGGGACGAACGCATCTCGTACGACATCGCCTACGTCCGTTTGTGCAGTCCGCTTTTGGATATCTCCATTCTGCTTCGCACGGTCCTGGTAGTTTTCCTCGGTGAAAACCGCACCGCCCGCGACTTCGCATCCACGCGATTCGCACGCAGTGTCAACCGCGCTGCGTAAAACGCACATGTCATCGCCCAGAAACACCACCTGGTGAATCGGAGCAACATGTCGTCTTGACCCCACCGAGTAGCGTAATCCAAACGGCCTCCAAAGTTCCCCATGCGACACTCATACCGAAGCCCAATATCGGACTGAAAACCAATACAGGAACTGGCACGCATCTGGCAGTCTGTCATTCCAATGTGCGGCGGCTCGTTGATGCCGTCACTCGCGAAGGCTCGGACCGTGAATGCTGCGAACCGCCATGAATCTACTGCCTTGCAAGATTAGAGTTTTCAGCCTGGTTGCCCTGTCGGCCATTGCCGTCGCCGGCTGTTGCAAGCACCACCACTGCGACCAGGTCGCCATGACCCGCGGCTCCAACGCCATCTTTAATCCTCCAGGCTCGCCGGTGGCTCTTGCCGACTTCGACCGCGCCGACTGGCCCGTCGCCTATGTCGCCGAATCAACCAGCGAGGACATCCAGTACCACGAGCAAATCATCGACGTGCAAGGCCGGGGTTTTGGCCGCGACGACGGTTTCCTGCTCCGCCGCTTCGAGTCTGACCGTTTCGGGCGGATCCGCCGCTAACCGAATTTGTATTTTTTTCAACCCCATTTGCACACTTTTTTCCACGTTATTTGCCTGTTGGAAATCTCGCTTGCTAGCGGGAAGTCTTTGCATTATGATGGTTTGCGTTCAGCGGGTTGTTTCCGATGTTCGCCCTTTTGGGTCTGCAAGGGGCGAAAGCGGTATGGGCGGCAGACGGGCCGTACGATCGGGTTTTGGTCGTGCTGTGCTCGGTTTTTGCCATCGGGTGAGTTTCAACTTCTTGGAATTCTGTAATGGCTACTGTAACCAAGAAAGAGTTAATCGATCGCATCGCGGACCAGGAAAACTGCAAGCGAGTGCTGGTGAAGCGAATTGTTCAATCGTTCCTGGATGAGATCGTGAACGAATTGAGCAAGGGCAACCGCCTGGAGTTTCGCGATTTCGGGGTTTTCGAGAGCAAAATCAGGGCTTCCCGCCTCGCGCAAAACCCCAAGACCATGGACAAAGTGAAAGTACCCTCCAAACGCACGGTCAAGTTCAAGGTAGGCCGGGTGATGAAGGAGCGACTCAGAACCACTCCGTCCGCCGTTGACCCCGCAACCGGGTTGCCGGTTGAACCCGCGGCCACCACCAACCGGACTCCGCAATTACGGCGTTGAACAGGCTGGTCAGCAGTATTGCGGTGGGTCGCCAACATCAACGTTTCGACCGCAACTCGGGCAAATTTGGACCGTTCCGTAAAGTTCTCCGGGGAATTCAACCTGCCTCCCACATTCGTTGCACAGGATGGGAATGACCTTATCCGACCCACCGCCCGGTCGCATTTTGATTAGCTCGAGTTGAGCCTTCAAGAGCGCTTCGGCCTTGGCCGCCTCCGCGACATCGACAACGCAAACTTCGATGCCACGGGGGCCAACCGCCAAACCCACGCAGTCGCCGGCCAGATTGCGGTTCTTCACGAATGCGGAAACATCCTGCTCCGCCAGCCACGCGACCACGATGTCGGCCTGCTCGACGCTCGATGCTCTATACACGCAGTTCATTCTCAGTCTCGCCGGAGAAACCCTCAACGTTCCATCATCAGAAACGTAGTGTCCGCCCTACGATTATATACGCTTTTGGGAGGCCGAGGCTCCTGCCGAGCCGTTAACAGTACCGCGACTGCAAAGGAGCGGTGTTGGAAACGTCCAAACGTCCAAAAATCCAAAAGTTCCAAACGCATGCAGGAAAGCAACGGGGCAACAAGGCACCGGGAAACGCTGAAACGCGGAAAAGCCGAAACGCGGAAACAATCCGAACCCCGAGCGCCAGCGAGTGGGCGGAAATCAGTACCGCGACCGCGAGGGAGCGGTGTTGGACATCGAATACCTCCGTCGCGCCGGGGCAACCCCAAGGCACGAAGGCGGGAGGAAGGCCTCGGGAAGGGGGGGCGAAGGGTAGACGAAGGCCCCACGAAGGGTATGGGGCAGGTTTGTAATCCGCGTTTGCAGCGTGGAATCGCGGATTGGCGTAAAGACGTGCTGACAAATCGCTTTGTTCTGACAATTTTCATTTTTACCACGCTGGACCCCTCCCAAATGAAACGTGGGAACAGACCAGAGGGAGTTGCGGCGGGCGAAGCCCGCCTACACGCCGGTCCCCCAACGCCTACTCCCTATAACATCCACGGCGCGCGCATTTTTGGGCGGTTGGATGAATCACCACGAACCCTATCTTTCTGCGTGGGTGGTTGCGGGGCCTGACCGTGAAGTGTTTTTCCAAAAAAACGGCGCTTTTGCGAGCGTTTCGGGGAGGACAAGTGTTATACTCGGAGATGGTTCATGGACCGAAGCATTGACCTTCCCGGTGTGTGCGAACGCAAATGGGCGGCGGAATGAAAAGGCTCGAGATTTCGGGCGTTTATTCGAAAGGAGTGCGCATCCCGGACGGGAAAAATTTTTACTTTTTGTGTATTTCACTTGCGTAGAGACTGCGGATGGGGTATGGGGCGTTTATTGCATACCTGAAAGGATGGCTAAGATCTAGAAAGGGTGGCTAACATGTCAGTCAGTCAGTCAGTCAGGGTGTTAGGATTTGGATTCTTCGCAGCCATGGTCACCGTTGCGATTGCCCAACAGAGTTCAAGCCTGCGGCCGGGAGTTCGCCATGACCAACCCAAAGGTATCATGCCAGCCGATGCAAATTTCGGCCGGTTTCGCGTGAGCACCGATCAAGGTGTTTTCGTCGTCTACGATGGGGCCGAAGCGGCCACCGCTCGCAACACCGCGATTCCGCAAATCGCGTACTGGAATGATGACTCCAGCGAGCAATTGTACTTTTTCGATCGACTGTTGCTTACCTTGCCCGATGTCGCGGAATCTGTTGCGGCCTTGCAGCGCGATCTGGGAATCGACATCGATCCAATCCTAAACGAGAAGCCGGAGCTATCTGAGGGAGCCTTCACGGACGTCGGCGCATGGAGAGCCGCAACGGAAGATGCCGTGTTCGCGGTCATGGCTGGAAGGCATCACGTCACGCCCGAAGGCGGGGTCGCGGCAAATTTCTGGTGGAACTGTGGTTGTGAACCCATGTGTCATCGGCCGGTCGATCCGCTCCCCACGCCCCTTCCCGGCGCTTCGCCGGACTCTCTGCTTCGGTTTGCGGTAACCGGCGCCGGGTGCGGCGGCCCGCCCGATCAGCCCCTCGACCCATTCCGAAACATCCATCCCCTGATCGACCATCTCATGGTCATGGAGGACGACCTGCTCATCAACCATTTTGATCCGGCGATCTGTCCGTTGACGGAAGTGACGGACGAGGTGCTTACGAGTGTTAACGGCAGTACCTACGTGGCATCGGGTCCGATCATGCTCCATCGCGACGGTCAGGAACTGCGCACCGGATCGGTTTCGGTCACTACCGCCGATGGCAGCGACGCTGTGGGCTTGCAAATCGTGACCACGTCGGACGACGGCGTGGTCGGCCCCGATCCGCAGTGGACCCTAACTCAGACGATGCGGCTCAACGGCGAAGAACTGACCTTTACCGGCTCGATCATCGTGGTGGAGCCATCGGGCAATACCTACACGCTTGCCGGCGGTTGGACGTACTCGGCCACGGGCGGTCCGGTCATCGATCCCTCGTCGGACTTGGAATTTCAAAACACGCTGGGGAACATGCTGGCCTTCGACCCACCGGTGGTGGCCGGCGGGGGCGCTCCGCCGGGAGCACTGCTGAGCATTCCGGCCAACGCGGCCACGATGACATTGAACTATCTCCGCGATAGTCGGCGTGCCTACACTGCTCCGACGCACTGTAACGGCCCAATTTATCAGGACGGCAGTGGGCAGAGTTGCGAAGACGTGAATATTCCGTGTCAAGCCAAAATCCCCGATATCGCCCTGTTAATCGACGCCATGACCGACGTCAGCCCGGCCTTCAAGAAGTGCATGAAGGGTCGCTTCGGCTGCGGCGGATCGTACCGCCGGCAACTCAGAATCAGATGTGATGATTCGTCGAGTTGCGGCGCCTGCGGCTCCGCGGGTGGCTGCAATTTAATGGGCCGCGACATCTGGTATTGTGGTAACCCCAACAGTGACTCATGTTATTGTGCACAGATAGTTTTTCATGAGGCGGCCCACTCATGCGGGATTGGACACTCCCTGCAGTACTACTTGCCAGGTGGGGGATGTTCGGTGCCCGATGAGCGCGCATGTGAAATTGGCTTCTGGTTTGAAGATCGATGCAACGAGTTACCAGGAACCGTGCGGAGCGGTGGCAAATGACAAGAGCAATTCGAATACGATCTGGCGAGTTTTTTCGGGGCACCATCGCAGCAGCGTCCGGAGTGATCGCGCTGGTTCTTCTTTTTGGCCCAGGATGCATTCCTCACCAGGACTGTTTCGACGTTCTCCGAGTTCGGGGACGACTGGTGGATGCTGAGTCCGGAGCTCCTGTAGCTGGGGCATTTGTAGGTGGGCGAGCGTTGGCCGATGGGGTGGAGACGGAGTACGTTGACCCCCTTGACCAAGAGCCGTCAGAATCGGATGGGTTTTTCGTTATCCTTTTCCCTAGATCGTTTGGTCCATGTCTTCCAGCGGATTTTCCTGGACCGGATCAACTGGAAATCATTGTAATTCGCGGAGGTTGCGAGCACCGGTTTGTAGTCCAAAGAGAATCTCTTGAAAGTGATGTGTTTGATCTCATCGACCCGATCCTCGTGCCGCCATGCGAACAGTCGCCTTGAACCCTGTGTACGGTCTGAAGACAGAGTGGTAGGGAATCAGAATCAGAATTCGGGACAGTCACCCATTGATTCTAAAAACAATAGGTGACTGTCCCTGTACCCCCTGGTTTGAAGCTCGATGCAACGAGTTACCAGGAACCGTGCGGAGTGGTGGCAAATGACAAGAGCAATTCGAATACGGTCTTGCGAGTTTTTTCGGGACACCGTTACAGTAGTGTCCTGGGTGATCGCCTTGGTTCCGCTATTGGGCGCAGGATGCCTCGGAGATTGTGCGGCTCGTGTAGTGGTTCGGGGGCGACTGGTGGATGCTGAATCCGGCGCTGCCGTGGCGGGGGCGATCCTAGGGGGTCGATCATTTACTGAGGGTGCCGAAACTGATCAAGTACCTCCCTTGATATTCAACGGAACACCGAACCTTCCGCTCTCAGAAGCCGACGGATCGTTCGTACTCAGTTTTGGTACGTCGATCGTTCCTTGTAATCCGGCCCCCAACTTTCCCAGGCCGGATCAACTGGAAATCATTATCCTACGCGACGGCTGCGAACAGCGGCTTGTGATCGAGATTAACGATGATACGGGGCGATTTATAGACGGAGAATTCTCAGACTACGCGCTCGAACTCACGGACCCGATCCTCGTGCCGCCATGCGAACAGCCGCCCTGAACCCTGTGTACGGTTTGAGGGCAGAGTGGTAGGGAATCAGAATTCGGGACAGTCACCCATTGATTCTAAGAACAATAGGTGACTGTCCCTATACCCCGTTTCCGTTTCTCTGCAACAACTGCACTAATTGCAAGAACCAGTGCTTCAATTGTTCCGTGAACAATCCCTGCCATTCCTGCGGGGGATGTGGAATGACTTGGTTTTGGAACTTGATTGGGATCGGAAACGGTTGAGTACCATATTGTTTAGGGAGTTTGATATGGAGATTGACATTATGGATTATTCAAATCGCCTGGGTCGAACCTGGTTCGTCTGGGTGTTGGCGGTCTGCTGTGTAACCGGGTGTGGGCAGATGGATTTGCCGCAGGCGCCGAAAAACCTTCCCGCGGAACTGGCGTATGTCGTTGGGAATAAGGAGAGCTTCGCGGTTGATTTCGACACTCCGCTATCCAACGTGCCCGCCGGCACCGTGATCGACGATCTCGCTTCGTTGTCGGGATGTTGGGGAAATTATCGGCGCGAGAGCAACAGCGAAACACCCGAGTCCCAGATGGCTCTGGATAACGCCGAGGACGTGCTCGGCGTCGCCGGTTTCCTCTGGCGGATTGTGGTGCATCGTTACGAAGTGTATATGGTCAACCCGGCGGATGGGACCATGACGTTCTGGACGATGGAGGACTGGGGCGGCTACTCCTCGTATCTGGATGGAAACTTGGGCGCGTTTCGGGTCGAGGACGACAATCGGGTGATCGAAACGTCGATGCGTGGGTACTCATCCCTCACGGAGAATGGAACACCAAATCCAAACCCCAACGTAGTGCTGGAGGAGATTCCGCCTGAAAGGCGATGGGACACCGATTTGACGGTTACGCTTTCAGGCGACTTCTTGAAAATCCGCTACGCGACGAACGACCCGCCGGACGGGCGCGACGTAGTAACGTACCGGCGATTCGACTGCCCGAGGTAGAAGCAGCCCTACGTTTGCTGCGCGTTTACGGCGGTGACGGAGGAGGTGCTCACAAATGTTAACGGCAGTACCTACGTGGCCTCGGGTCCGTTCATGCTCCATCGTGACGGTCAGGAAGTGCGCACCGGATGGGTTTCGGTCACCACCGCCGATGGCAGCGGCGCTGTGGGCTTGCAAATCGTGACCACGTTTGACGACGGCGTGGTCGGCCCCGATCCGCAGTGGACCCTGAATCAGACGATGAGGCTCAACGGCGAGGAACTAACCTTTACCGGATCGATCAACGTGGTGGAGCCGTCGGGCAACTCCTACACGCTGGCGGGCGGTTGGACGTACTCGGCCACGGGCGGGCCTATGTTCGATCCCTCGTCGGACTTGGAATTTCAAAACACGCTGGGGAACATGCTGGCCTTCGACCCAC
>CXWL01017104.1_pt1 | contig 37270 bp, 35 predicted proteins | sample 590931 | NCBI WGS metagenome assembly CXWL01 (sample SAMEA3498368, study PRJEB10139) | groundwater metagenome | biome: water well; material: biofilm material | place: Germany | collected 2015-04-27 | reverse complement strand
CCGGCGCTAGATAGAGCGAGGCCGGGCGTGACATCAACCAATTGCGTACTTGATTGAATTCCGCGCTCGGCCAGATCGTCGCCCGTGAAAGCCTGAATGGCAATCCCGACCTTCTGAACGTTTTCCGACTTCTTCTGTGCAGTAACGATGATTTCCTCGATGCCGACAGTTCCATTGGGCTCTGCTGCTTGTTCATTGGATACTGCTGTTTGAGCAAGAGCATTATTCCCAAACGACAGAAACCCGGCAAGAGCCGTCGAATACCTGAAGTATGAAATTTTCGACCTTACCGCCTTATCCTTAGTAACGTTCATGACATGTCCCCTTTCTATGTAAGCTTATATTTAGCTATTAAACCCTAATTTCTTTAATAACATAACCGTCAAGCTCTTACACGCCTTGCGGCTAGTCTCGTCAAAACTTCATCCCTGAACAATGGAAGCTCGTTCAGATAATTGACAAAGCTCAAAGCAACGCTGGCGTAACCGGCATGCGAAATCTTCTCCAGTTCATCCGCAACGTCATCCGGACTTCCGATGATAGGATAGCCTCCGTGGCCCCCAAGAAATCTGGTTTTGTATAATTTGTAATGCTCTGCAGAAAATGATTTACTACTCACGCCAAGTGAAGACATAAGATTTTCTGCCGCCTCATGATCTCCGCATTCTTCCGTATAGTATCGGTGATATTCTTCTGCTTCCTTGCGCGTATTTCGGCAAACAACATAGCAGTTAGTAGATACTGTTACATCTCTAAGGTATTTTTCTTTGGCGCTCCGCTTGATCGCCTCCACTTCCATCTTGCCTTTTTCGGGTGAGACCATCGTGATAAAGCAACTATCGGCGTTCCTCGCTCCGAAATCCTGGCCGGGACCCGACGCTCCGGCGTTCATGATGGGAGGGAGCACGCCACCTGTCGGCTTTGGATGCCCCTTCACGCCGCGCAAATTGAAATATTTGCCGCTCCAGTCGAATGGCTCGCTGCTCGTCCAAATTTTGCGAACAATGTCGAACCACTCCTGGCCGTATTCATACCTTCCCTCGGTCTCAAGCGAGAGCTTGATTCCGAACATGTCAAATTCAGCCTGACTCCAACCGCAGACTATATTGAGCCCGTATCGTCCGCCACCGATGTGATCCATTGTCGCAATCTGCTTGGCCGCGACCACCGGATGAAAGTAGGAAACGTGTGTTGTGGCAAATACCGTTATCCCGGTAGTGGCCGCGAGAAGTCCCGCCGCCCAAGTAACCGTCTCCAAGACGCTCTCCTGAAACTGCGATTCTCCCCCAAAACCGCGCCAGCGCGCGATCGGAAGCATGAACTCCAGACCCGCTTCATCAGCCATGCGAGCAAGCGAGAGATTGTTATCCCAGTTCGCCTCCCACCGTTCTGGCACTGTCGTGGCTGCAAGGCCATTGGAACAGTTCGCGCCGAAGAGACCAATCTTCAAGGGATTGGCGCTGTGCATCCTGTTGCTCATTTTGGAGCTTATCCTTTCCCAAGATATCTGTAATTTTATTTGCGAGACAGCAAATTTCGTATCATCAGCTTTCCCCATTCATTGATCGGAACCGAGCGCACAGTTGCTCAGCTCCGCGCGCAAGGAGAGAAATATCGGTCCCAACGGCAATGAAACTGACGCCAAGTTCTAGATAACGCTTGGCCAATGCCTCATCCGCCATCAATATTCCGGCCGGGACGCCAAGCTTGTTGAGCTCTGCCAAGGCATTCTCGATCAACATCTGAACATCACAATGTTGCGCATTGCCGAGGTATCCCATGTCTGCGGCGAGATCCGAAGGCCCCAAAAATATCCCGTCAACACCTTCGACTTGTGCAATGGCATGCAGGTTTTTGATGGCCGCAACGGTCTCCAGTTGCACGACTACACAGATTTCTTCTGAGGCCTTTTGCAGATACCCCGCCCTGCGGTTCCAGCGACTTGCGCGCCCGATTGCCGAACCAACGCCCCGGATGCCATGTGGTGGATAACGCGTCGCCCGGACTATCCCTGTGGCCATCTCTGCCGTTTCGACCATGGGAACCATCAGGGAGCGCGCACCGATATCGAGGTATTGCTTGATCAAGACCGCATCTGCGCTTGGAATGCGCACCATTGGTTCAACAGGATAGGCAGCCGTGGCCTGAAGCTGGGCAAGAACTAGCGGAATGTCGTTCGGCGCGTGTTCCGCATCGATCAGCAGCCAGTCAAAACCCGAGCCTGCGCAAATTTCAGCCGTGTAGGGAGAGGCCAGCGCCTGCCACAGGCCGATCTGCGCGCGCCTTGCTCCGATGGCCGCCTTGAACGGATTCATAGGTGCCTCCTGCTTGGCACGGAGATGTTCACTCGAACTGACATGACACATGTCCAAAAGTTCCGAAATCGCCGACAATTTCACTTCCGGGAATGGCCTCGATAGGGCGGATGAATGATCCTGACAGGATAACCTGGCCGGCCTCAATCCTGTGGCCATAGGTCGCAAGACGTTGCGCCAGCCAGGCAACCGACATCAAGGGGTTGTTCAAAACGCCGGCGCTCAGCCCCGTTTCCTCGACCTCACCATCGCGTGACACGATCGCGCCAAGCCAACGCATATCAAGTCCGGAGAAATCCGTGACCGCATCGCCAAGGACAAAACCGCCATCGGCCGCATTGTCCGAAATCGTGTCATAGACTGTGCGCAGCTTACCCGTCTGGGGATCCTTGCGAGCGATTCTTGTATCGAGAATTTCCAGCGCCGGAGCAATGTAATCCGTTGCAGCAAGGACATCTTCCGCCGTGGCCGTCCCTTCCAGCGGACCTTTCATCACGAACGCGATCTCGGCCTCTATCCGGGGTTGGATGAAGCGGCCAGGCACAATAACCGCGCCATTTGGAAAGCGCATCGATTCCAGCAGGGCCCCGGAGTCGGGAATGTCGATCGAAACCGACGCCTGCATAGCCTTGGATGTCAAGCCTATCTTCCAGCCAGCCAGCTTCTCCCCAGCGGCCAGTTTCATCCCGATCCAGCAATCCTGAATCGCATAAGCATCGTCCATCGTGATCTCTGGATAGATTTCGCTCAGAAGACGGATCTGCTTTCCGCTCCGCTCAGCCCCTTCGAGTGCCGACGCTGCGGCCTGAATGGCTTCGAAGTCGAGCGTGCGCCCGATCCGGCCACTTATGACAGGCGGGGTTGTAGACTGCATCAAGCTGCCACCTCTGCACGGTTGGTTGCAAATCCCTGCTCCACTCCCAGCAGGGCAAGAGGCTCCTTAAGGCTTTCCTGCCAAAGCAGGGATTCCATCACGAGGTTGAGTGGTTGATCCTGGATAGTGAGTTCATAGACCGGCTCATCGAAGCTGGCGTGATTGTGAACCGCCCAGCCCGGCGCCGAAAGCATAAGATCGCCGGCTTTCCACTCATAGACCTTGCCTTCCACCGTCGATCGACCTGAACCGGAGAAGTAGTAGTTTATCGCCGCTGACGAATGTCGATGCGGCCGATCCACTATCTTCGGCGGGCGAAGGGTCATGGTGGCGAAGAAGTTCGGCGTCGTTCCATTGGTCCGGCCGGTAGCGGGATTCCACAAGAGATAGAGCCTACGCCCAACGTATTCCTTCCCAAGCGCCTCAAGCTTGTCGAGATGCTCCTTTACGTCTGCCCACGGCCAGAACAGCGCCGGGCTTTCGTGGCATGGCGGATCGATCAGGCGCTCGTATGGCATCAGCCACGCCCCACCCTCATTCAGTTGGAACGTTCCGAATGGATTGACCTTCGTAGGATCGTACTCCTCAGAGCCGTGGCCGTTTTCCGAGGGCGACGCGATATCCGGATTTTCCTCCTGGAAATGGATGTTCATCATCTCGAGCAGCGCCGCGTTGGAGTAAGTCAGCCGAGCGTAAAGATCGTCTCCGGTGTTCTTGTGCAGATAAACCCGCATCGAAGGCGTGTTCCACACGTCATAAAGGGAAGTATCGCGAACCTGACCATCGAGCTCGCTGCGTCCCTGCCCCCGGATCACGAAATTCACTTGACTCGAGTTCTGGCGGAAGGTCGCTGTTTCCTCCCCCGGGAGAAGCACATCGAGCGATACCTGGATACCGGGGCTAAGCCCGACCGATCTACGGTTAGCTGGATGGACAAAATAAGACCTGCGGCGCCCGTTGGCAGGCTTGGGAATAGCGGCTAGCCGCTCGATTTCCGCGTCGATCTCCTCTTTTGTGAAAATAAATGGTTCCCACAGCGCCGACTGAGGCAAGAGCGGACCACTGCCATCCAGAATATTCCTGTTCGTCATCTTGTCGCTTCCATTCCTAATTCCGGCTCACCCAAGTCATCACGGATCGAGCCGCAGTCTCGGCTCATGAAAAGTGGTGCTTGTCAGCTGACGCCCCATGCCTTTCGCGCGTGCCCGCCGAAGTGCCTCGATCCCGACAGACAAGTCGGAAATCCCCATGCCCATCGCCTTGAAAACCGTGAGATCGGCGTCGGCGGGTCTTTGGAATCGCGTCGCCACCAGTTCGCTCAACGGCCTCAGCCGCGTCCACTTCGCCTCATCGTCATCGAAGGCAGCCATGAATTCCCGGCTAAGCCTCCGCACCTGCGATATGCTGTCAGCAGCACAAACCGTCGCGCGGTCCAAAAGCTGTGGCTCAAACTCAATCCGGTCCGGCCCTATTGCGCCGATGGCATTGAGATGCACGCCAGTCGCAAGCGCATCGCGCGAAATAAAGGGCGCTCCGGCCCGCGTCGCCAAAGTGACGACCGAAGCCCCCGCCAGAGCTTCTTCCAGCGATCCTGCCGCCACGGCCTCCAACGAAAGTCGGTCGCGCACTTTTTCCGCCAGCGCCCGGCGGTTGGCTTCGGTCGGACTCCAGATGGCCACTCGTTCGAGCGGGCGCACCGCAGCGACGGCGGCGACTTGCGCCAGACTTTGCTTGCCAGTGCCGATCATGGCCATTGTCCGCGCTGCGCTATCAGCAAGGTGATCGGTTGCCAGGCCGCTGATCCCCGCCGTACGCATCTGCCCCAGTGCGAAAGCCTCGATCACGGCAAGCAGTTTCCCCTTGCCCGCGTCAAACAGCAACAGCAGGGGATTGGCGCCGCCTTTGGTGTGGGTCCAGGTCTTGGTGCCGACAATGGGCCCGCTTTCGAATAGCGCGCCAATGGCATGCAGGGTCGAGCCGCCACCCCAAGTCAGTTGCGTCTTGGTCATGTTGCTGGCGCGGCCGGCCGCTTGTTCGCCAAGACCCCAGCGCAATGCCTCGATCACTTCCGGCAGCGCCAGCAGCGAAACCACTTCGCCTTCGGTGATCCAGAGAGCTTCGCTCATGAGCCAAGCTTTTCGAAAATCGAAGGGACCGGAGGCTGAAGTTCGAGGCCGTTCACGATCAGCGCGTGCGTGATGTAGCGCCCGACAAGAAACATCACGGCCAAGGCCTGATCCGCGCCGACCCGCTCGACAGTCGCCTTGATTTCGCGCGAGATGCCTACTCCGTGACGCTCGACCATCGCCATGACCAGCCGCTGCACGGCACGCTCCTCATCCGAGAGCAGCAGCGCATCATCAGGCGAAAGCCGCTCGACGGCAGCAACCCAATCCTCGCCAAAGCCGCGCTTGACCGAGAGTCTCTCATGCTGATGCAATTCATATGCGTTGCCCATGAGTCTCGCGACCGTCAGCGCGCCGGTTTCCGTCAAACGGTCGGGAAGCGCCTGCTTGAGCGCCTCGGTCATTTCCATGTAAGGCGCAAGCACATCGGGCAGCGCACCACTGTATTGGAAAAACTCGCCGAGATAGCCCAGCCGCTCCACCCGCGAACGCAAGATTCCCTGGAGTCGCGGAGCCATTTCTTCAAAGCTCAAGCGCGGGATACGTCCGCTCATGGTTGTTGGAAACTCCATCCACACGATCTGGAATAGTATTAGCTCCATTCCTCCTGATACTCGTTGTAATAGCGGTTTGAGCGATGTAAAATACCGATTCCGCACTGTGTCATACCGAAAAGGTTTAACCATGGACCTCTCCAAACTGCGCTACACGATTGCCTTGGCGGAGGAACTCAATTTCACCCGCGCCGCAGAGCGGTGCCACATCTCGCAGCCGCCGCTGAGCCGGGCGATAAGGGATATCGAAGACAAGGTCGGGACGAAGCTGTTCGAACGGAGCAAGCATCATGTGCAGATCACGCCTGCCGGCACAAGTTTCGTCAACACAGCCCGAAAAATCATCGACCTGCTTGAGAGCGGGGCTCTGGCTGCACGCGAAACTGCGGATGGCCTTGGAGGATCGCTGACCATCGGATTTGGGGGATCAATGGTCTACTCGCTAATCCCTGCGCTGGTCAGGCAGTTCCGCTCCGCAGTACCAAATGTGGCGATCGACTTCTGCACCATACCGATAACCGGACAACTCGAAGCATTACGAGAAGGCAGATTGGACATTGGCGTCATCAGAATGCCAATCAATGACGCAATGATTGCTCACCATATCATCCACACTGAACCACTTATCATCGCCCTGCCAAACAACCACCCACTCGCCCGCAACTCAGAGGAAGTAAATATCGGAGAACTGGAATACTGTTCATTTATCTCCTATGAGACCCGGATGGGATACAATTTCCACACTGACCTTCTGGAACTGTGTCGGACGGTCGACTTCAGCCCGATGATTGCCCATGTCGCCCCCAATACGGAAGGCGTGATAGGCATCGTCGCTTGTGGCGAAGGAGTCGCCATTGTTCCGGCCTCGGCGCGGCACCTGTCTATCGATGGGGCCACATTCCGGAACCTCAAGGTTCCTCGGAAGGCCCAAAAACTATCTTCCGTGCGTTTCGCGCTAGCATGGAACCGGGAATCCACCTCGGCTACAGCGCGCCAATTCCTCTCGTTATTCGGTGTCGAGCTGGCCTGAACCCACGCGAAACGAGGCACAGCGGGCACCGCTTTCCGCCAACCTCACTTGACGACGCCGACAACGCCCTTGTCGACTATCTGGGCACCTCCATCAACCTCTCGACATTCCTGGGGTAATTTGATTCACTCGTCCTGACGGGAGGCGGCGATGCGTCAGGCTGGATTGTTTGGATTGTCGGATCATTTGAAGCGTTTATCGGCCTATGGCGACCCGCTGGAAGAACTGGGCCTGATCATCAATTTTGAGGTTTTCCGCCCGACGCTGGTTGCGGCGCTGGCCTCCGGGGACGGAGCGAAGGGCGGTCGCCCGGCTTATGATCCGGTGGCGATGCTCAAGGTGCTGATCCTGGCGGCCCAAAACAATGTTGCCGATGCGCGGATGAGTGGCAAAGTTGGGTCGACTGCCGTCGAAAGCTTTTGGCCCTCATGAAGGTCAGTTATCCTACCTCTGGTCCCAAGAACCTGCCAGTCAGCAAACGACCGGTGGGTTCAACCGGTCATCGCAACACATGCATTAAATCGCATTGCTGGTGTATCGTAGTCCAGCGTTTTTCTTGGGCGCTCGTTCAGCGCCCTGGCAATGGCGTTGAGCTTTGCTTGGCTGTGCACTGACAGGTCGGTGCCTTTGGGGAGATATTGGCGCAGCAGGCGATTGGTATTTTCGTTCGAACCGCGCTGCCACGGGCTTCTGGGATCACAAAAATAGACCTGCACATCGGTTGCCAGAGTAAATCGCTGATGAGCGGACAGTTCCTTTCCCCGGTCCCATGTCAGGGACTTGTAGAGTTCACCGGGCAGCTTGTGCGCGTGCTTGATCAGGGCGGCGACAACGCTTTGGGTATCGCGGTTGGCCACTTTCATCATCATGACATAGCGCGAATGACGCTCGACCAGGGTCACGATGTGGCTGTTCTTCGTGCCGGCGATCAAATCCCCTTCCCAGTGCCCCGGCACAGCCCGGTCCTCCACCGACGCTGGGCGCTCACGGATGGAAACCATGTCCTTGATGTGCCCCAGACCGCTGCTCTTCAGGCTCGAATGAAGCGGACGCCGCATGGAGCGCGGTGAGCGCAAATAGGCCATCAGCTCCTTCTTGAGGACGCCGCGGGCCTGGATAAACAGGCTTTTATAGATGGTCTCATGGGACACGCGGTGGGTCTCATCTCCGGGGAACTGCTTCTTCAGGCAGCCTGCAATCTGTTCTGGCGACCATTGACGACGTAACAGGGTGGAGACTGTCCGGCACAGGTCTCGATGGCAAGCCAGTTTACACAGCTTGGGCCGCAAGGCGCGGTCCCAGGCGGCCCCCTCGGATCTCGCGGCCCGGTATTTATCCCGGCCGCCATTACGATGAACTTCCCGGCTGATCGTCGAGGGCGCCCGCCTCAGACCGCACGCAATCTGTCTGAGAGAGGCCCCCATTCCAAGACCCCGCGAGATCTCTTCACGCTCCGCCAAGGTCAAAGCCAACCTTGAACGTTTGCGCTCGGCAGGACGGAAACCGCCAGCGCGCGCGATCAGCGGATGGATTGAGGAGGAGTTCCGATGGAAACTCCGCCCGATTGCGGATTCCGAGGTGATCGCGCCCACCATTCCGAGGAATTCCCGCCCGGGATTCCGAGCTGATCCCGCCCACCGTTCCGATTAATGTCCGCCCACCCTTGGGGTGCGGTGCCTGATCGTTGGGACCTTGCTTTCCGGCTGGAAGTGGCCGGGAGGAATGGATGCCGACGAGGAGGGTGAAGATGCGCGACGTGCGCGAAGTGATGCGGCTGTACCGGGAGGGTGGCCAGGCGGTTCGGGAGATTGCGCGGCTGAGCGGCATAGCCCGTTCGACGGTGCGCGAGATGATTGCGCGGTTCGAGCGTTCCGGCCTGGCTTGGCCGGTGCCGCCGGACATCGCCGACGCCGAGCTGGAGCGGCGCCTGTACGGCGCGCCCGGCGTGAAGCCCGGCCGGCGCAAGCAGCCGGAGCCGGACTGGTCGGTGGTGGCCCGGGAGCTCAAGCGCAAGCATGTGACGCTGCAGGTGCTGTGGGAGGAATACGTAGCCGAGCACCCGGACGGGTACCGCTACAGCCGGTTCTGCGACCTGTTCCGGCGGTGGGAGGGGCGGCTGCCGCTGACGATGCGGCAGAGCCACGGCGGCGGCGAGAAGCTGTTTGTCGATTACGCCGGCGACACGGTGCCGGTGGTCGACCGCCGGACCGGTGAAGTGCGGCCTGCGCACCTCTTCGTGGCGGTGAGGGGCGGCTCGAGCCTGTCGTTCGCCTGTGCGACCTGGACCGAGCAGCTGGGCGACTGGATCGAGGCGCACAACGCCGCCTTCGCCTTCTTCGGCGGGGCGCCGCAGCTGCTGGTGCCCGACAATGCGAAGGTGGCGGTGATCAAGGCCTGCCGCTACGACCCCATGGTCAACCGCAGCTACACCGACATGGCGCGCCATTACGGCACGGCGGTGCTGCCGGCACGGCCGCGGAGGCCCAGGGACAAGGCCAAGGTCGAGGCCTGCGTCGGCATCGTCGAGCGCTGGCTGCTGGGCCGGCTGCGCAACCGGATCTTCTACAGCCTGGCCGAGGTCAACGCGGCGGTCGCCGCGTGCATGGCGGACCTCAACGAGGCGCGGGTACTGCGCCAGTACGGCAAGACGCGCCGCCAGCTGTTCGAGGAAGTGGATGCGCCGAACCTGAAGCCGCTGCCGGCCGAGCCGTGGGCCCATGCCGAGTGGAAACGCTGCCGGGTCGGGCTCGACTATCACATCGCGATCGAGCGCCACCATTACTCGGTGCCCTGCCGCTTCGCCCGCCGCGAGGTCGAAGCGCGCATCACCGCGCGCACCGTCGAGGTCTTCCTCGGCTCCGAGCGCATCGCCGTGCACATGCGCGGCAGCGGCAACGGGCGGCACACGACGATCCCGGAGCACATGCCGTCCAGCCACCGCCGCTACGGCGACTGGACACCGGCGAAGATCCGCGAGGAGGCGCAGCGGATCGGGCCGATGCTGTCGCTGCTGGTCGAGAAGATCATCGAGAGCCGGCCGCATCCCGAGCAGGGCTACCGCTCGTGCCTGGGCATCATCGGCCTCGCCAAGCGCTTCGGGCCCGAGCGGCTCGAGGCCGCCGCGCTGCGCGCGCTGGAGATCCAGGCGCGCAATTACCCTTCGGTCAAATCGATCCTCGAAAAGGGGCTCGACAGGATCCCGGCGCCGAAATCCCCGGAGCGCGAGCCGATCCTCCACACCAACATCCGGGGCTCGCGATACTACCACTGAAAGGAAACGAGAATGCTGAAACATCCGACACTCGACCTGCTCCACCAGCTCGGCCTTGCCGGCATGGCGCAGGCCTTCGCCGAGCTGGCCGCCAACGACGAGGCCGCCGGCCTCGGCCATGCCGAATGGCTGGCGCTGCTGCTCGACCATGAAGCGACCTACCGCAACGACCGGCGCCTGGCGCTTCGCTTGCGGCATGCCCGCCTGCGCCACCACGCCGTGCCCGAGGACGTCGATTACCGCGCGCCGCGCGGGCTCGACCGCCGGCTGTTCGACATGCTGCTCAAGGGCGACTGGATCGCCGCCCACGAGAACCTGGCGATCATCGGGCCGACCGGGGTCGGCAAGAGCTGGTTGAGTTGCGCCATCGGGCACAAGGCCTGCCGCGACAATCGCTCGGTGCTCTACACCAGGCTGCCGCGGCTGATCGACGAGCTGGCCCTGGCCAAGGGCGATGGCCGGATCGCCGCGCGCATGAAGAGCCTCGCCCGCGTCGACCTGCTCATCCTCGACGACTGGGGCCTCGAACCGCTCGACGGCAACGCCCGCCACTACCTGCTCGAAATCCTCGAGGATCGCTATGGCCGCCGCTCGACGCTCGTCACCAGCCAGCTTCCCGTCGCGCGATGGCACGAGCTGATCGGCGATCCCACCTACGCTGACGCCATCCTCGACCGCCTCGTCCATAACGCTCATCGCGTCGAAATGAGCGGGGACTCCCTGCGCCGTCCAACCGTGCCAGCAGCCGCTTGACCAGAAGCCGAAATCAGTGACAAACCAGCCCATCGATCAGGCACTCTCGCCCGGGCGGCATCAGCTCGGAATGGTGGGCGCGATCAGATCGGAATAGGTGGGCGGCATCGTCGGAATCCGCATGCTGAACGAGCAATCGCGCATGGCCGTCGGAATTTGTCAGGCCGTTAGCACGACATTTTACAACGGCGAGCTCAAGGTTTGTCGGAAGGCCTTGGCTGATCCCGAATGGAAGACCCAGCGCAGCCCCTTCTTTGTCGATGGTCGCGAGATCCCTCGCGTGTGTTTTGATCAAGTCTCTGAGCCGGCGACATATTCTCAGAACTATGGTGGCTTTATTCGCTTCCAATCCGCGAAGCTCGTTGAGACCATTGTCGATAATCTCGCGGGATCTTACGTCGATCCGCAAGACATCCTGGTTCTGACCCCCTTCAGGGCTCAACGAACACTGATCAGAAATTTTCTCAGGCGCAGGCACCCAGAGATTTCCGTCAACACCGTTCACCGGGCTCAAGGAAGCGAGCGGACTCTTGTGATATTCGATCCAGTCGATGGAACGGCAAGTTTCCTGAAAGGCCGCGATGGCGAACGGCTTATCAATGTCGCGATTTCACGGGCAAAAGCGCACGTCGTCGTGCCCTTCGTCAGGGATGATCTCGAGAACCCGGCGTTGGGCCTGCTCCATAAGATCGCGAGCAAATCTTTCCAAACGGCCGGGAAGTATGCTCATCCCTTCACGTTTTCGTCGCTTGTAAACTGACATTTGATCCTGCTATGTTCTCGAATAATCCGCCTTCCGGAATTGGAATGCAAAGCCATGGACACGAAAAAAACAGAACATTCTAACTTGGATGGAGGTGATCCTGCATCGCCTTGGTCTGGTTTTGCGGAAGTAAGCGAAGCGATCCGCGATAATCGGCTCATGGAATATCGGATCAAGAAGTCTTGGGCTGATCCTTGGGGGCGGAAGCTTACGATCGTAGTTCTGCTGATTATTGCCGCAGGTTTTGCATACTTGGCTGGAGCATCAGCCGGACTCTGGTGATCCCATCCATCACCACTCCTTTACCTCGTCGGCAGACTCCGCGCTCGCACCCTGTGCACCTTTGGTAACTGCATCCAGACGGCCTCTGGAACCGGAGATGCGTTCGCGACCGGCATCCTGCGCGCGCAGCACTTCATCGTGAATGGCGCCCGGGTCCACCTGCGGCACGTTCCCAGAATTCCCTCCACCAATTTGGGCACCATTGCGGACAGATCCCGGTCCTGTGACCGAAGGGCGCGAGATTGACGCCCCTGGCGTCAGTACGAGCCTGTCCTCGATTCCGTCGCGCAGCTGTTCCGCGTAGCTTTCGATGAATTTGCCCTGCAGCGCCTGGCCTTCCGGGCTGAGCTGGAAGGTCAGGTCGTCGAAGCGGACATTGCCGTAGAAGTCGCGATTGCGCTCGATCTCGACCAATCCCCATTCGCGGTAAGCCTGTGACAAGTTGAGGCTGCCAGCGGCACTGTTGCCCTCGAAAAACGATGCCTGGCTTTCGAGGCGGTTCGCCAGTTCCTCAGCCCGCCGTGCTTCGCGACTGTAACTCTGGGCTTCGGTCAGCGAAGCGTTCATGCCGCTCGCGGTCGACGAAATCGAGGAACTCGACGAGCTGCTGACGCTGCGCACAAATCCATCGCGTGTGTTCGACCAGTTTCGACTGTCCGACATCTGTGCAAGGCTACCGAAAATGCGTGAGCGATCCTCGGATGCGATGCTGATATCACTGTCGGTCCAGGTGCGGGTGCCGCCTCCTTTCAATCCGACACTGGCAGACGCCACACCGTTCGTGACGCCAGCTTTAGCGCCTGCTTCGCCCCCAAGGAACCATGCGGTCGAAATGTCGTCAGCAGCCCTTCGTGAGAGGCCGAACTGACGCTGGAGATTTGTCGATGCCTGATCGACCTCGTTGAAGGCGGTCTGGATGCTGTTGGAGTTCGATGTGCCGGTTGCGCTCTCGAAAGCCGATCCGCGGCTGAATTGGCTGCGCAGCTCGCGGAACTTCGTGACCGCGCTGGTGGTCGATTCCGTCGCAATGTTCGCATAGCTCTCGCTGTTCGAGCGGGCCTGCGATGCCATCGTCGACAGGCGTGAAGTGAACTCCTGTCCGAGACTGGGCGTGAAGGGATAGCTCGAGTTGGGAAGCTGATCGTAGCTGGCTTCTGGGAAACTCGTTGTCATCGAGCCCGTATCGCTGAACGTCCGGGCCTGCGCCGCGCCATAGGTGAAGCTTGGCGCGATCGTCCCTTGTGCGAACTGGCGCGTCAGAACGCTTGAATTCTCGAAGCTCGTATTGCCCAGAGAGACGTTGCCAGTGCTGGCCTCGCGCGCAGCTTCCTCGGCCGCATTCTGGCTTGGATTGAGATAGCTTGTCGCATGGTGCGAAATCGCCATGGCGCCCTTGGCGACGCCGCCCGCCAGAAACGGGACCGAGGCGATGAGATATCCTGCGAGCAGCCCGATATCGCTGTTCACATCGGCCATGCCGGTGAAGCTTGCAAGGCTAATGCCATTGCTTCCAGCAACCGCGCTCATGTCCGCGGCGCCTTTGTACATCAGCATCATGTGCAGGATCACGAACAGCGGTCCCCATGCCGTCAGGTAGAAGAAGCCCGTCACATAGCCTTTGAGTGCCAGCGGCCCGGTCTTGGGCAGCAGGAACAGCGGGAAGAGGACCGGAAACAGGGCGTAGAAAAGCACGGTCAGCACGACATTGAGGAGCGGCACCCACTTCATCGCATTGCTGGCGATCGAGCCATAGGTCCGCTCGGTCTGAATATCTGCACGCGTCTGGGCGTAGACATCGACATTGCCCGCCCCGCTCGTTGCCGCCATCGAATGCATGGCCTGGCTCATCGCGTTGATTGTAAGCGTCTGCTTGAAGATCTCGGTCGCATTGGCCGAGACCCCGGTGAGGTACTGGTAAGCCACCGGCAGGTCAGCAAAAAGCTTGGCCTTGGCGAGGGCGGCGGTCTGGTTGGGATAAAGCTGGCGTCCGAAGACCGTTCCCATGCCGTCGATCAAACCGGCCCACTGCGCGTTCAGGGCGTCATAGGCTTCGCGGCAGGTGATGATATTCGAAGTCACCTGACCGGTCCCGGTGTCGCGGGTGAGGAAGCGCTGGGCCCGCGCCTGGCTGCCGGGGGCAATGGTCGCCCAGATGTCGCTGGTCTCGGCGAGCTCCTTCATCGAATAGCGGCCAAGCAGCACGTCGTAGAACACGCATTGCCGGAAATGCTCATCGAGATTGGCGGCAAATTCCGGGTCGGAAATGCGCAAGGACCGCGTGGCATCGTAGAGCCGTGCGCCGTAGATCATGCCATTCTTCGAATAGTTGAGATCGCCCGGCAGCCCGAACACTACCTCGGCCGATCCAGTCAGATAGTCGCCAACCTGGCTCGTGAAGCTCGCCATCAGCGCAAGCCCCAGCGGCACATTGCTCACATTGGCGGGAGCGAGACTGGGGTTAAGCCGGTCGGTCACATGGACGTCGAGCCGCGGCACCATCAGGCACGAATAGATCAGCGTCGCGCCGAGGAACCAGTTGATCCAGGCCCGCCAGTCCTGATTGAACGCCAACGTAATGGCGGAGAGGCCAAGCCCCATGACCATGACGACCTGAAGGAGGCTCTTGTAGCCCCCATTGCCTGTCCAGGCGGCGACCGCCTGGAAAACATTGACCAGGTAGTCGCCGCCGCCAACCGTGAAAATCTCGACCATGATGCTGGGCTCCCGCCGCTTTCGGCGCGCTGAAAGGGATCAGTGGGTAAGGGCGCGCGACTGCACGCCGCGCGACCAGTCGAGCGAAGCGGCCATGCCGGGCGACATCGAGGCGGCGAGCACGTTCTCGATAAACGCGGTCTTCTCGATGATCTGCATGATGGCGTTGACCTTCAGATGCGTGTTCGCCTGCCTGTCGGCGAGTGCCTGCCGAACGACATTCACCTGGCCCTGCCACATCGCGATCTTGGCTTCGTCCGCGCCGATGAAGCTCGACATCGAGCGGCCCGCTTCGCTGACGATCCGGTCGAGAACAGCGAACAGAAGATCGACGCTGGCGATCTCCGCCAGCGTCTCGCGATCGTCGGTCGGCATACCGCGGCCATAGGCGGCTTGGACCGTCAGGATCTTGTAGAGCGGGATCGAAGCAACCTGGAGCAGCTCCTTCTGCGCGTCGGTGATCGCGGTGTCGTCATGGATCGCCTGAATCATACCGGCAATCAGGGCTGCAACGCGCGGGCGCAGCGCCTTCGATGCGGGAAGGCTGAGCGACTTGAAGCCGGGATCGAGGCACTTGTCCGGCTCGTCGCAGTCGAAGATCAGGACGTTTCCGTTGCTTGTCCCATCGAGCAGCGAAGTGACCAGCGTCGAAGACGCTTCCCCGACGATCGGCACGAACTTGCCCGGCTCGTCATCCTTGGGCGGAACATAGATGATCGTGCCCAGCAGCGTCATTGCATATTCGGCAAGTTCCTCGTCGAAGGTGCCATTCGGCGAGAAGAACGCGGACTTCTTGAGGATCGTCCAGGTGTAGTTTCTCGCCACGGCGGGATTGACGTCGTCATATTTGCCCGAGCCCTGCGCCGTCGTGCTCGACCGCTGGCCCTTGGTGCCACAACCGTGCTTGGCGGCGGCATAATCAGTAAAGATGCCTTCGGAATTGCCGATCGCTTCGCAGATCGCCTTGTCTGCCAGATCGCCCTTGGGCCAGATGCCGCCCACCAGCCCCTGCGCCATTTCGCAGGAGTTGATGTTGAGGTTGTTCATGAGCTGAGCCTTCTGGCTGAACTCCTGCATGATCTTCGAGCATTCCGGGCAGACCGTGTCGATCGCCAGGCTGAAAGCGAAGCCGACCGCATTGTTGGCGACCGCCTTCAGCATCGCGACGATTTCACTCGCGTTGATGAAGCTGAAGGATCCGGCAAAGATGTCGATGCCGCCGCAGCCCGCACGCGCGCGCGGCAATTGCAGATTGGCGATGTTGGTCGTCTTCTGCGGGAAGCGCGTCCAGACGTTGCCGAGGCTGTAATAGCCTGCTGACTGACCCTCGAACGCGGTCGGCCCATTGACGTTGGCGGCGCCGCCGACATCGTTGAGGAACGAGTCCATCGAACTGCCGACATCGGCTGATGCACTGGTCAGGGGGATGGTGGCCGCGAGGATCGCGGCGACGGCACGTTTCATCCTAGTAGTCACGTCCGGCTTCCTTCGATGTGAGGAGGTAAATGCGATCCTGAAGCTCGTCGGCGCTCATCACGCCGTAACCTATCGGGATGGGCTGGCCCTTGGCGGCATCCCAGAGCACCACCGCCGGCGTGACCTTGGGCTCGAGCCCCATCCGGCTGCGCTGGTTGGTCTCGACCGTGTAGTTCGGGAAATGGCGTGAGGGGCCGCCGTCCGTCGAAATCGCGCGCACCGTGATGTGCCAGGTCGAAGCGACGCTCTGGACGATCGGCGACATGACTTCGCAGGCGCCGCAGCTCTGGGCGAAGAAGTAGAACAGCCCGTAGCGTTCGGACAGTTGCGCCATGACGGCATTGCGCTCGGCGTTGCGCGAGTCCTGCCACTGGCGCTTGCCGAGCGTCGAGACCGGACGCTGGAGCGTATAGTCGAGGTCAGGATCCTGCCAGATCGCCCGTTGCCAGACATCGCTGAACAGCGATGCCCGGTCGAGCTGAGCGCGCTGAAAGCGGATATAGGCCGTCACATTGGCCGGCGTCGGCTCGAGGATCGCCTTGGCTTTTAGTTCGCGCAGATTTGCCGTGATGGCATCGAGCTGGCTCGTCGCACTCGCAGCAGGCTCGGATGTCTCCTCCTGCCCTTCATGCGGCTTGGGCCTGGTGCAATAGAACCAGTAACCAAGGCGTCGCTCCTCGCAGTAGAAGCTGTCCTGGCTGTCGCTGGTCGTGACCAGGGGCGGTTCCTGCCCGCGTGCCGGAGCACTGAGCGCGAGCGCAACAGCGGTGAGCGAGAGGAAGGCGGCAAGCAGCCGCCGGGCGGCCTTATTGGCTGGCGCGGGCATAATAGTCCTCGATTTTCTGCTGGATTTCGGTGGCGGCCTGGAGCTCATCGGGCAGGCGCGCGGCGTCGGTGAATTCGGCGTAGACCTCGCTGAAATCCATCTTCGAGAGATCGAGCCGCGAAAACTCGTCGATGGTAAAGCCAAGGCACTGCTCGGTCTTGGGCTTGCCCCACGGCTTGTTCAGCTGCTGGCGACCCTGTTCCTGCAGGATCCGCGAAAGCTTGGATTCAAAGCAGCAATAGACCTTTTTCTTGGTCAGGCAGACGCCCAGGAAGCTGTCTGAGCAATAAGTCCCGACATAGGCGCACAGGCCCTGCGCATCGCGCTGGTGAAGAAGCATTTCCTCTCGGCTGCAGCCGAGTGCGACAAGCAGCTGGATACCCGGAATGAGCGGGAAGCCTTTGCCCTTGCAGCAATTGAGCACGCCAAAAACCTTGGACGAGCAGGTATTGCGCGTGCCCTTGAACAGGGTGAGCGTGTCGGGATCGAACTCGCGCCGTGCCTGGTCCATCGCGTTGAGCGCGACGACTGCATCCTTGAACTCGTCATTGGCCTCGCGCTCGATCGTCTCGCACGAGCCATCGATGCAATAGACGTCGCCGTCGCAGATGAACTGGCTGGTATCGGCAGGCTGGTCCGGAACCGGGCAGTCGTAGACCCGCTCCCAGGTCCGACAGGGCTCACCCGAAAGGCAGTCCTCGCGCACCAGCGAGCAGCCGGGCGTGCTTTCCAGCGTCTGGCAGTCCTGAGCTTGCGTAAATTGGGCGCAGGTATAGCTGCGCGACCACACCCAGCAGGGCTGGGTGACCGCGATGCCGTCGATGATCCGGGTGACAGGATCACTGTCTGTGCAGGTCTCGGCGTCCTGCTGGCATGAATTGTCCGCGGCAAGGCCCGCGCACTGGCTTTCATCGCGGCTCGTCGTGACGACATTCTCGCCGGTCACGCTGTAGGGCGTCGCGCCATCGACCGGCGCAGTGCAGCTCACGAGATCGACGCGCAGGTCGCCCGAGTTACAGCCCCAGTAGATGCCGAGATAGGGATCGCACAGATTGATCGGATAGGACTGCGTGACTGTGCACTGCGGCGCCGGGTAGCGATTGCAATTGTAGATCGACGCCGGATCGACGCCGCTCCCGCCGACGCAGTAGTAGCCATAGACCTGCCGCTGCTCGATCGTGGCATTCAGCGTGACCGGGCAGGTTCTGGTCTCCTGGATCGCGGTATAGCCGACGTTGCAGGTCGCCATGTAGCGCGCTGCAGTGCCGGTTCCCGGAGGCAGGGGGACGCAGCGGCCCTGGCTCCCGCTGATGCTCATGCCGCTCGTGTAGGAGAGCGGATCGTCGTTGATGACATTGCTGCGCGCGACAACAGCGTCGAGGTCCTGGGGCGCGAACTGCGCACGGCGATCCATGGAATCGCGCATGGTCCGGTAGCCGGTGTTCGCCGTTGCCTGGCTCGCGGCTTCACGCGCCATCCGGTCAGGATCATCGAAATAGCCCGACTGGTTCGGGACTCCCCCGAAATTGGGAACGCGGTTTGCGTCCGGGTCGGTCGTCGCCGCGCTCTGCGCTGCGGCCGCCTGGTCTCGCCCGAACGCTTTGCCATCCGCCTTGGCGGCATCGGTTGTGGTTTGGGCAGAGACGCTTGTCGGCAGACAGGCGCAGGCGAGGCAGAGAAGGGGGAGGAGAAGCCGCTTCATGGGTCACTCCGTTGCAGGCGGGCAAGATGCTGGGATGCGAGCAGGGCACCGGGACCGCCGCCATGCGCGAAAGTCTCCAGCGCGTAAGACACGCTGACATTGCCGCTCATGCGGTCATGGGGCGGCACCTCGGTCCGGCAATCGAAGCCGTCGCACAGGTCGAAGTCGCTGCTGGTGACGACATAGGCGGGTACAGCCTCGATCCCGAAGGCGCGGAACAGGCGCGGATCGATGCCGACGCCGTCCAGCTCCTCTTGGCCCTGCGCGATCTTCGAAAGCGCTGCAGTCAGGGCCTCGGCGCTGTTTCCGGGCAGGCCCCGCAGCACCACGACACCGCCCGCACGGGTCACGTCGGTCGCCATCGCGCGCAGCGCAGCCGGCGGCATCGACAGCGAAGCAAAGGCGATGAAGCGCGGCGCTTCACCCAGGCTCCCGCTGGCCATAGTGCCCGCATCGGCCACCATCTTGTCGAAGTCGAAGGTGTCTGCGCTGTCGGGCTTTGCGGTTTTCGCGGCCTGTTCGGTATAGCGCTTGCCATGGGCCTCAGCCGCCGCCGCGCTGTCGTTGGCATGCCTAAGGACGGCCTCGGCACGCGCACGGGCATTGGCGGCAAGCGCATCGGCTTCGCTTGCCTCGACTTGAGCGCGGGCACGGATGGCATCGAGATCGAGCTCGGGCTCGCTCGTCTGCGCCGCGGCGCCCGCCATGGCGGCTGCGCCAGTTATGGCTGTTATGACAAGGAGTTGAGGGAAGATTTTCATAGCGCGCAGCAGTTCCGTTTGCGCCAGACCAGATAGCCCATGTCCTCGCCGATGGCGGGATAGACCTGGCCTGCCGACATGAAGGTGGTGGAGGCGCCAATAGGCGCGCAGGCGTAGCGGCCCTTGGTCTGCGGATTGGGATTGGTGGCCTGGAAGCGGTATTGCTGCTTGCGCATCACCGGCATCAGGTACTTGCCGCACAGGCCTTTGCTGCCCATCGTGCCCCAGGCGACGAGCTCGCGGTGGAGCTTGTAGGAGAAACGGGCGAGGGCGAGGCGCGATGCCTGGACATGGCCGATCGTCGCCGAAACGTTGCCGTTCAGCGGATACATGCTGCCCTGGCACCCGGCACACCAGAAGAGTTCATCGGTTGGGAGCTTGGCTGTCGCCGCGACGCAATCGGCCGCGCAGGCGGCAAGCGCCAGCGGATTGGCGAAGAGCACCGCCTCGGGATTGATGATCGCGGTGAGCTCGCTGTCCTGCCAGAGCGGATCGATCTCGGTGATATAGAGGATGTCGACCGAACCCGCTTCCAGGCACAGGAAATCGGCGACGATCTCCATCCAGTAGATCAGCGGGTAGGCGTACCAGTGGACGTGCCACTGCGAATTGTACTGCGTCGCGCCGCCGACCGCCGAGGGCCCTGCCATGGTCTTGAAGCCGATGTCGAAGCCCGGATCGAGCTTCATCCCGCCAAGATTGACGAAGCACCACGGCTTCATGCTGACGTCGGCAAGCCGCACCGGCTCCCAGAAGCCCATGGCGATCCCGGGCCTGAGACCGCACAGACAGACCGGTGAATCCGGATTGTTCGTGTCGGGCCGGCTCGACGGCCATATCTTCAAGCCGCCGACCGAAATTGGAAAAAGGCACGACCAGCAGATGTCGGTGATTGGATTGACGAACTTGCCTGTGCAGCGACCGGGTCCGGCCGCAGCCTGAACCGGAGAACTCGCCAGAAGGTTGAGGCTAGCAAGGAGGAATACGCCACAAATCAATGTCAGGAAACGCTTTCTGATACTCATGACGATGCGCGCTCCTTGGGACGAACCGGCTGCTCGGTGATGATGAGGAAGCGGCCCTGTTGCTCGACCGTCGCGGGCACCGCACGGATGCCGAAGTGCTTCACGAGGCCGCCGCCCTGATCGAAATAGAAGCGGCGCTGGCGCGCTTTCATGAGTTCGAGCGGCGCACCGCGCACGAGGATGAGCTTGGCCTTGCTGCTGGCAAAGTGCCGGGTTGCCCAAGCAAGCTGCTCGGGATCGTCGCCGTCGAGAAACACCAGCGGCGTGCGCAGCGGCACGGTGTCGAGCGGATTGACCCGGGTTCCGGCAGCCACGATCACCCGGCCCTTGTCGTCAGAAATGTCGCGCTCGACGCTGATTGTTGGATCGAAACGCCAGCTGCGAGACGCCGCGGCGGCCCTGATGCCTGCGACCGGCTCAGGGCGGTTGACCCGCGCTATCGTGCGCCGCTTCAGCTCCTCGTTGAGCTTGGCCGTCTCGCCGGTCTTCTCGAGATGGGTGAGACGCGCATGGATTTGCTCGAGCAGGTCAGGCTCGATCACGGACCAGACCGTGCCTTGCTGGCCGTAGTCGCGGGCGCTTGCCGGCGCGGCCAAAAGAAGACCGGCTACGAGGAATGGGGCGGCGCGCAGCGGTGTCACAGGATCGGCCTCCCGACCCCGAGAATGCGCCTGGCGCAGATCCACCCGATTGCCGCATAGCGGCTGTCGAAACCGTCCTTGTGGGCGGTGGTGACGAAATAGCAGCCTTGAGGCACCACGCCTGTCGGACCGAGCGCCAGCGGCTCGCCGAAACGGCTTGCCCGCTTGGCTACTGCGACCTTGCGGCCATTGACAAAGAAGCTGCGATCCTTCTCGATCACGACATCGCCGGGCATGCCGCTCACCTTCTTGCCGAAAGGCTTGGGCGCCTTGCCAAAATGCCTTTTGAGCAGCGGCGAGGACGGAGGATCGAACAGAATGATGTCGCCGCGCTGTGGCAGCGCGCCGCGATCGAGCCAGATCGCCCAATAGGGCAGGCTCGGGCTGGCGTTGATCATCAGCGCGTGATCCTTCGCAAAGGCGGCGAGCGAGGTGAGCGCGAGCGCGGCCGCGCCGAGCCCTGCCCACAGCGCGAGGCGGCGCCCAGCGTCCGAGCGGAGGACAAGATCAGCGGCGCGCATCGGGAATGGCTCCCACGCGGCGCGCCACATCCGCGCGCACGGCTTCGGTGAGATCGGGCGTGCTGCCCGCGACCACCGCTTCGGCGACAAGGACCGTGCGGCCCTCGCGGGCTAGATGTTCGACCGATGCTTCGACCGCCTGCAGATAGGCCTGGACGCGCATCTTCGTTTCCTCAGGCGGCCGTCCGGCGCGCGCTTCGGCTTCGATGAAGTCGCCCATGATGCGGCTCAGCTGCACGGTCACCACTTCGCGCTTGTCGAGCGCGAGCAGCTTGTCGGTGGCCCAGACGCCCCAGAGTGCCGAACCGACCATACTCACGCCGAGAACCAGGGCGGTCCAATTGACCGCGGCCATACGGCCGCGCAGAGCCCTTGTTGCCAATATGTTCCTCACAGCTTTTCCTCCGAAAGTTCGCGCTCGAGATCGTGGATGAAGCGCGGCAGACGCCAGATCACCACCAGCGTCGAGACACCGATGAGGACGAGTTTGAACTCGCCCAGAAACCCGGCCTGACGGCCCTGCTCGGCGCCCAAGAAGCGGTCCGAAATATTGGCGAGATGCGCGAAGAAAACCCCGGCATCGCCGCCAGAAATCAGAAGGAAGAAGAGCAGCGGGAGTCCGAGCGCCATGAGGTAGCTCGAGGCGAGGAAGGTGCTGCCGCGAAGCACGATGTAGCAAAGGTCGGCGGCATGAGACCGCCAGCCCTTGGCGGGCAGGTCGAGGCTGTCGCTGTCGGCACGGGCGTCCTGGGCCCGGTCGATCGGCGTGACGAGATGGAGTGACATGGGGTCTGGGTGTCCTTCGATGAGTGGAAAGATCAGGTTCGATTGGCGAAGGCGATCCGCTCGATCGCATCCGCGAGCTGGTGTCCGCGCGCGATCTCGGCATCGATCGCGGCAAAGGTTTGGGGCGAACTGGAGAACAGCGTCGCCGAATAGTCGTCGAGCACGAGCCGGCCGATGGCCTCGGTTTCCGGGCCCTTGATGTAGACCTCGGAATAATCGCTGCCCGAGCGCTTCAGACTGCGGATCAGCGTTTCGGTGCGATCGTCCATGTCGAGGCGCTTCGATGCCTTGAAATCGGCGATCGTCTCGGGCTTCTGCTGGAGGATCAGCATCCAGTCGCTGTTCTCGAGCGCGGCGGTCGCGCCGTCCGACTTGTAATAGTCGTTGAGCGACTGCGTGGCGGTCGCCAGCGCGCCGCCATATTTGCGGCAGGTGCGGGCATAGGTCTCGACGAACTCGCCCATCGAGCCACCCTTGAGCATCGACCAGGCCTCGTCGATGAGGAGCAGTTTCCTCACCGAGCGCGGGCTGCGGGTCATGGCCTGGCTGGTCATGAACATGATCGCCGAGAGTACGACGCTGCGCAGTTCCTCTCGGGTGGCAAGGTCCGACATTTCGAAGACGGTGAAATCGGTGTCGAGGTCGAGGCTCGCCTGGCCTTCGAAGAACGCGCCATAGGTGCCGCCCGCCATGTAGGGCGCGAGCGCGGTGGCAAGATCGCTCGCTGTCTCGTTGCCAAGACCCGCCAGCGCTTCGCCGACGCCGGTGATCGTTGCCGCCACGCCCTGTTCGCTCCAGACCGTGTTGACCGCACGATCGATCAGGCCGCGCTCGGTATCGTTGAGCTGCGCGCTGTGCCGCGCCATCTGGCCGACAATGGCCTTGACCATGCCGAAGCAGTCGAGGCGGTAATCCTCGTCTTCGGCCGCGCGTTCGCCATCGATCATCGAGAACGGGTTGAGGCAGAAGCCTGCCTTCATGGTGAACTCGACAAACCGGCCCCCCTGCAGCTTTACCGAGTGCTCGAAGCTGCGCCCGTCGTCGATCACGACGACCTGGGCACCGGCGCCGCGCAGCGCCGCGCACATCTCCTGAAGCAGCACCGATTTACCCGAGCCCGACTTACCGCAGATCGCGACATTGTGGTTGCCGGCATCGTTCTCGAACGGCGACCAGAAGAAGGGCTGGCCGCGCCGGCCCACGAACAGCAGATGCGGATGGACGCTGCCAAGATATTCGCCCTGCATCGGTGCGATATTGGCGGCGGTGGTCGAGAGCACCGTCTTGAAGCGCTTGAGACGCTCCATGTCCGCGCCAAGCCCGTCGGCCAGCGTCATCGGCATGGCTGCCAGCAGACCCTGGATCTGCAGGTAGCGTTCGTCGGCAAGATCCCAGCCCGCCGCCTTATAGATCGACTTGATTGCCCGCTCGTCGCGATCCCCCCGACCGAGCGGGGAGTAGGTAGTCAGGCCATAGAAGACCCGGACCAGACGGCGGCCTTCCTGCAGTTCGGACTGGACATGCTGCCATTCGGCCGCCTGTTCGCCGATACGTGGCAGGAAGCGTGCGCTGCGCGTTCCGGCAAGGCTCGTCGTGCGCATGAACTTGAAGCCCGCCTTGGCCGAAGCGGCCTCCTGGTCGGGATAGACGAGGCACAGCATCGTCGCGGCCGGGCAGGGGAAGCGCAGCTTGTCGGTGAACAGGTCGCCGATGAGCCGCGCGCATTCCCACGGTGCCCAGCGCTGGGGCATGTTGCGCGAGGAAAAATGCCGCACATCGAAGGCGTCGGGGTAGACCGTGCCGATCTCCGGGACCCCGTCGTCGACCTTGCCGGTTGGCCGAAACCGCTCGGTGACGAGCCGCATCCGGTCTTCCAGGATGACGAGTTCGATATCGTGACGGATCGCCTGCGCTGAGATCGCGTCATTGGGATTATAGGGCACGGCATCGTCCTGCGGCGCGGTCGTTGGCGAAGTCAGGTCGTCGATGATCGCAATCAGCTGCTGCGGTTCGACTTCGGCAACGCCAAGGTTGAGCGACTTCAGCATCGCGATAAGGCCGTCGCGCGTCTGCTTGAGATCCTCGTTGCTGACCGCTTTGGCAGCGGGCACGCCGACCGAAACGATCACCTGATGATGCCGCGCATGGAACGGCGCGTCCTGCGAACCCGATTCCCAGACGAGACCGTAGAGCCGCCGCGCACGGTGGCGGGCAATCGCCTCGTAGACGCCGCCCTGGACATAACGCGGCGCAAACCAGGGAGCGACGATCCGGCTGATGCGCGGGGAGGCAAGATGCAGCACCTGGAGGCAGGCACCGGGTGGCAGACCCTCGGAGAAGAACGACCCAAGGATCTCGCCGGTACGTTCATCGGCACCGATCAACGGCGTGACAGAAAGGACAAAGCCCTTTGATCGGGCGTTGAAATAGAGCCGGTTCGCCGGATCGTAGACCCGGTAAGGAAGCCAGTCCGACAGCAGGTCGAGCATCAGGGCAGGCCGGTCATGCTCGGCGTGCTCGGCATCGCCCAGAAGCCCGGTAAGGACCCTGTCGACGATCGTCTTGAGTTTCTCGGCCATCACTTGGGCTCCTTCTGTGCCTGAGCGGCATTCTTCGCGGCCTCGATTGCCTCGATGGTCGGGAAGATCAGCGGGGCCTTGTCGGCAGAAGGCCGAGGGGCTCGATCATGCGGGGGCTGCGCCATGTCGAACCCCTCGACCGCCGGGGCTTTCGCTCCGGCAACGGCCTCGCGCGCCGTGGAGGGGAAGACCAGCGGCGAGGCAGAGGGGGTGTCCTCGAGTGAGGACGAAGGTTGAAAGGGCTGTCCGAGATCGAACGGCTCGGCTTCGGGCTGTCCGGCAGGCTGCTCGGCGGCCGTGCCTTCATGCGTTTCGCTCGATTCCTCGATCTGCGCCTGTACGGCTTTGAGCTGCCGCCTGAGCTGCCGCATCAGCGGCGGGGCGGTATCCTCGCCTGCCTTGCGGCGCAGTTCTGCGGCCCAGCGCGGATTTTCGACGACTGCCCAGGCGACCGCATCGTCGTGCAGCGTCCCGGTCTCATCGACATGGGCCGGAAACACGATCCTGAGCGTTCGCTCCGACGTCCGGGCCTGATCGCCCGCGGCGACCGGCACGGGCTGACGCGCGCTGTCCTGGATCAAACCGGTTGCGGTCATGTCGCTGGTTGCGCGGGCGTCGATCACATGGCTGGGCGCGCAGTCGCCCTTGGGGGCACGGCAGGTGAAATCGCCTTCGATGTTGGTGCCGAAAGTCGCGCACGCGCTTGTCAGCACAGCAAGGCAGGCAGAGGCGAGAATGCGGTGGGGAAATCGCATGACGATTATCCTTTCTTGGCCGGAGCGGGCGCGGCCGCTTTGGCGGGCGTGAGGAATTCGCGGAGCACGGAAGCGGGGCGATAGCCTTCGAGCACCGCGCCGTCGGACGGGCGCACGATGATCGGCGTCCCGTTGAAGCCTTGGCGCTTGGCGAAGGCTTCGTTGGCATCGAGCCCGCTCGTGTCGCAGGGCTTCGGATTGGCGAGGGCGAGACCCGAATAGGCCATGTGCAGCGACACCTCGGGGCGCGGCGAACACAGCACCCGTTCGCCATCACGGCGGCTGTCGGCCCCGAAGATCGAAATGGGTCGCTCCTCGACCCGCGCGCCGATCGCTTTCAGTTCGGCTTCGAGCTTCTTGCAATAGCCGCAGTGAAAGTCGGAGAAGACGACCACCTTGGGACCATTTTCGGGACCCCAGGTGATCGCGCCGTTTGCAGGTAGGCCGGCGAGCGACACCTTCTGCGGTGTGGCGCGCGGGCTGGGCTGGCTTTCTTCGCCAGCGTTGGTCCGCCGCGCCGCACCGGCAGCCAGCAGATCGGGGTTGAGCGCAAGGAGACGGGCGGCGGTCAGGTCCTGGCGCGCTTCCATGTCGTAGATGCGCCCGATCACCAGATATTTGGCCGCGCGATCGACGTAAAACAGTGTCGATTTCGAGGCGACCTCGCACAGGCCGCCAAGGCCATCGCAGGTGATCGCATCGATCGGCGTCTTCGGCAGGCGGAGCTTGAGCGCGGCGCGCACCTTGGCCGTATCAGGCGCCTGCGCCGGGGAAGCGAGGCTGGCCACGCCCCAGCCCGTCGCGGCGGACAGGGCGATGACGGCGGCGGCGGACGCCACCGGTCGCAGCCAGCGCGGCGGCTTGCTCGGGGTTGGGTTGTTTGCGGCGGGGGTCATTGGGAGTTCCTCACATAGACGCCGTCGAGAAAGACGATTTCGACATCGATGCCGGTCGGCATCTCGACGACGGGTTGGTATTGTTCGGCGCGCTCGATCAGATATTTGCTGACCGTATCGGCCGCGTCCGCAGCGCCCTGGCCGAGCCCGCCGCCGAGAATGTCGCCGGCCGAAAGCTTCGAGCGGGTGCCGTCGGCATTGGTCGTGACACCGGAAAAGACGCTGTTGGCGTTCGCCGAAAAGCCGCGCCCGAACCCGCCCACGATCCCGGCAAGCAGGGCCTGACTGACAAGGCTGCCCTCGCGGCTGACGACACGGCCACGCACGCCCGATTTTCCGGCAAAGCTGATGAAGCCTTTGACCTCGCTCACCGCGACGCGCCCGCCGGGCTGATCGCAGGTCATCCGGGCCAGCTTCACGTAGACTTTCTCCGAAGAGAGATCGCCGCGCGCCGCGCCATTGACGATACAGCCCTGGATCCGCGTCGTCAGAACCTTGCCGTTCTGCATGACTGATCGCGCTGGGCCCGTGATGCGCAGGACAACCGGAAGCGGATCGGTCTGGCTCGCGACACCGGCCGATGCATCGACGCCAACGATGACGCGCGCCGAGGCATAGGAATTGGGCGGCAGATAGTCCGGTGAATCCTCGATCACGACCGGCGGGGTTTCGGGACGCGCAAACCTTGGACCACTGGCCCCGACTTTGTCCGACGTGAAGCTCATCAGCTTGACTTCGCCTGGCCCGGGCATAGCAGCTTCACCGGTCCCCACCGGCGCGCCGCCGAGCATTGACGGGGCCGTCCGTCCGCGCGCGTCATAGCCGCCAGCTTGCGGGCCATAGGCCGGCGGCGGCACGCTCGGGGGAGCCGAGGTGCTCTGGCTGGCAAGGCGCGTCTTCAGATCCGCGTTCTCGGCGGAGATCGCATCGATCGCGGCCTGGCCGTCAACGCGCATGGCCTGGTTCTCGGCCTTGAGGGCGGCGAGCTGGGCTTCGATTTCCTCGCGCGGGAGGCTCGCGTCCTTCATCGCCTTCTGCTCGCGGGTCACGGCATCGAGACGGTTGCCGTAAGTCGCAACGAATTCGCGCTGCGAAAGGTCACGATTGATGAGCCCGGCCGTGTCGATGGTCTGGGCGGCGGTGGGATCGTCGCTCTTCGCGCCGTCGTCGCCTCCCAAAATAAACCAGCTGCCGCCGACAAGTGCGAGCGCGCCCAAGGAGCCAAGCAGGAGCTTCTGCCGCCGCGCGGTCTTGGCGTTGAGGCTGGTGACTGGCGAAGGCGATGCGGGATCGGCTTGAACCGGGGTAGAGGGGGCGGCTGTGTCGCTCATTGACCGATCTCCCCGTTCGTGCCGACGATGAAGGCGACGGTGCTCTCGCCCGATTGGAGAGTTGGCTGGGCGATTGAGATCGCAAGGGTCCCGGACGACGCGAGATCCGCTTCGGCAAGCGTCAGCGGTTTGCGGCCACGGTTCGCCAGACGGATGACCTTCCCGGCAAGCGCGCTGCCGCGGTAATCAGCAATGAGCTGGACCTCGAGGTCGCCGACCCGTGCCGGAAGAGCTGAGGATTGCCGGACTTCGAAGCCATCGACCGTGCGGTCATTGGCCATGGCCTGGATGAGCCGCACCGCGCTCGTCTCCAGCGGCGTTTCGCTTTCCCAGCCTGCCGCCTTGTTCGTCGCGATCGCCGGGTTTGTGATGAAAACCTGGACTGCCGGGACAGGCTCGACCTGGCAGGAAACCTTGTAGACGAAGCCCTTCTTGGTCGTGGCGAAGAAGCTGATCGAACGGGCCGCAAAGGTTTCGGGCACTGAGACATAGATGTCGCCGCGCAGCGGCTCGTTGGTGACCGCAAAATCGTTATAGGGCGTTCCGGTCGAGATCTTCGAAACGCTGGCAAACTGGTCGTCGACGAGCGCGAAGCGCGTCAGCTCGCGGGCCGACACGGCGCATTCGATGCTTGCTCCGTCTGCAGCCTGTTTGAACTGGTCGGCGGCCTGGGCGCCGCTTCCTGAAAATGCGAGCATGGTGCTGGCGCAAAGAGCCAGGCTCCACGCGCATGTCTTGCGTCGGTAAGCCATTACTGGGCCTCCTTCGTTGGGTCTTTGGGGGGCAACTGGCTGAAGCCTGACAGCGCGAGACGCAGGCCCCGGTAGGTCCAGTTGAAGCGGAAACGGCGTTCGTCGCTCGCGATGACCTGGGCGCCGACAAAGGTCTTGAGCGTGCCCGTCACATCGGAAGTCAGCCCCTTGGGGTCGACGGTCATCGACCGGATGACGAAGGCCTGGGTGACATCCGAACCCCGTTGCTCTTCGACAATCCGGACGAGATCGGCCTTGAGGCGCCCGTAGCTTGCCGGATCGGCGAGCTTCAGGATCTCGTCCATCCAGTAGTCGAGGCCCTCGGGGCTGCGATTGAGGAGAACGAGCGCGGCATCGCGGGTCACGAGTTCGAGATAGTCGGCCTCGACCCCAGCGCTGCTGACGGTCAGCTGCTTAGGGAGCGTTGGCAGGAGCACGACTTCGCGGTCGCGGGTGGCAGCAAGGCTGACCGCTACGACGAGCCCAATTCCAAGTCCGGCGCTGGTGAGCGCAAAGAGGTTGCGCTGGCGCAGCAGCGACTGCTGACGCTCGTGTGAAATGTCGGCAAACATGGGTGTCTCCCCTCAACCGGCAAGCAGGCGGCAGTGGGAAGGCGGCGTCGACCTGAGACCCAATAATCCGGCCGGCAGATACCAATATGCGGCATGGGCTACCCAGGAGCTGGCGCGTCCTGCTTTTGCCTTTCGCAGCGCGAACCAGGCGCCGAAGGCAACGATGATGCCGATGAAGATATGCTGGCTGAGGATCCCCCAGGTGAAGGGGACAATCATCCCGGCGAACTCGTCGATGGTCCAGAAGCCGATAAGCTCCGGATCGTCGAGCCGCCGAGGGATGATGTATGGATCCGCCATGACGACGCGCCTTCCCGTCCGATGCGTCAGATAACCGCGGTCACAACCGAGGTGACGATCGGAACACCCGTGCCGACGCCGATGCCGACACCGACCGGAACAGCGACCTGCCCGAGCGAGAAACGGCCCGAAGCGAGACCGATGAGACCGCCCGCAAGGCTCATCACGGTGATGATCTTGCCGCCCGAGCCTTCGAGAAAGTCAGTGAACTTGGTCAGCGCCGGGGTGAAGGTGGTGTCGGCACCCGCATAGGCTGCGCTTGCGACCAGCGCCGCGAGCGCCAGGGGAACCGCGAAGGTGATGGCCCGCCCGAAATTCGAGGGGCTTTGGTCGTTGGCGCCGGTGCGCCGGGGGAGGGTGAGAGACTGCATATGGAGCTCCGTCTGGAGGGGTGAACCCAGCGTTCTTTCGTTCGCTGTGTGTTCCACATGCATCTAGGAAATCGTTGTAGGAAAGCCTGGGGTGACTGAGCACCTGTGGTCCGGACGAATATGGACTTACCGAATTGCCCGTGTCGGAGATTGCGTTCGGAAATGGCGGTTTATGTGGCTTATTGTGTCGGTGAACTCCGACGAGTCAGGCGGCCTTCGCCGACGACTCAGGTGCGTAGATGATTCGCCTAGAAACGAGATGTTCCGCTAATGTTCTTTTTATTTTCCTACATGCGGTGCGCGCGATATGGCTACGACTCAGTTGTTCATCGTCGGAGTTTCTTCCATGCACCAGCCCGCGTCATTCCGAGGCAAAGCGAACGCCAGCCTCGCGCACATTCTGGCCCACGCCATCGAGTCGTCCGACAAACCGAGGCACCAGATTGCCCGGGAAGTAGGCATCCATCGCGAGACCCTGCTTCGCGTCATGCGCGGCGACCGGCCGATCGGTCTAGATGAAGCTGCCCTCGTACTCGACGTGTGCGGCGCCTTTCCACGTGCGAGCATGATCCTGGCTCTTGCTGGTCAGGAAGATCTGGCCTGCGAATGGATGCGCAGCGAGATGGGGGAGTTCCTTGAAGACTTCTTCACCGCCTTGCCTGGTCAGCTCGAGCGGACGCTTGGTCGACGGGTCGAAGATCTGAGGCCGCGGTGGGCTAACGGCACCTCGCAACTCGTAGCGCGCATGCTCGCCAAGCATATCGACGATTTTGCCAATCGTGACATCGCGATGGCGCTGCCGCGCTAAGGCTATTCACCTCGGAGGGGACCGAGCCAATCTACCCGACAGGACAGACCATGAATGCGAAACCCCAGATCACCGATGGCGCTTCGACCGATGACGAGGCGCTGCGGCAAGTCCTTCCGCCGGCGCGGCTGTTGCGTCTGCCCGAAGTCATGGACCGGGTCGGCTTGCGGCGTTCAGCCATCTACCAGCGGATGAGCGAGGGCCGCTTTCCTAAGTCGCGGTCGCTTGGTCCCAAATGCGCAGTATGGGTCGAGGCAGAAATCAACGACTGGATCCAGTCGATCGCTCTGAATTCGTCGCGCGCCGATCCATGATCTATGCCACGGAAAATCCTCGCGCTAAGCTGCGCGCATGGTTCATCGTTACCCGGCGGGCAATCCACTTCATCCAGAGGCCTTGAAAGAGAAGCAGCGATCGCTTCGCGCAGGTTTTCCAACGCCTCTGACCCTGCGTGTTCACCGCGCTCTGTCCTGGCTTCGCCGCGCTGTAGCGGAGGACGAGGACCAGGACGTTCGCTTCATTCTCCTCTGGATCGGGTTCAATGCTGCCTATGCTGGCGACGTCGAAGCCTCGGCCAGCAGCTCAGCCCCTGAAGGCGAGCGCGGCCTGTTCCAGACGTTCTTCTCGACACTGGTGAAGTTTGACGGGCGCCACCGGGTCTATGACGCTGTCTGGCAGCGTTTCAGCCAGGAGATCCGCCTCCTGCTCGATAACCGCTATGTCTATCACCCCTTCTGGCAGTATCAGAATGGTGTGCCCGGATACGATGATTGGGAGCAGAAGCTCGAGCGTAGCCGGACCGCCATCAATCATGCCTTGCGCGAGCACGACACAGTCCGGATCCTCTCGATCCTGTTCGATCGGCTTTACGTTCTGCGTAATCAGCTCGTGCATGGCGGCGCAACCTGGAACAGCGATGTCAATCGCGACCAAGTGAGGGACGGGGCGTCGCTGCTGGGTTGCCTGCTGCCGATCTTTGTCGATCTGATGATGGACAATCCGCAGCACGAATGGCCGATGCCGAACTATCCTGTCGTGGAATGATCAGAGCTGGCAGTCAGGCAGAGGCCGGGTCTGAGCGAAATCTGAAACTCGGCTAGCTCGCTCACGACATCTTCGCTCATCCCTGAGAAGAGTTCGATCAGCTCGTCCTGCCGCGGTTGCCCGAATGCCAGTCGATAGCTCGCCAGCGACTTCTTCAGGTTCTCATAGCGTTCCAGCTCACGGCTGAAGGGGGGCATGAGGACCATGCGCTCGATCTTCGCCTCGCCGGGATATATCCAGTAGGGCACGATATCGCCGGCATGCCCACCGGCAGTTTGTTGATCCTGCGCCGCCTTGAACATGGCGGTCCATGGTGCCTCGGCGCCGACGAGCGCCGAAGCGCAACTGCCGAAATCTGCCGCGATATTGCGGCGCACCGCATGATTCTTGAATCGATGGACACGGCCCTCGCGCTGTTCGATGTCGACCGGATTGCGAGGAAGGTTCCAGTGGACGATCCGCGCGCAATACGGGTGAAAATCGAGGCCCTCTTGCCCGATTGACGTGGATGCCAGCACGAACGGCCGAAAAGGCGATTTGAAAGCGGCCTGGACGAGAGTGGTTCGGCGAACGCCCTTTTCCTCTTCGGCTTTGGTCGCGAAGCGCATGGCGAACCGCGCGCGGATTTCGAAGGTCTGGTCCTGCAAGCGCGCGCGGCCGGCCGTCCAGTGGTCGAGCGTAATCTGAGCGGGCCGCAGTGCGACAACCTCGACCACCTTCATGGCGATGAGCCGGGCTCGTTCGGCCGCATCGACTTGCTCGGCGCGTTCACTTTCTAGGACCAGATGGAGATACTCATCCAGCACCGCTGCGAGATCGTGCTGCGCCGAGTGTGCGTTGACCTGGCGCCAATAGTTCAGAGGCGAGACTTCCTCCAGCAGAGCGCGGCTCTCTGGTTGGTTGTACAGGCTGCGAAACCCGAGCGCGACCACGATCGCTGCGCCGACAAGCGCCGGATCGTCGATCTGCAACTCCGGGCAAAGACGAGCGAGAGCGCGAAGTGCGCAGGTAGCAGGCGAGCCAAGCGCAAATTCCGCCAGCTTGTCGACTATGTCTCTTGGATCGGGGTCGCCGTGATTGTCATCGGAATCCAATGCTTGCTTAATCGCTTCGATTGTCCGTGCCATCGCGCCATGTTCGTCATGGGCCTCGTGCTCGATGGCACCGACGCGGCCCCAGTCCACACTCCGGTCCAGTTCGGCCTCGATTGTAAGGGGCAGCAGGCGGTCGGATCGCTCGGCCAGTCGGGAAAGACACGCCGGATTGAGGCGTTCCCCAAGAACCTGACGAACCTGGACAAGCAGTTCAGCATAAGTGCCCGCTCGTCCATGGCGCTGTTCTAGCTGCAAGGGATCCACCCAAGCGGCGAGGGTCGGAGACGGACACAACATCGGCATCATTTCTTCGACGCCGATTGGGCGGCTTGTGCGCCCCACCAGATCCGGTGACATCTTCATGCGCCGGCTCGCTTCATGCGAGAGCAGTGCCGCAATCGCATCCGGGACCATCGACCAATCAGAGAAGACCAGCGTCTTGGTCGCCGGGACAGGCTCTCCGAATGAAGGACGGGAAGGCGGAATCCACAGCGCACGATCAAGGCCGTGTTGGAAGGCAGTGTCGGCGAGCGCGCGCATTCGTCCGTTGCGAAGTGGAATCTCTGCGAAGTTTTCGACCTGTGCCTTGTCGATGAAGTACGGCGCGGCGGCTCTAATCGCGGTGCGCAGCTCCCTGGCCGGCCGCAATTTGACTGCCTGCAGGCGCTCTCGCAGCTTGTAGCCACGCATGAAATTGAGAAGGTACGGCGACGACTTCCAATATTCGACGATGCCAGGCGCACTGACGAGTTCGGCCACCTGCGAGACCGCTTTCGCCTCCCTCAGGTCGTCCGTCTCTATCGTCAGCGGGGGCTTCAACTCCCTCACAAGCGAATTGCGGTCCGCGGTGGAGTCTACGCGCTCTGTCCGGGCAACGACCTGGCTGAGGATGTGATGCACGCGGTCCCGCTGGATACGCGCGGCGGATCTTGACGCAGGCATCGCCTGCAACGCCCGTCGGAATTGCGAGAGTTCATTCTCGAGTTCCCTGACACGCGCCTCGCCGTCCACGTCACCGAACAGAAAGCGCATGGTTCGCAGGAAATCGCTGTAGTGATCGCCTTCTTCCGGATCGTCGCTGCTCAAGGTGAGCATCCGGTACGGCGTAGCGGACAGCAACAGCAGGCGTGCCGACGAACCGTCCGCGCCGGAGTAGGAAAACAGCGCCCGGGCAAGCTCCGCAGCCGCTGCTTTTTCGGGTGCAAGATTCTCATCGTGCTCATGCAACAATTCGGCAAACCGCTGAAACTCGTCCAGGATGATGAGATCTGGGGTAAGTGCATCGACGCATATCCGTGCCAGGATGCGGCGAAGTTCCCCGATTATCGCGGCCGGGCGCTGGTCGGGTGGGTAGTCCGGACTTTTCTTGTTCCTTGCCAGCTCCGATGCCTCGCGAATGCGCAGGATGAATTCATCCCCGATAGCGTCGTTGAATTTCTCGGAAATCTCCTTCGAAATCGACTGGCTGCGCATCCAGTCTGTCCAGCCGGGCCAGTTCTCAGGCGTAACTCCGCCGCGAAAAATGCGCTGTACGCCGCCATGCCGGATGCCGAGCCTTTTTCTCAGCATCTCATAAATGAGAGCGCGCTCTTTTGCCGTCCCCAACGACGACTTGAGATCGAGCGCGGTTCCCGGTGTCAGGCTGATGAGATTAATGGGCCTGGATGCGATCCCTCCTTCCTGCTCGATCTCAAGCGGCAGGAGCGTGAGGCGGGTGTTCAGCGGTCTCGTCGCTGATCCGATCACATTGAGTGACTTGATATTCTGCTCGGCTATCGCCTGGTTCGAGCAGATGTAGACCACGTCTATCCGGTCAACCTTCCCGGTCAGTTGTTCGATCGTTTTGGCGATAACGCCGCGCGCGACCATGGTCTTTCCCAAGCCGACTTCGTCGGCAACGAGGAACTGACGCGTAGTCGAGGCATCCGTGAACAGGCGCTGGAAGACATAGTCGACCGTGGCGCGCTGGAAGGGCTTCAAGAGCTCCAAATGGTCGTTCGCCCGATAGCTCACTGTCGCGTTCCCTTGGTGGCCAGGAGCGGCGCAAAACTTGCCCAAAGCGCGAGAAACTCTGGCGGAACTATGTTCGCGCCGCCATCCGGATCTTCTAGGCGCTTGATGAGCTGATCGATCTCGACGAGCTCGCCGCTATCGAGGCTTAGAGCGCGGACCATCGGTTCGAGAAGCGATGCTCCGCCCTGACCGAGCCGACGCAGCCATTGCCCTTCGCCGGCGGCCTCGCTCTCGAGGAAGCTACCTTCGCCCAGACTCCCGAGAAGCAAACTCAAATATCGGAAGAAATTCTCGACATTCGCGATGTGCGCCCGCAGCACGGCTGCGTCGCGCCCATCAGGCACCCCGACAAGCCGCGCGCCAAGGGTGAAGGCGACTTCCACGCCAATCCGCTCGTCGCGAAGGCGGATTCCCAACCAGCGGGTGACCTCGCTCAGTGGCACCGAACCAAGCGCCATTCGAGGCTGTGCTTTCGCGAGCAGCGCCGCAGCATCGTACCCCCGTTCGTTCGCAACGGTGATTGCGCGCATGAAACAGCTTACGCCGTCCGGTAATTCCAGGGATGGGGCTTTGCCTGCGATCTCGACTTCGAGCGCGACGGTATCCGTCAATTGCGTGCAATGAAGGTCGAGCGCGATCGCCGCGATTTTGATGCGCAGTTTCTCCAGCGCCTTTTCGGCTGCCGCCGCGGCGTCCTGCTCGGGCGGCTCGGAGGGCGTATAGGGGGTCAGGAGGCGCCGAAATCCCTCCGAGAATACCGCATCTTCAATCGTTCCCATTCGGGATTTTGGGCCATCGAGCGTGGCCATGATCTCGACGTTCTGCGTTCGGCCTCCGTGGGTCGGCACCAGCGCAGCCGTCGTCGCATTGGCGGAACCGAGGTGAACGTGCAGGCGTGAGCCGCGTTCGACAACATAGGCCTTGGCGTGAAGGCCCTCGAGATCGGCTGAACAGGCCTCCTCGCGGTCTTCTTCCTCGTATTGGGTGGCGCGGTCATCGAGGGTTTGTATCTCAAACAGACTGCGAATGGCCGGTCTGACGCAGTCGAGTTCCTCGGCTCGCGCGACGAGCTGGCAAGATGCGGGATCATCGTATCCCGAAGCCAGGCGCTTGAGCGCGTCCCCGCTTACAAAGGGAGACAGGATAGCCAAGCGCTCCCCCTTTTGTGGGGCCCACGCTCCCGCTTCCAGGCCGTTGACAGCGAAGCGGATCTTGGTTGCCCCGGCGGGGAGATCGTTCCACCAGCAGCGAGCGAGATCGCGCAGCAGCGAAGGAAGGAACTTGGGTGCGGTCGGCCGATTGGCCGCATTCGCCAGTCCTGGAAGAGCGCGTAAGAGCCCGACGACTGGTTCATTGCCTTCGCAAATATCGTCGGTGACCGTGCCATCGAGGCAAAGCGCCAGATCCCAGCATCGATCATGGGTCAGGTTACGCGAGAGAATCGCCAGCCGCATGCGGACGGGCATCCCCTTGCGGTCCGGCTGGAAGCGAATGCACCACAATTTGGGATGAAACGCGCCGCCTCCCGGCGCCGCAACCTCGGTGATGGTTTTCTCATAGAGGGCCATTAGGCGCGCTGCATTCGGGCGCGCCTCCTTGATGCGACCACGATCGCAGTAAATGGCCATTCGGCCCGCCATCCGTTCGACGCTTTGCAGCAGAGCCAAAGGACTGCGCAGCATCTCGTCGCGATTCTCCGCGTCGCGAAATACAATGGCGATCGGGATCGCGAGGGCGGTCTCGAAATCGAGCGAATAGGTGGTGGCTATCGCGTTGTCGAACCTATAGCCATCGGGCGAGCGCATGAGCGACGTATAGAGTTCGCGATTTTCAGGGTCGAAGGCGGGGTCAACCGGCATCGGCAAGCTCCCCAAGATAGCGGTTGGCGATGCCCCATCTGAAATCGAGCCGCGCGTCCCCCGAGGCCCCTGACCAGCGTTCAAGCGGTGCATCGTTAAGGAGCCTTGCCTTCATCCGTTTCAGCCCATGCTCCCGCTGCTTGAGCAGTTCTATCGCCTGGTGATCGGCTTCGACCGGAGCGGCGCCATCTCGAGCGATTGTTACCCATCCCCGGATGAAGTCCCGCGATGACTTGGTGAGGTTGTGGCTGGTCCTGCCGACCAGGCCGAACAGGTCGTCGAGATCCCAGTCGTTCAACCCCAGGTGATCGAGGTCCGACTTCCAAATTTCGATGCGTGAGCGATAGTCCGCGATCAATGTAGCCGCATCGGCGTGCGTCTTGGCGTTTGGCCGATCAGCAGCACGAAGGGCCAACAAGAGGTTATAGAGGAGGCTGGCTCCGTACATGACGCCGGAAAATCGTTCGGCGTGCCGGAG
>CXWL01001295.1_pt1 | contig 37308 bp, 37 predicted proteins | sample 590931 | NCBI WGS metagenome assembly CXWL01 (sample SAMEA3498368, study PRJEB10139) | groundwater metagenome | biome: water well; material: biofilm material | place: Germany | collected 2015-04-27 | reverse complement strand
CCACACCTATCCGACGATGGCCGAAGCCAACAAATATGCAGCCGGCGAATGGAAACGGAAACACGCCCCTGAAAAGCTGCTCAAATGGGTCGGGCGCTATCATAGCTGGCGGCGGGGATAGCGCAGAGACAGAACCAAGCCGCCTGGCCGATCACCAGATCACCAGGAGATGAGTACGCCTTCTATCGGCGATTGGACATCAGGTATTTCAGCAAGGCAGCGATCCCCAACACGACCAGGATCAATACCAGCCAACCGAGGGTACCCATACCCCATCCCATGCCATTCATCATCGTCGCCTCCTCAAGAAGACGTCAAAATGCGCGAAGTTCGTTCAGTGCGATCTGCGACCGGACCAAGCGCGACGCCGGAAGCACGTTACGACGTCTTCGCAAGCGTTGCCAGCATCGGACATCCGGGGCCGGTTGCACGCTCGCAGCCGGCGATTTCCGCTTCAAGCGCCGCTTGCGTCCGCTTCAGGTTCGCAATCATTGCTTGAACCCTGGCGAGTTGTTGTTCTGCAAGCGTCCGGACGTCGGGACATGACTCATCCCGACCATGCTCGAGTTTCATCAGCGCCTTGATGTCGGGGAGTGAAAAGCCCAATTGTCGCGACCGCCGTATGAACAGCAATTGCCTGACATCGGCGCTGGCGTAGCTGCGATACCGCCCGCGTCGCGCGGCACGAGGGATCATGCCAATCCGCTCGTAATATCGGATCGTCTCTATGGAACAGCCAGTCTGCGACGCGAGCCCCCCGATCGAAAGGGCAATATCCGGTGTCATGGGCCTCACCTCAAAAAAACGCTTGAGTCTGTAGCAACTACAGACGCTATCGCCGTGCTGGAATAGAGTTGGAAAGGATATTCATGTCTCAATCGGAAAAAAACTCCATGGGGCAAAAACAGATCGGCGCGGTCTTCGCCTTGGGGTCGCTTGCCGCGGCCTTCGGGGTGGTGTCGTGTTGCGCGCTCCCAATGCTGTTGGTGAGTTTCGGGCTGAGCGCGGCCTGGCTGACATGGATCGCCTTTGCCGCAGGCCCTTATCGAACCGCATTGATCATATTGAGCATGTCTTGTCTCGCCATCGGGGCGTGGTCGCTTCACCGGCAATACAGGCTCGCCGGCCAGTGCGGCCCAGACGGCACCTGTAAGCCTTCCTGGCAGCGTCATCTGACGCTCGCCGGGCTCGTTGCAGCAGCGGTGCTCTTGTTCTGGGGAGCGAGCTATGCCTGACACAAGTGCCATCCTCCTTTCCGTGATTACCTGCCCGAAATGCGGCGCCCGCGTATCCGAAGCCATGCCAATCGATGCTTGCCAGTATTTCTATGACTGCACCGTGTGCGGAGCCATCATCAAGCCAAAGCTGGGCGATTGCTGCGTCTTTTGTTCCTATGGCACCGTGCCCTGCCCGCCGAAGCAATCCGGGGCTGGCGGAGCTTGCGTTGGCCATTGCCCATCCGAATAGCGTGTTGCCCCCTCAATTGCCGGCAGTAGCCAGCAGCTTTTCGATTTCGCCCGAGCTGGTCGCCCCGATTGCCCGGCCGGTTTCGCGCGTTCCGCGATAGACGATGAGGGCGCCATAGCTTTTGAGCCGGAATTTCTTCCAGACGGCATTTGGCGTATCTTCGCTCAGGCGGAACAATTGGGTGTCCTTATAATCCTCGCCTCGCAGGAGACCTGCAACAAGGGGCGCCTGAACCCGGCAGGGCGGGCACCAGCTGGCATAGGATTCGATCAATATCCGGCGATCCTCGGCTTTCGCCTTGGCAAAAGCTGCCGCGTTATAGGAATGATTGAGAACCACAACAGCCGCAGGCCCCGGAGAGAGGGAGCTCAACGTTGCCAGGATCGCGATAGCCCCAAGCGGGCGCCACACCTTCACCAGAACTTCGCCAGCATTGTCCGTTTCCCCGATTGTGAGAGGCTGCGCACCTATCTGTGGTTATTCGCTCCAATTGCCTGCATGGTTACCGGGGGTCGCCTTCGACTGTAACCATCCGATTGCGCATGCCGAATACGATGCCGGGTAATGGGGAGAACACCATGAAGTCCGTATCGCTTTTGCTCTTGCGCGTGGCCACTGGCTTGCTGCTTGTCATATGGGGAATAGTCAGACTTGGCGCGCCGGATGTCGGAAAGCATGTCAGCGAAAAATATTATTCCGGGATTGGCAATGCCCTGGCGGTCCAGACGATCTGGGGCGTCGCGTTGCTCGTGATCGGCACGCTTTGCGTTGCCGGGCTTTGGCGCCGCTACAGCTATATCGCCCAAGCGGTTGTGCTGGTGTCTGGCGCGCTCGCGATCTGGAAGTATCTGCTCGATCCGCTCGGCCTCTATCTGCTGACGCGCGAAACAAGCCAGATCTTGTTTTTCCCGTCGCTCGGAATGGCGGCTGCAACGATTGTCCTGATCGCGTTTCGCGAGGATGACACGCTTTCGCTCGACCATAAATTCGGAACTGGCTGAAATATCTGCATGCGCCTGTAAGAACCGTACGCCGCTGACGACAAATCGGGAGCAACCGGGCCTCGGCCTTCCTTGTTTCCCGGTGTCATCGGAGACATTATTTGACTATTTCCCATCGTGCCCTTTTTGGCACCGCGCTCACCAGCTTTGCCATCGCATGTGCTTCGCCGGCCATGGCCCAGCAGGCCGGGCTCCAGATCGCGGTTGTCGACGCCGAGAATGGAACCCCCGTCGCCGATGCGCAGATTGTCATCGAGAACAGGGAAATCGGGCTGCGGCGCGTCGAGCGCAGCAATGAGCAAGGGATGGTGAGGTTGGAAGCGCTCGCGACCGGCGGCGCCTATATCGTGTCCGTCCCCGACTCGGCTCGCTATCAAGGCGTTCTCGCCACCCCTGTCTCGCTGCGCTCGAACTTTGCCCGAAGCGTTACCTTGCACCTGAAGCCGATTGGCGGCGAAGCTATCGTCGTTACGGCCAAACGCGCGGTCACGGGGATCAATACGGTCAACGCCGAGATTTCCGCATCCTTGTCAAAGAGCGAACTCGCTGCCCTGCCGATCGAGGGACGTGACGTCATCGGTTCGCTGGTTCGGCTACCCAACGTTGTTGCCTCCACCGGATTTTTTCCCGAGGCACCCGGCATATCGATCAACGGGGCAAATGGCCTCGACACCAATTATCTGATCGACGGGCTGGACAATAACGAGAATTTCCTGGGCGGCCTCAAATTCCCGGTGCCGCTCGGTTTCGCACGCGAAGTCACCGTGCTCGCGAACAGCTATTCGGTCGTTTACGGGCGCACGCCAAACGGCATTGTCAATTACACATCGCCCTCGGGCACCAACGATTATCACGGCGAGGTTTACGCATTGGTCAGACCGGGGCAGCCGCTTGACGCCCGCTCGGCGTTTCCAAGGCGTGACCTTTCGGGAAATCCCGTGGGAGAGAGTTTCGAGCGATATCAGACGGGCGCGAGCATCGGTGGGCCGGTCGTCAGGGATCGGACCTTCTTTTATGCCAATCTCGAATATACGCGCGACCACAACAGGCAGATCGTCGATGCCCCGGCGCTGGGAACCGTTGCAAATGTCACCGGCAACAATGAGTTTCTGCTCGGATCGCTTCGGCTCGACCACCGCCTGACCGAGGATTGGACGCTTAGCCTTCGCGCGAACGTCGGACGTGCCACGATCGACCGTCCCGGCGGGGCGCTTGGTGGCGGGAACGTTACATTTCCATCTGCCGGCTCGGATGAGGATCGCTTCTCCACCAATATCGCTGGATCGGTGAGTTATTCCGGCGACGACTGGAGCTATGACGGGAGCGTGCAGTTCAGCCGCTTTCGCTGGAACTACGGCAAACCTAAAGGGCCAGCCGGGCAACAGGTCTCGATCCGCGATCAGAGCGGCCTGACCATTGGCGTGGTCGGCCATCCCGGCTTCGTCTTCAACGACTTGGAAAAGAGCTGGCAGACCGTCCACCGCCTCCAGCGCACGCTCGGCGATCACCGGCTCAGTATCGGCGCGGACGTCATTCGCTCGGACTTCAGCCTCTTTGGTGGCGGCAATCCTGACGGGAACTTCACGGTCGATCTGACCCCGGCACAGATTGCCGCACTTGGCGCAAGCGGCAAGGGTCTGAATCTGTCTTCCAGCGATGTCCTGTCGCTCGACCCGGCGGTGATCAACTATTCGGTGGAGTTGCGCCCGCAATCCTTCGGCACGAGCCAGACGCAATTCGCAGCCTATGTCGAGGATGAATGGCAGGTCGGCCCCAAGCTCACGGCGACACTTGGCGTCCGCTGGGACTATGACACACTGACGGCCAAGGGCGGCACGGCGGGCGACAAGAATAATTTTGCGCCGCGCCTCGCCCTTAACTACCGGCCCGACGCGCGCTCCTCGTTCCGCTTCGGCGCGGGGCTCTTTTACGGCAAGCTTAGCTACGCGGTGATTTCGGACGCGCTCCAGCGCAATACCACCTCTCCCGGCTTTCTTGCCCAGCTCGGACAATTGCAGAGCCTGGGCATCATTCGTGCAGGCGCCCGCCTGGATGAGGCGACTTTTGACGGGAATCTGACCGTATCGCCGCCCTGTGCTACGGTCAGCGCCTGTCCGTCTCCTGCCAGCCTTCAAGGATTGCGCGATACGGCCACGATCAACGAAGCGCGCATTCTCAACCCGGATGGCTATCAAAGTCCCTACAGCCTCCAGATAAGCGGCGGCTATCAATTCCAGGCGACCGATACGATCAGCGTGAGTGCTGACATCATCTACAGTCGCTCGCACAATCTGGTCCGACTGCGCGACTTGAACGCACCATCCCCGTTTAGCCCGAACCTCGCCAATCTGACCGACGCCAACATAGCTCTGCTCAGGGCCCAACCCGACAACGCGACGCGTTTCGCTCTTGCCCAAACATTAGGCCTTGTTCGTTCGCAGACCGCGGCTGATGCAACCCGCCCGGTTGCGCTTGTCGCCGGTGGCGCGCGGCAGATCACGGTTTCCGAAACGGCAGGCAAGGCGACGTACCGCGCCTTCAATCTTCAGCTGAACAAGGCGCGGGGCAATGACGATTACGCACTCCGGCTGTCCTACACTTTGTCGAAACTGACCAACGATACCGATGACATCAATTTCAGAGCCTCCAACGCCAACAATTTTGCCGCCGACAATGGCCCTTCGGCCAATGACCGGCGCCATGTGATTTCGGCCGTTGGCTTCCTCTACCCGGTCGAGGGTCTGACGCTGACGGTCGCCGGGCTCTTCCAGTCCGGCCAACCGGTGAACCTGGTGCCCGATGCCCGCATCTTCGGGACACAGGATCTGAACGGCGACGGACAATCGTTCGGCGAGAATTTCGTTGGTAATTCGGATCGGTATCCGGGCGCCGCGCGCAACTCGGCGCGGCTGGCCTGGTCGGCTTCGGTCGATCTGGGACTGCGCTATGCCCTTCCGGCCCTGGCCGGAAAGCTTGAACTCTCCGCTGATGTTTTCAATGTCTTCAATACGAACAACGAATCCGGCTTTGCGAATGCAGCGAGAACGTCCAATCAGGTGCAGTTTGGTGGCGGAGCGCCCTTCACCCAGCGCAACGCCGGGCCGCCGCGGCAATGCCAGTTTGGCGTGGCATTCAAATTTTGAGGATCCAGGTGGTGGCACAGTTACAACAGGGACAAGGACTAATCGGCATCGCGCTTGTGCTGCTGCTCGCCTGGGGCCTGTCTGAGGATCGCAAGGCGCGTCCGGGCTGGCGCTGGATCGGCGGGGCCGTGTTGCTGCAGATAATCTTGGCGCTGGTGGCGACGCGCGTTCCCTTTGTCTGGGCCGCAGTCGGCTTTGCCAATGACGGAGTCACAGCGATCGAGAAGGCCACGCTTGTCGGATCGAGCTATATGTTCGGCTATACCGGCGGCGCGGCCATCCCGTTCATCCTCAAGCCCGGCGCTCAGGCGCCGGTGATCATTGCCTTCCAGATATTGCCGCTCATCATCGTATTTTCCGCATTGTCGGCACTTCTCTGGCATTGGGGCGTGCTGCGTGCGATGGTTCGCGGCCTGTCCTGGGCATTGCGCAAGAGCATGGGCGTGAGCGGTGTCGTCGGCCTTGGCGGCGGTGCTACCATGTTTCTTGGCGTTGTCGAATCTCCGTTGGTGCTGCGTGCCTGGTTCGACCGGATGAACCGGGCCGAACTCTTTTCCATCATGGTCCTGATCATGGCGACGATCTCGGGGGCGATCCTTGTCCTTTATGCAACAACGCTTTCAAAAACCGTTCCCAACGCGGTCGGACACATGATCGTTGCCTCGCTGATCTCGCTCCCGGCGGCCGTGCTGATTGCCCGCCTGATGGTGCCGGGGGATGGTTCGGCCAGCGCCGAGGATGCCGAGGCCGATCTGAAATACGAAAGCAGCATGGATGCCGTCATCCGCGGCACAATGGAGGGCGTGCAGCTGGTTCTCGCCGTGATCGGGGTCATCATCGTGGTCTTTGCGCTGGTCAATCTTGTCGATCAGATATTGTCGTGGTTGCCACTCATCGAAGGCCAGCCGCTGACCCTGAAGCGTGGTTTTGGCTGGCTGTTCGCGCCGCTTATGTGGGCAATCGGGATCCCCTGGGATCAGGCTCCGGCGGCAGGCGCGCTGATGGGCACCAAGACGATACTCAACGAATATGTCGCCTATCTCGACCTCGCAGCAGTACCTGAAGGAACATTCGATGCGAGGAGCAAGCTCATTATCACCTATGCGCTTTGTGGCGTGGCCAATCTGGCAAGCGTCGGCCTGCTGGTGTCGACGATCGGGACACTCGCGCCATCGCGGCGCACCGAAGTGTCCAGCCTTGGCATGAAGAGCTGGATTGCCGGCAATATGACCTCAGCCATGACCGGAGCCGTGATCGGCCTTGTGACACTCGTATAGTCATGTTCGACGCGAGGCTCCGCCCCTATATCGATCCCCCCCTCAATGCGGCCGGGCGGCGACTGGCGGCAATGGGGATTGGGGCCAATGTAATCACCTTGGCGGGTGTTGCGATCGGGCTGGCGGCCGGGGTGGCGATCAGTCAATCGCTTTTTGGATGGGGGCTTGCTCTCATTCTGGCAAGCCGCCTTCTTGATGGTCTTGACGGCGCGGTCGCGCGCGCAACTCGCCCGACCGATTTCGGCGGCTATCTCGACATTGTCGGCGATTTTGCCTTTTACGTTGCAGTGCCGATCGGCTTTGGTTTCGCGGCCGCTGCCAACATGGTCTATGCGCTCATTCTCGTCGCCAGCTTCACGCTGACCGGGATCAGCTTTCTGGCATTTGCGGTGATGGCGGCCAAGTGCGGGTTGGAGACCAGCGCCCATGGACAGAAAAGCTTCTTCTATAATACCGGGCTTGCCGAAGGGACGGAAACGATCCTCGCCTTTGCCCTGATGTGCCTGCTTCCGGATGCGTTTCCCATCATTGCATCACTCTATGCCGGGCTGTGCGCCGTGACCGTCATCCAGCGCAGCATCGCTGCCTATGTTGCATTCAAATAGAGCGGGAGGACATCCGGTGAAGCATTTCCCTTCATTGCCCGAAGGCCATCAGCTCGACAGCGTCTTCAAGCGCTTCCCGCACAGTGCAGCCCCGCTGCTCGAATATCATGACCGGATCTTGCGGGATCCCTCGCCATTGACGGTCGCGGAGCGCGAGCTCATTGCCGCCTATGTGTCCGGTCTCAATGCCTGCACCTTTTGCCATGGCTCGCACATCATCGCCGCCAGCGCATTCGGGGTTGATGAAGCCCTGTTCGAAGGGCTGATGGAGGATCTCGAAACGTCGCAAATCGACCCCAGGTTCAAGCCCGTTCTCGCTTATGTCGGCAAGTTGACGACAATGCCTGCGCGCGTGACAGCGCTCGACGCCAAATCGGTATATGATGCAGGGTGGAGCGAACAGGCGCTCTTCGATGCCATTAACGTCTGCGCATTGTTCAATCTCATGAACCGTATCGTCGAAGGAACAGGCACGCGCACCGATCCGCTCGGCATGTCAGACGCTGACAAGGCCGCAAGAAGGGCAAGGTTTTCGGGCGGCGCGGTATCTGGCGATCTTCACAGGGCCGAAAGAAGCTATTCGAAACTGGTGGGGCTTTGGGGAATAGACGAATAGAGTTCGGCCCGTGCCCAGCCCCAAGCTTTGCGCATGTGATCGAGATCGCACCGGTTCCAGACGTCAGGCCATCCAATCACTCTCGCGATCGGTCAGGCTATTCCCGCCCTTGCCGCACTGGCGGTTGGGCAAAACAGGCGATTGCCAAATATTCGCCTTGTCGAAGCCGGTAGTCTCTAACTCGGGAACCAGGGTGCAAGCCTCCTGATCACCTTGCCGGCACAGGCGCGTCCGCTTTCAGAGTCGGCGCTGTGCCGCTCGAATGACCGAAAAGGAGCATGAAGCCGTCACCCATTCGACCAATGAACGAAAGGCTATTTACCCAAGAAGCGACCTCGAAAGAAGACTGTCCGGACTGTCCGAAAATCCAGCCGTTCAAAATAGAGTTTACCCGGTCGGCTGAATGTCAGGTTTTAGGCATCGCTCATTTGCCATAGATCGACGACAATTGGGCGCAAGGCCGACGATCCAAAGACACCAGCCGATGTCAATTCCACTGCGCTACGCTATCACCTGTCTTTTTGCGCCATTCTGCGATCATAGCGTTTGCCCCTTGAATTCGCCCCACCACACGCCTGACATCGGCCTTTTGTCGGGAGGCGACGACCGTGGCGGCAAGCAAAATTCTATGGGGGCAGGTTATAGCGGTGTTCCTGATTGTGCTCCTGAGCGTCTGGAGTGCGACCCAGTGGACGGCGGCATCGCTTGGGTTTCAAGCGGAGCTTGGCGCACCGTGGTTCACCGCGCTCGGTCACCCGGTCTATTCGCCGCCATCCTTCTTTTGGTGGTGGTTCAGCTTTGATGCCTACGCGCCGCAAATCTTCGAACAAGGGGGGTATATTGCAGCCTCGGGTAGCTTCGTCTCAATCATCGTTGCCATCGCGATGTCGGTCTGGCGCGGACGGGAGGCCAGAAAAGCTGAAACCTATGGCTCGGCGCGTTGGGCAAACCGCGGTGAAGTGCGCGCGGCGGGGCTGCTCGGAGACGACGGGGTCGTGCTTGGCAAGCTCGGCAATCAATATCTGCGCCATGACGGCCCTGAACATGTGCTGTGTTTTGCACCAACCCGATCAGGCAAAGGTGTGGGTCTGGTGGTGCCTTCGCTTTTGACCTGGGCGGGTTCGGCGATTGTCCATGACGTGAAGGGCGAGAATTGGAATTTGACGGCTGGATTTCGGGGCAGCTTTGGCCGGGTGCTGCTGTTCGATCCCACCAATATGCAATCGGCCGCCTATAATCCCTTGCTCGAAGTACGGCGGGGGCAATGGGAAGTGCGTGACGTCCAGAATGTCGCCGACAGCCTCGTTGATCCCGAAGGTTCGCTCGAACGCCGGTCGCACTGGGAGAAGACCAGTCATAGTCTGCTGGTTGGTGCCATCCTCCATGTGCTCTACGCCGAGGTCGATAAGACATTAGCCGGCGTTGCCGCTTTCTTGTCTGATCCCAAGCGGCCCATCGAGACGGTCTTGGTGGTCATGATGACAACGCGCCACATGGGCGACGAGGGGCCGCATCCCGTCGTGGCATCAGCTGCGCGCGAGCTTCTCAACAAATCTGACAATGAGCGATCGGGCGTGCTTTCGACGGCCATGTCCTATCTTGGACTATACCGCGATCCGGTAGTGGCAGCGGTTACGCGGCGCTGCGATTGGCGGATTGCCGATTTGGTCGAAGGTGCGGCTCCGGCGACATTGTATCTGGTCGTGCCGCCTTCTGACATCAGTCGCACCAAACCGCTCATTCGCTTGATCCTCAATCAGATCGGGCGGCGGTTGACCGAAGATTTGGACGCGAAGGATAGCCGCCACCGGATGCTGTTCATGCTCGATGAGTTTCCAGCCCTTGGACGGCTCGACTTTTTCGAGACCACGCTCGCCTTCATGGCAGGCTATGGGATCAAGGCATTCCTGATCGCTCAGTCGCTCAATCAAATCGAGAAGGCTTACGGCCCCAACAACGCAATCCTCGACAACTGCCATGTTCGGGTGAGCTTTGCGACCAATGACGAGCGGACCGCCAAACGTGTGTCCGATGCCCTCGGAACCGCGACCGAGATGCGCGCGATGAAGAATTATGCCGGCCACCGCTTGTCGCCGTGGCTCGGGCATTTGATGGTGTCGCGTTCGGAAACCGCACGGCCGCTGCTTACGCCGGGTGAAATCATGCAATTGCCGCCAAGCGACGAGATCGTCATGGCGGCGGGCATCCACCCTGTTCGGGCGAAGAAGGCGCGCTATTATGAAGATGCGAGGCTGAACGCGCGTTTGCTGCCAGTCCCAAAAACGAATGCGTCCTGCCAGGAACTATCCCCGGACGACTGGAGCGACCTGCCGTTACCGCCGCCGATCATCATACGCGCTGACAAGAAAAAATCTGAGGAAACCGCAAAGTCAGTGCCACCACCATCATCTTTACCCGCCCCACCACCAGAAGGGGACGAAGTGGAAGAAGGGAAAAGAGGGGAAGATGGCGATGATGAGGATGATAATGCCGGTATCCGGCGTGAACCCGAACTCGACCGTCATATGGATATTGCGCCCGAGCCAATACGCGGAAACGAGTTTGAACCCGATGCGCCTGTGCTCGATCCTGACAGCGAGACGGCCAATCTCCTGCTGCGCAATTTGCGCGACGTCGCGCGCCAGCGCGATATGGATATCGGATTCTAGGCCGTGAGAAAACAATGCCAATCGGTCTATCTCGAGCCCGAGCTGATGGCGGCGCTCGCGGCCTATGCGGCGCGGCGCGGTCAGTCTCGTTCGATCATTGTCGAAGCCGCGCTTGCGTCATTTCTGTCACCTGACGATGACGAGCGCCGCGAAGCGGTGCAGGCCAAACGGATGGACGCTGTTGACCGGCGCTTGTCGCGCGTCGAGCGGGATGTCGGCATCAATGTCGAAATGATGGCCTTGTTCATTCGCTCCTGGTTGTCGAACACGCCCACCCTTTCGGAAGGCGAGCGCGCCGCGCGCCAGAAACTCGGCGGAGACCGCTATGATGGGTTCGTCGCGGCTTTGGGTCGCAGACTCGCCAAGGGTCCGAAGGTCTATCAAGAGCTGTCGGAGGACGTTCCGGGGCAAACGGGTTAGGCACAAAACCGCCGTTTCCCTGTCTTTCTGCGCTACACTACGACGAACATAAATAGCTGTTGCAGTTCGCAATTTCCTGCGTCTCTTACTCAGCCTCGTTGCTCAGGCCCTCTTTGGCCGAGCCAATCATGAGGCTGAATATGAGCGTTGTCCCGATCAGGTCTGAAGCCGCATCGCGCGGTGCGCGGATGCTGCGCACAGCCCTTGGCCCTGCGATTGCGGCCATGCTGGAAGACCCCGCCATCATCGAGGTGATGCTCAATCCCGATGGGCGGCTCTGGATCGACCGGCTCGGTGAAGGCTTGGCCGATACTGGCGACATGATGTCGGCCGCTGACGGCGAACGCATCATCCGGTTGGTTGCGCATCATGTTGGCGTGGAGATTCATTCAATGTCTCCGCGAGTCTCTGCAGAATTGCCGGAAACGGGAGAGCGGTTTGAAGGTCTGATCCCGCCCGTTGTCGCGGCCCCGAGCTTTGCGATCCGCAAGCCCGCCGTCGCAGTGTTCACGCTCGCCGACTATGTCCGCTCCGGAATCATGTCGGAAGGCCAAGCCGACATATTGCGGATGGCGGTTGCCACCCGCCAGAACATTCTGGTCGCGGGCGGCACATCGACCGGCAAGACCACGCTCACCAATGCGCTTTTGGCCGAGATCGCCAAAACCAGCGACCGTGTCGTGCTGATCGAAGATACGCGCGAGCTGCAATGCACTTCGCCCAATCTGGTGGCGCTGCGCACCAAAGACGGCGTGGCGACGCTTTCCGATCTTGTCCGCTCGGCACTTCGTCTGCGCCCCGACCGTATTCCGATTGGCGAAGTGCGCGGCGCAGAAGCGCTTGATCTGTTGAAAGCGTGGGGCACCGGCCATCCCGGCGGCGTTGGTACGATCCACGCAGGGTCGGCCATCGGCACGTTGCGGCGGATGGAGCAACTCATCCAGGAAGCCGTCGTCACCGTACCCTGCGCGCTGATCGCCGAGACCATCAACATCATCGCGGTGCTGGTGCGCGACGGCAGTGGTCGCCGCCTGGCCGAACTCGCCCGCGTCGAAGGTCTCGGAGGCAGCGGCGATTACCAGATCGCGCCGATCATCTCTGACAATTCACTCGTCCTAACAGGAGACTTTGCATGATCCACCAACTTACCCGTGCCCGCCGTAAGATTGGCACGCTCTGCCTGTCAGGCATCGTCGCAATGACGTTGGCGTCCCCTGCCTATGCCGCAGGGTCATCGATGCCGTGGGAAGCGCCGCTGCAAGCGATCCTTGCATCGATCCAGGGGCCGGTCGCCAAGATCATGGCGGTGATCATCATCATCGTCACCGGCCTGACGCTGGCGTTTGGCGATACGAATGGTGGCGGCAAGCGGATGATCCAGATCGTCTTTGGTCTGTCGATCGCCTTTGCCGCCAGCTCCTTCTTCCTGTCCTTCTTCTCGTTCGGCGGCGGGGCGCTGATTTGATGAGCACCGCCCATGATCCTGCCACCGCCATCGCGGGCTATTATGTCCCCGTCCACCGCGCGCTGACCGAACAGATACTGCTCGGCGGTGCGCCGCGCGGCCTCGCCATCGCCAATGGCACACTCGCCGGTGCGGTCGGGCTGGGATTGCGGCTCTGGCTCGTCGGCCTGGTGATCTGGGGCATCGGCCATGTTCTCGCGGTCTGGGCCGCCAAGCGCGATCCTCAGTTCGTCGATGTCGCCAGGCGGCATCTTCGCTTCCCCAGCTTCATGCGCGTTTGAGAGGCTCCGCCAATGTTTTCCTTACGCGAATACCGCAACCGCACCGCAGGCTTGGCCGACTTCCTGCCTTGGGCCGCACTGATCGGCGAAGGCGTGATCCTGAACAAGGATGGCTCGTTCCAGCGCACTGCCCGCTTTCGCGGGCCGGATCTGGATTCTGCAACACCCGCCGAACTGGTCGCCACCACCTCTCGGCTCAATAACGCGCTGCGCCGCCTGGGGTCAGGCTGGGCGATCTTTGTCGAAGCGGTGCGCCGACCTGCGCAGGATTACCCGGCCAGCAATTTCCCCGATGCAGCTTCCGCACTGGTCGATCTGGAGCGGGCCGAACAATTTGCCGAGGAAGGCGCGCATTTTGAAAGCGCCTATTTTCTGACGCTGTTGTGGATGCCGCCCGCCGAAGATGCAGCGCGCGCGGAGAACTGGCTTTACGAGGGGCGCGCGCAGACCGGCGTTGATGCCGGCGCACAGGTCGCGAGCTTCATCGATCGCAGCGACCGCGTGTTGCAGCTGGTGGAAGGCTTTGTCCCCGAGGTTGCATGGCTGGGTGACAGCGAAACGCTGACCTATCTGCACAGCACCATCTCGACCAAGATCCAGCGCGTCCGCGTTCCTGAAACCCCGATGCACCTGGATGCGCTGCTTGCCGACGAGCCGCTGACTGGCGGGCTCGAACCGCGGCTTGGCGACCAACATCTGCGCACACTTACCGTCATCGGATTTCCCAGCCAAACCCATCCGGGCCTGCTCGACGAGATGAACCGGCTGGCCTTCCCGTACCGCTGGTCAACCCGCGCGATCATGCTCGACAAGAGCGATGCGACCAAGCTGCTCAGCAAAATTCGGCGGCAATGGTTTGCCAAGCGCAAATCGGTCGCAGGCATCCTCAAAGAAGTGATGACCAACGAAGCATCGGTGATGCTCGACAGCGATGCGTCGAACAAGGCCGCCGACGCCGACATGGCCTTGCAAGAACTTGGTTCCGATCATGTCGGCCAAGCCTATGTCACAGCGACGGTGACGGTTTGGGACGCCGATCCGAACATTGCAGCGGAGAAATTGCGGCTCGTTGAAAAGGTGATCCAGGGCCGCGACTTCACGGTGATCAGCGAGGGCATGAACGCGATTGAGGCATGGCTTGGGTCATTGCCCGGCCATGTTTACGCCAACGTCCGTCAGCTGCCGATCTCGACCCTCAATCTTGCCCATATGATCCCCTTGTCCGCCCTGTGGGCGGGGCCGGAAACGGATACGCATTTTGCTGCGGCACCGCTTTTCTATGCCAAGACCGAGGGATCGACCCCATTCCGCTTTTCGCTTCATGTCGGTGACGTCGGCCATACGCTGATTGTCGGACCGACGGGTGCGGGAAAATCGGTGCTGCTCGCGCTGATGGCGATGCAGTTCCGCCGCTATGCCGGGGCGCAGGTCTTTGCGTTCGACTTTGGTGGCTCGATCCGCGCTGCCGCCGTCGCGATGGGCGGCGACTGGCAGGATTTGGGCACCAGCCTCTACGATGGCGCGGCGGGATCAGTGTTTCTGCAACCATTGGCGCGGATCGACGAGCCAGCGGAGCGCAATTGGGCGGCTGAGTGGATCGCAGCTATTTTGATCGGTGAAGGCGTCGCCGTCGATCCGCAGGTCAAAGACCATCTCTGGTCGGCATTGTCATCGCTCGCCAGCGCGCCGGTGCAGGAGCGCACCCTGACCGGGCTCGCCGTATTGTTGCAGGCCCATGAGCTAAAACAGGCGATCGCGCCTTACTGTGTCGGCGGGCCATATGGCCAGTTGCTCGATGCAGAATCCGAGCGGCTCGGGCAAGCGCGCATTCAGGCGTTCGAGACCGAAGGACTGACCGGATCGGGCGCAGCGCCTGCCGTCCTTTCTTATCTGTTCCACCGGATCGAAGGGCGGCTCGACGGATCGCCGACGCTGATCATCATCGACGAAGGCTGGCTGGTGCTCGATAGTCCAGCATTCGCGGCCCAGCTGCGCGAATGGCTCAAAACGCTACGCAAGAAGAACGCCAGCGTCATCTTTGCGACCCAGAGCCTTGCCGACATCGAGACCAGTAGCATCGCGCCTGCCATTATCGAAAGCTGCCCGACGCGGATATTCCTGCCCAATGAGCGCGCTATTGAGCCGCAGATATTGGCCATCTACCGCCGCTTCGGGTTGAATGACCGCCAGATCGAGATTTTGGCCCGCGCGACCCCCAAGCGCGATTATTATTGCCAGTGCGCCGATGGCAACCGGCTGTTCGAACTCGGCCTCGGTGATGTCGCGCTCGCGTTCACCGCCACGTCTTCCAAAACCGACCAGCTCCGCATTGCCGAACTTGTCGCGGCACACGGTGCTGCCGGCTTCGCCGACGCATGGCTGCGGCACCGAGGAGCCGCGTGGGCCGCCGACATGTTGCCGTCCCCTGATCCCATGCCCCCAGCCCAAATGGGCTAACCCAAGGAGTAGCCGCCATGAAGTTTTCCCGTTTCCGTGATGCGCTTGCAGCCGGTGCCGCCGTGCTGTCGATGACCGTAACCGTGCTGGTCCCGGCACCCGCCTATGCCCAGTTCGGCGGGATCGTCTACGACCCCAGCAACTATTCGCAGAACATTCTGACCGCTGCGCGGACGCTGGAGCAAATCAACAATCAGATCAAATCGCTCCAGAACGAAGCGACCTCGCTGATTAATCAGGCCAAGAACCTGACGACCTTGCCGCTGACCGTGCTGGCACCGCTGCAAGCGCAGATACGTCAGACGCAGCAGCTTTTGGCCCAGGCCCAGCGCATGGCCTATGACGTGCAGCAGATCCAGACGCAGTTTGCCGCGCAATACAAGAATATCGACCTGACGGCCCCGCAAAAGGCACTTGTAGCGGGGGCAGAAGATCGCTGGAAAACCAGCGTCGGGGCGTTCGAAGATACGCTGAAGGTGCAAGCCGGTGTCGTCGGCAATATCGAAGGCGCGCGCACGTCGATGAATGCGCTGGTGACGGCCAGCCAATCGGCGAGCGGTGCGCTTCAAGCGGCACAAGCCGGTAATCAGCTCCTCGCGCTCCAATCGCAGCAGCTCTCCGACCTCACGGCCATGATGGCGTCAATCGGGCGCGCCCAATCCCTGGACGCGGCACAGCGCGCGGCGGCACAAGCGCAGGGCCGCGAACAGCTCCGCCGCTTTCTGACACCGGGTGCGGGTTACAAACCCGGCAACGCCTCGATGTTCCGCAACTAGGAGGCGGACCCCAGTGGAAACCAAAACCATAGCGCGCATTGGTGCAGCCGCGTTTGTCGGTGTCGTCATCACGATGACAGCGTTGCAGATGCGGGATGTGCCGGCTGGGCCAACCGAGACGGAAATTATCACGCTCGACGAGGAGGGTGTTGATCCGCTTGCCCATGAACTGCGCCGGTGCCAAGCCATTGGTGCGGCGGGCGCGAATGATGCGATGTGTCTGCGCGCATGGGCTGAGAACCGCAGCCGGTTTTTCATGTCGAGCGTTCGGGATGACCCGCAGCTGGTGGGTGGTGCAGAGGCTGTGCCGCTTGGCAATGACTCAGGCACCGTCGCAGACACCGCAAATTCCGCCGCAGCATCACCGGCAGCGCCGCCGCTGGACGGGGAACGCTGACATGGGCGGCACCGGCGTCATCGACCGCTTTCTGGAGGTCTTCACCCGCTATATCGACAGTGGTTTTGGGCTGCTCCAGGGGGAGGTCGCGTTTATCGCAACCACGCTCATCGTGATCGACGTAACGCTGGCCGCGCTCTTCTGGAGCATGGGTGAAGGCGATGACATCATCGCGCGCCTCATCAAGAAGACCCTGTTTGTCGGTGCCTTCGCCTATATCATCGGCAACTGGAATGGTCTCGCACGGATCGTCTTCGAGAGCTTTGCCGGACTTGGCCTCAAGGCCAGTGGCACGGGGTTCACCACCGCCGAACTGCTCCAACCGGGCCGCGTAGCGCAAGTCGGATTGGACGCGGGACGGCCGATCCTCGATTCCATCGCGGGGTTGATGGGTTATGTCGGTTTCTTCGAAAATTTCATCCAGATCGTCGTGCTGCTGTTCGCCTGGGTCATCGTCCTGCTCGCCTTCTTCGTGCTGGCGATCCAGCTGTTCATCACGCTGATCGAGTTCAAACTGACAACTTTGTGCGGGTTCGTGCTGATCCCGTTCGGTCTATTCGGCAAAACCGCGTTCATGGCCGAGCGTGTGCTCGGCAATGTCGTCTCGTCGGGCATCAAGGTGCTGGTGCTGGCCGTCATCATCGGCATCGGCTCAACGCTGTTTGCTGAATTTACCGCCGCGATTGGCTCAGCGGAACCCACCATCGAAGACGCGATGACGATTGTTCTCGCTGCCCTTGCCATGCTCGGTTTGGGCATTTTCGGCCCCGGCATTGCCAACGGCATTGTCTCTGGCGGGCCGCAATTGGGCGCAGGGGCTGCAGCCGGAACAGCGCTTGCCGCTGGCGGTCTTGCGGCAGGCGGGATCGCCGGCGCTCGCCTTGCCGCAGGGGCCGCAACCAGCGCCGCTTCGGGCATTGCCCATAGCGGTGCCAAAGCCGCAGGCGGCGGGGCGATGGCGTACAGCCTTGGTTCGGCCGGAAAGAGCGGAGCATCGGGTGTGGCATCGGGCATCGGTGCGGTTGGACAGGCCGCAGCGGGCGCGGCGACTTCGCCCCTGCGAAAAGCCGCTGACAGCGTGAAGTCGAGTTTTAAGGACGGCGCACGCGGTGCGGTCACGGCCACCGGCGGCACGATAGCGGGTGGCGCGCCCGAGCCTTCCGAACCTGAAGCAAAATCCGGCGGGGCGCAGCCTGCCTGGGCCAAAGCCATGAAGAACCGCCAAACCCTCTCCCACGGCTTGGGCCTAGCTGCCCACACACTGCGCTCCGGCGACGGTGGCGGCGCTGGTTCGGCAGTCGATGTTACCGAAAAGGAATAGCCCCCATGTTTAACCGATCATCCATCCGTTACGGACGCACCCCCGAACCCGAAACGCCCTATCAGCGCGCCGCCCAGGTCTGGGATGACCGGATTGGTTCCGCGCGGGTGCAGGCAAGGAATTGGCGGCTTGCCTTCTTTGGCACGCTCGCGCTGTCGAGCGGCCTGACCGTAGGTCTGATCTGGCAAGGCGCGCGCGGCACGATTGTGCCGTGGGTCGTGCAAGTGGATAAGTTCGGCGAGGCCCAAGCCGTCGCGCCCGCCGACGCGGGCTATAATCCGACCGATCCGCAGATCGCCTTCCACCTTGCCCGCTTCATCGAGCAAGTCCGCGCGATCCCTTCTGACCCGATCATCGTGCGCGAGAACTGGCTGCGGGCTTACGACTTCACCACCGACAAAGGCGCGCTGGTGCTCAGCGATTATGCCCGCGCCAATGATCCGTTTGCCAAAATCGGCAAGGAGCAGGTCGCGGTCGATGTCGCGAGTGTTATCCGTGCGTCTGCGGACAGCTTCCGCGTCGCCTGGACCGAACGCCATTATCAGGACGGTAGCCTTGCCGAGACGACACGCTGGTCAGCGATCCTGACCATCGCCGTCCAGACACCCCGAACACCCGATGCGCTGCGCAAGAACCCGCTCGGCCTGTTCATCAATGCCATCAACTGGTCAAAGGAACTTGGATCATGAGCCTATCATATTACCCGAATATCCGGCGCGTCTCGCTGCGAAGCCTGTTGATCGTAACAACGATGCTAAGCGGCGGTAGTCCGGCGTTTGCCAAACCTTCGCCGCACGTCGATCTGGGCGCAGCCGTGCAGGCGCAAATCCTGCCTGAAGCGCCGAAGCCGGTCGAGGTCGTGGCGATCCCCGTTCCACTGCCGCTTCCCGGACAACTCAAACCTGTTTCGCGGCGCGTCTCCCCCCGCTCTCCCGCGCGCGCTGCGGGCCGCTCCCACCTGGTTGATCCCCGCGCCAGAGTGGGAGCGGCAAATGAGGCAGCGCGTGTCGAACCCGAACGCGGCGGCTTCATCAACGCGATTCAGCAATACGCCTATGCCGACGGCGCGCTCTATCAGGTTTACGCAAGCCCCGGCCAAGTGACCGACATCGCATTGCAGGAAGGCGAGCAGTTGGTGGGCGCCGGGCCGGTGGCAGCAGGCGATACGGTGCGCTGGATTATCGGCGACACGACCAGTGGCAGCGGTGCCAATTCCCGTGTGCATATTCTCGTCAAGCCAACGCGCGCCGATCTTGTCACCAACCTCGTCATCAACACCGACAGGCGGACCTATCATCTCGAAATGCGCGGAAACCCCTCAACCTATATGGCATCGGTATCGTGGATCTATCCGCAAGACCAGCTCATCGCCTTGCGAGGCTCTAATGCGGCGGCGCTGAGTGCAGCGCCGGTGGCAACTGGTATTGACGTCGCCGCACTCAACTTCGGTTACCGGATCGACGGCGATAATCCGCCGTGGCGGCCTCTGCGCATATTTGATGATGGCCGTCAGGTCTTTATCGAGTTCCCCGAAACCATCGCCCAGGGCGAAATGCCGCCGCTCTTCGTGATCGGCGCGGGTGGTGCAGGCGAACTTGTCAACTACCGTGTGTCGGGCCATCATCTGATCGTTGACCGCCTCTTTGCCGCCGCTGAACTCCGGCTTGGCGACAAGCATTCGGTGCAGAAGGTGCGGATCATACGCTCGGCCGCAAGGGTGCGGCGATGAGCGCGGCACCAACAGCGGCTGGCGATTCAGTACGGTTAGAACCGGCCCAGCAGGCCGCACCCGTCAAATTGCGCCTCGATCCGCCGCGCGTGATGCAACTCTCGCACAAAGCCGTCGCCATTGGCAGCGGTGTCGTGCTGACCTTGGTTAGCGGGGCATTTGCTTATGCGCTCCACACATCGAATGGCGGGCCGCCAAAAGAGCTGTTGAATGTGCAAAGCCGCGCCACCGCCGATAGTCTGGCTGGTGCGCCCAAGGATTATAGTCAAATCCCCAAACTCGGCCCACCGCTTCCCGGCGATCTGGGTGGCCCCATCCTGAGCGCGCAGCACAAGGGCGAGATTGTTCCGCTGCCGCCGGTGGGCGGTGCAGCCAGTGGGCAGGCGACCGCAGCCGATGCCGCGCGCCAGCTTGCGGCGCAGGAGCGGGATGCGGCGCGGATCAGCCGATTGTTCCTTGGCGGGGCCAGCGGCGCGAGTGCTGCGCCGTCACCCGATCTGTCGCTGACATCTGCTGGCCCACCCGCGCCACCCGGCGTCGCCGCTGCCTCCGCTGCTGATAATGGTGGGGCAACAGACAGCCAATCGGGCAAGCGCGCCTTTCTTGCCGCATCTGCCGATCGGCGGACCACCGCCAGTGACAGGCTTTCCGCGCCCGTCGATCCCAATGTCGTACAAGCCGGCAGCATCATCTCCGCCGCGCTCATCACCGGTATTCGCTCGGATATTCCGGGGCAGATTACCGCCCAGGTGACGCAGAATGTCTATGACAGCCCGACCGGGCATATCCTGCTCATCCCGCAGGGTGCGCGGCTGATTGGCGAATATGATTCCGAAATATCGTTCGGCCAGAACCGGGTGTTACTGGCATGGAACCGGCTGATCCTGCCCGATGGCCGATCGATCCTGCTCGACCGCCAGCCCGGTGCTGATGGCGCAGGCTTTGCCGGATTGCAGGATGGCGTTAATTACCATTGGGGCAGTCTTGCCAAGGCAGCGTTGATCTCGACCGTCCTGGGAGTTGGGGCCGAGCTGGGTTCGGGCAGCAATGATGCGCTGACCCGAGCGCTGCGCACCGGCACGCAGGATACCATCAATCAATCCGGCCAGCAGATCGTGCGGCGGCAACTGAATGTCACGCCGACGCTCACCATCCGGCCTGGTTTTCCGGTGCGGGTGATTGTCACCAAAGATCTGATCCTCGCACCGATCGGAGACAGGCGATGACCAAGCTCAAGCTCACTGATCTGGCCGAGGATAAGCCGATCCGGCTGACCATCGAGCTTCCCGCCGCCATCCACCGTGACCTTGTCGCTTATGCGACGGTGCTTGGCGCTGGGCGGGGTGCTATTTCACCCGACAAGCTGGTCGCGCCGATGATTGCGAGGTTCATGGCCACCGACCGTGGGTTCCTGAAAGCCAGACGTGGGCCTCAGCTGCCGCCACCGGCAGGGTAGCGTTCATCAATCAGCTTGAAGAAGCGCTTGAGCGCGGGGTTGTCATTGTCGGCCCGCCAAAATGCAGAATAATCAAGGCGGGCAAGACCGTTTGGCTCGTTAATTTCGCGAAACACGAGGCCGGGGCGGGTGATGCCAAGCGCGCTTTCACCCACGATCGATATGAATTTCCCCAATGTGACCATGCCCAGGATATTTTCCTGAGCAGTTTCCTGTAACAAGATGTTGGCCTTGTATCCATGTGCGGCAAGCCTGTTCGAGAGCAGATTGGCGATGACTGGGCCACCACACTGGCTGGGAAGCACGAACACCTCGCGCCGCAGATCCGTCCAGTGGATGACTTCAGAATCTATGAGTGTGTGGCCCTCGGGTAAGGCAAGCATCAATCGTTCGGACCATAGTGCGCGCTTGGAGACGCCAACATCGGTGAGGTCGCCCGCATGGATTGCCACATCAATGATCCGCGTCTGGAGACCGCCTAACATGCGCTCGGCATTCGTCTCCACGCCGTCGAGTTGAACGTCAGGGAACCGATCAAGAAAATCGCCTAGCGCCATTTTCAAGTTACCGGCTGACAAGGAGGTCGAAAACCCGACCACGATTTTGCCCATCTCGCCATATTCGACAGCCCTTGCCATCGTTTTGAGATTATCGATCTCCGTCAAAATGCGGCGGGCGATTTCCAGGAATGTTTTGCCAGACTCCAGCGGAATGGCGCCCCGTGTTGAACGCTCGAACAGCTTCACGCCGAGTTGCTCTTCCAAAGTAGCGATGCGCTTACTGAGGGTGGATTGTTTGACATTGAGCGAACTCGCAGCGCGCGAGAAGCTCATCGTGTCGGCGGTTGCAACGGCAAAGCGCAATTGTCGGACTTCAATCGTCAATTTCTGCATTGTCCCTTCATTTCATGGCACAAGCTTCCTCGCGCACGTGTCCCGCAGCAATGGACCATCACACAGACAATCATTCCGCAGCCGCTTGTGGCTGCCCCAAATAGCTAAGGGCGCCCAACCAACGGTGCGACAGGTAACAACTATCGCACCATATAAAGGAAGAACGCGATACACATTTGGACGGAAGTCAAGAGTGTGTTGGCTGCTGTCGCGCCGCCCAAAGCCCGTAGCTGGCGATCACGACATAGCAGAACACTGGAACGATAAGGCTCGCAGTCAGGCTCACTTCATCGCTGACAGCGCCCATCAGGAGCGGAATAATCGCGCCGCCGACGATTGCGGTACAGAGCAATCCGGAGGCTTGCGGGGCTTCGTCAGTCATGCCTTCAGTGGCGAGGCTGAAAATGGTTGGGAACATTATCGAATTTGCAAGTCCGACTGCGACCAGCGCATAGCCTGCTAGAGATCCGCTGGAGAATGCCGAGATAGAGATAAAGGCGATAGCACCGCCAGAAAATATCGCCAGCAGCCGCCCAGGCGCTGTCAGGCGCAACAGAAAACCGCCGAGCATGCGCCCGATCATGGCACCAAGCCAATAACGGCCAACCAGCAAACCTGCGGCGACCGGCAAAACTCCCAGCGTGCGGGGGAGGGCGAGGTAGTTCACCATGATGCTGGCAATGCCGACCTCTGCACCGACATAGACGAAGATGCATAGGCAGCCAAAAGCAAGCCGCTTATTGTGTATCAGCAGTGCCCATGTGCCTTCGACTTTGGCTGCTTCAAACGAGACGCTGTCGAGTGCCTTGCGCCGGAACCAGAATAAGATGGCGGCGAACGCGAGCACAACGGCAAGCCCTAAATAGGTCTTGCCGATAACAGCGGTTTCGGTGATCCGGTAATGATCGAGAGCTGCACCGGTAAGAGTCGTCGGATCAACGCTGGCACTGCTTCCCAAAATGACTTGTGCTCCGAATGAGACAATGAGGAATACGCCGAACGAATTGAAAAACTGCGCAAATGTTAGTCGGCTATGAGCGGTCTCTGGCGGACCGAGCGAGAGGATGAGCGGATTGACCGCGACTTGGAGCAGGGTAATTCCTCCGCCGAGCAAGAATAGTGCAACCAGAAACGTCCCGTATATGCCGGAAGCAGCCGCTGGCACGAACATCAGGCAGGCTGCGATCATAATCGCAAGGCCGATGATGATGCCGCGAAAATAACCGACCCTCTTCATCAGCAGACCAGCGGGAATCGAAAATATCGCATAGCTGGTAAAAAAGGCGAACTGCACCAACATCGCCTGTTTGTAATTAAGCGAAAACAACCCTTTCAGCTTGGAAACCAGCAGGTCAGCGACATTGGTGATCCCGCCAAAGAGGAAAAAGACCGCAACGACGAGTATCAATAGCGGCAGGGTTTTTCCGCCTGTTATTTGGCTGCCATTGCTGCCTCCTGTAACCGGTGCCGCCATATTGCTTCCCTTTCTATTTTGTCAATTTGGTGTTGGTGTTGGCGTTGGAATGTGCGGTGTGGGTGGGCGCGTGCCACCAAGTCTCCACAGCGCAACTACTGTGAGAAGCAGACCTGCGATCGGAATCAGCAGTAAATAGAATGCGAAGCTGCCTCCGATCGCTGCAAATGTGCGCCCAACAATCAGCGATCCGGTCGTCCCGCCTAACGCTGAAAACACGACAATCAACCCGACCATCGCCGACTGGCTGGAGCGCGGCATGGCGCTGAGAATGACCGAGTTGAGCGCAGGATAGATCGGTGCCATGAACAGCCCGATCAGGGGGAAGACAAATGCCGCGATTGGCGCTTTGGTCCAGACGGTGACGCTGCTCCCCGCAGCGGCTTGGGCGAGTGGTAAAGCAGCGACGATCAAAATTGCCATTGCAGCAAGGCAAATCAGGAGAAGAGCAAACCAGCCGGTCCGGCGGACTATGATGCCCGCGCCGAGACGACCCGCAGCCAGCCCCGCTGCAAAGATGGATGCCGCCTGCACGCTCATCGGGGCGGACAGGCCAAGCAGCTCCCGATTGAAGGTCGGCAACCACGAACCGATCCCTTGTTCGACCAGCACATAAAGGAAGATTGATGCAATGAAAACAATCGTCAATGGCTTGGCTGCCAACGCAATCATCGCGGAAAAATCCTCCCGGAGCGATGCCTTGCCGGAAGAATCGCGCGCCGCAGACTCGTCATAGCTGCAAGTGGCTAGCAATATGATGGCGACGATGCCCGCGGCGGCAAGCAGCCAGTAAATGTTCAGCCACTGTGCGCTGTGTGCTCCGCCAACGCCCATGAATGCGCCGAACAGCCAGTATCCGCCCAGGACACCGAGCATGAATACCCCCTCGATCAAATTGAGCAGGGAGGCATGACCGCGCGTGTTGTCGGTAAGCAGGCCAACAAAAGAGTAGACGGATATTTTGGTCACGGCAAAGCCCACACCTGTCGCCAGGAACAGCAATCTTGTTGTCCAGAAACTGGGCACCAGCGGCATGGCGACGCATGCAATCACGACAACAGCCAGTCCAATCATCATGGCGTTGCGGTAGCCCAGCCGGGGCAAAAAGGATGCCACCATAAGGCTGGTGATTGCGATCGGCAGGTCTTTGAATCCTTCCAAAGTGCTTGCCGCCACCTTGCTGACGCTAAAGTACTCGATCGATTGCAGGATTACCGTGCCGACGCTGTTCAGCAGGATGGCGAATACCACGTAACTGAGCAGGATAGCGATCTTCAGCCGTAGATGGGCCATCCGGTGTACTCTCCCCTGTGCGCGGCGCAGCTTGTTCTTGCACCTTGCGCGGAAACTAGTATGAAATGCATATCATAGCAACAGTCTTATTGACTGGATGGCATGTAAGTTAGGGGGATGAATGGCTCGTGCGATACCGGATGCAGGATTTGAGGCGGTACCGTTTGGGTGCGACCCATGGCGATTGGTAGCCAGTGGGGAAGCCTTGCTCCTGCCGCACGTGGCGACGATCTTTGCTCTTGGCAATGGCTTTGTAGGGCTACGGGGGCCGGGCGATGGTGCGGGGAAACCCCATGTCTATTTGAACGGTGTCTTCGAAAAAGTCCCGATCGCCTATCATGAGGCGGCTTTCGGCTATGCACAGGAAAGTGATTTGCGGTTAAGTGTCGCAGATGCCACGCGACCGAACATCAGAATCGACGGCGTGGCCATGGGGGCCCCGGTTCGGATCGAACTCGACATGCGGCGCGGTGTGCTCACGGAATCGTTCGTCGTCAAAGGAATTGCGGTACAAATTGAACGGTTGGTGTCGATGTCCCGATCAGGCGTGATCGCCAGCAAAATCTCCATTGATTGCAGTGACGCGCAGCGCGTATTGATCGAACCCAAAGTCCTGCCGCCGCCCTCGCCAAAAGCCACTTTCGACCCTTCCATTACCTATGACCCAAGAGTTGCGCCGCCGCTCAATGAAAGCCAATGGATCGAAGGTCAGGCGATTGAGACGGAACTTCATTGCGGCAGGGTAGATAGGCTTCCAGCAAGCGGTTTTTCCGTGGCTGCGGTTTCGAGCACTGCAACATTGATCACAGATGGTGACGCCGACAAACTGGATTTTGCCATATTCGCCGCCTATGCAGCGACGCGCGATGGTGATCCGTTAGGCGATGCGCTGACGGCGCTTTCCGACGCTTGGGCGGCAGGCTTCGCTTCGCTTGCCGTCGAGCAGTCAGACTGGTTCGAGCGGCATTGGGCAAAGAGCCAGGTTAAAATTCCCGATCTGCCCGCCGCTGAGCAGGCTGTGCGTTATGCGCAGTTCCAGCTCGTCCAGGCTGTTTGCAGGGATGGCAAGGCCTCTATCGCTGCAAAGGGTCAGACTGGCGAGGGCTATGAAGGCCACGTGTTCTGGGATGCCGATCTGTACGTATTGCCGGTTTTTGCTTTCACGCGGCCCGAAATCGCCCGGGCCATGCTGGTCTGGAGGATTGCCGGCCTCGACGCCGCTCGTTGTAATGCACGGATGATGGGGCAATCGCAAGGCGCACTATACCCATGGCGCACAATCGACGGTGCGGAATGTTCGTCGTTTTTTCCCGGAGGCTCCGCTCAATACCACATCAATGCCGACATTGCCTTCGCCCTGCGCACCTATGTCGAGGCGACGGGTGACCGGTCGATCCTTGATGAAGGCGGTGCCATGATGCTGGTTGAAACAGCCCGGATCTGGCTGGAGATCGGTTACCATGACCCCGCGCACGGAGATATGTTCGTTATCAACCGTGTTACCGGGCCAGACGAGTATTCGGCCTTGGTCGATAACAATCTTTATACCAACATGATGGCGGCGGCGCACTTGGACTATGCTGCCGAAATCGGACTCGCTGCACAATTGATCGACAACGACGAGGCGGTGCGAATGCGTTTGGCCGCCACCAAGATATATCTGCCATTCGATGAAGCGCACGGCATCTATGCGCAGGACGACGGGTTCTTCAATAGGCAGCTATGGCCTTTCGCCGATACGCCAGAGTCCAGTTATCCGTTGCTGCTGCATTTTCACCCGCTTACTATCTACCGGCACCAGGTTTGCAAGCAGGCAGATGCGGTGCTCGCCATAACATTACTGCCCGACCGTTTTGATGCCGAAATGCGTGTGCGAATGCTGGAAGCCTATGAAGCGGTCACAGTTCACGATTCGACGTTATCAGCGAGTGTGTTTGCAACTGCGGCGGCGCAACTGGGGGATGTCGATCGAGCGTTTCGTTATTGGCGAGTGTCCGCGCTGACGGACATCTGCGATCTGTTCGGCAACAGCGACCACGGACTGCACATGGCGGCGCTGGCTGGCTGCTGGACCTCTATCGCTATGGGTTTCGCGGGAATGAAGGTTGAAGGCGATTCATTGTCGTTTGCTCCCATCACGATGCCGGCGCTCGGCGAATATTGTTTTCGGGCAAATTTTCGAAACTCGCTGATCGAAATAAGCGTGGCTGACTCATCCACCAGCTACCAGTTGATTGCGGGAGCGAGTGTACAAATCCGACACTATGACGAAGCGATCACGCTATCGGATTCTGTCGTAATCCCTCGCACATTATCAACTTCAGCCACAACCGTTCGCGCTTTAGCTGTATGACGTACTTCAAAGCAGCGATCTTCGACCTTGACGGTGTTCTGGCTGACAGCGCCCGTGCGCATTATATCTCCTGGAAATCAATTTCAGACGAACTAGGTATTGCGTTCAATCAATCCGACAATGAAGCGATTAAGGGCTTGGATCGAGCTGGATCTCTAAACCATATATTAGGGCTTGGCGGCGTTAGCTTGCGGGAACCGGAAATTGCAGCACTGGCTGCGAAAAAGAACGAATATTATCTGACCCAAATTGCTGAAATGGGTCCGGGCAATTTATTGCCGGGAGCCGCGCGGCTAATAGACCGAGCGCGTAAGGCAGGGTTGCCGTGCGCTGTCGCTTCGGCAAGCCGCAACGCCGAAAGGCTGCTCACGCAACTCGGCATCATGGAGTTGTTTGACTATATCGCCGATGCGGGGTCTATAGCTCACCCTAAGCCAGCTCCTGACATATTCCTTGCTTGCTCCAGTGCGTTATGCGTCACGCCGGATCAGGCCGTGGCTTTTGAAGATTCCGCCGCTGGTATTTCGGCGATTCGTTCAGCCGGTATGTTTGCTGTCGGTATCGGTGATCCCGGCACACTTGCCGAAGCGAATATCGTCTATCCGTCGACGGCTGCCGTCGATTTCGAGGCATTGTTCGCGCATAGGTCAGGTTTCACGCAGGATTAATCGAGTCGGGAGAAGGGTGGAGCGAGCCCGCCCGCCTTCGATCAGCTGCATGAGTTTCTCGACCAGGATTGCTCCCGCCAGATGCGTTTCCTGCTCGATCGTGGAGATCGCAGGTGTGAAGTCAGCTGCTGGTGGGATGTTGTTGTAGCCGACAAGCGAATAATCGCGTGATGCCACAAGGCCTGCTTCGCGAAATGCGCCGATAACAGCCATTGCTGCGGTATCGGAATAGGTGAACACTGCATCAGGCGGAGAATTCTCCTTCAGGTAGCTGGCGGCGCTCGCATAAGTGGCGGCATAGGCCATTTGTTCTACATGCAGTTGCGAGATTATGATGTCCGAATTTGCATCGCGCGCTACGGAACTAAGCCCTTCATAGCGCATTCGGATTTCAGTATGTTCAATGTTGCCAATGAACAGCCAGCGCTTCGCACCACGTTTCATGAAGAGTTCACCGGCCAACTTCCCGCCGAGCACATTGTCACTGCCCACAGCACAGTAGGGCTCAGCGGGATCGACCGCGCCCCATACAACAAAGGGCGTTCCCGATTTCGCCAGTTTCCTCAGCATGGGCTCGCGTCCGCCCTGGCCCAGAAAAATAAGCCCGTCCGCTGCTCGCCCGCTCAACAGGTCAATGCAACTCCGAGCATCCGACAGCGCTGGCGGCGAGAGCAGCAAATCCTGATTACGAACTGATAAAGCCTCCGATACGCCCGCGAGAAGTTCAAAAATGAAAGGGTCAGCGATTCGTCCGGCTCGGTGTGACCCGAAGTCCAGCACGACAGCAATCGTGTCGCTCCTCAACTGGCGCAATTTCTGGGCATTGCGGTTGACAGCATATCCATGTGTCCGCGCCACCTCGAGCACGCGTTCGCTCGTTTCCTGAGTGACAAGCGCACTACCATTCAAAACACGTGACACCGTCGGCTTTGAAACATTTGCCAACCGGGCGATATCGGCCATGTTCACCGCCATTGACCGCGAAGCTTTAGGCGACTTGGGCGGTTTGGCTGCATCATTCATTGGTTGTGGCCATCATTTTTCATCATCCGTTCAACTTCTCTAGTCGCAAATTTTGGTGCGTAATGGAAGCTGCATTATTTTTCTTGAAATGCATTTCAGTTCCGCCTATCACGCGAAATCAGTCGGCTCGATCAGGGTTGCCGCAATGGGGAGGAATGAAATGACCACCAGAAAAACTGCCTTTCGCACGATCGTCTCTGTTGCGGCGCTGGCTGCTTCGCTTCACGCGTCGCAAGCGTTCGCGCAAGCCGCCGATGAGGCAAGCGACGACAGCGGTGAAATTATCGTGACCGGGATCACGACCAAGAACCGGCCGGCGCTGACAGCATCGGTTGACGTCACCTTTGCGACCGCTGAGGACATCGCCCGCAAGGATCCCAAGTCGGTCGCGGACGCGCTGGAGCTCGTCCCAGGAATTTTCGTTGAGGGCACGGCGGGTGGCCAGTCAAACAACTATTCGGTTCGCGGCCTGCAGGGCGGTGGCCAGCGTTTCGTCACCATTGAGGAAGACGGGATGCCGATTCTCTACGGCGGGGGCGGCCTTGCAGATGCGTTCTTTTCGCATGACATCACTATCGGTCGGCTCGAAGCGATCCGCGGCGGGACTTCGGGGATCCTGAGCGTCAATGGTGCCGGGGCGACGATCAACTTCATTTCAAAGCCGGTCAATTTTGACGAAGCGGAGGGCATAGCCCGCCTGACAGCCCGTTCCTACGGCGAACGGAGGGCGGATTTCTACTATTCCGGGCCATTGTCAGAAAACCTTGCATTCAGCAGCGGTGGTTATATCAGTTCAAGCCCTGGCCCCCGCAAGAACCCCTTCACCCATTCCACATATCATTTGAAGACGTCTCTCGAATGGCGTTCTGATGGCGGTGGTTTTATTCGTTTGACGGGCAAGGTAGGCGATCAGAGCGATGCCTATTACGCCGGTCAGCCCTACAGGGTGGGTGCGGGTGGAAAAATTACCGGTGTTGCGGGGCTGGATTCCAACCGTGGCAACATCAACGGGACGGGCTTCGGGCAAATCGACCTGCCCGTATCGACTTTCGTTTCGCCAGACGGTCTGCGTCCGTTCAGGAGCTCTCGCGGTCTGCGTGCGGAAACTTGGCAACTTCGCCTCGACCTCGAGCAGCCGGTCAGCGATGAAGTCAGCATTTTCGCCAGAGTGCGGCATCTTGATCTGAAATGGGATTTTAACGGGCTGTTCCCCGGCAGCGGCGTCGGCAATGCCGGACTGACATCGGCTTTGAATTATCTGACGCCTGGTAATGCATCTCCGATCAATGGCTCATTATTGCAGCCTGGACTGGTGGCATTCCCGGCAACGGTGCGCTTCGGGATCAAGAATCTTTCAAACGGCCAGATTATTGCTTCCAACAATCCGGCGGCATTGAATGCCCTGAACGGCAACGGCTTGCTTGAACAGACGTGGCTCAACCACGATCAGCAGGACGGTCGCGATTTCGGTTCCAATGTCGGCTTGCGGTGGGAGCATGAATTTGGCTCCTCCTCCAACTCGCTGACCGCCGGCGTGATGTACTACAACACCAGACGATCACAGAATCAGGCAGCGACAGCACATGTTGTCAATGACGTGAAAAATAATTCTGACATCTATGATGTTGTGGCGCTTGATGCCAATAACAATGTGATTGGCACACTGACCAACAATGGTGTGGTATCATACGGCGAATGGGGCGTAGGTATCAATACCGTCAAGAACAAATCTCTTTCGGTTTACATCAATGATGAACTAAAAATTGGTGATTCACTTCATATTGACTTTGGTGTCAGACATGAAAATTTCGATTCCACGCGGATTGAAGGAAATAGCCTTCCCAATTCCCAGCCAGTCCGGCCAGGAACGGTGGGGTTGCAGCAGAATGTAGGTTCGGCATTTGACGGAACCTTCTCTCGTCGCAGCAGAAGCTACAGCCGGACCGCATGGACATTCGGCGCAAACTATCTGATCACGCCAAGCTTCGCCTTTTATGCGCGCTATGCAAGGGGGTTCCAGACCAACAATGTCGATGGCCCGGTTAACGTCGATCTTTATGAGGCAGGCACCCGCTATCATGGCCACGGCCTGACCGCGTCGGCTACGCTTTTCCAGACCAATTTCAACAATCAGAATTATGGCTTTATCGATCCGGTCAATCCCGCCATTCAGGGCGAATTCCGGGCCGACTTGCGCACACGAGGTGTTGAGATTGATCTTGGCTTTGAGGCCGGTGAGTTTTTCCGGCTTGATGCGGTTGGCGTTTTCCAGCGCCCTAGTCTTGGGAACGTCTTTATTAACGGGGTTGCGCAGCCATCGTTTAGTGGAAACCGTCCTGAACGAACGCCCAAGGTGCTCTATACCATCACCCCCGCTTTCATCCTGCCGAACAAGCTGGGAGAAATATATGGCCGCTACAAATATGTTGGCAACATATTCGCCGACTCTGGTAACGGCTTGGCATTGCCCAGCTATGGTGTGACCAGCATAGGGTTGATTTTGAACGCCAAATCAAATCTTCAGTTCACGTTGAGCGCGGACAATCTCTTTAGTGTGACCGGGCTTACCGAAGGTAATCCGCGGCAGGGTCAGACCCAAAACGCTGCATCCGGCTTGTTCTACGCCCGAGGCATTGTCGGAACCACATATTCGGGTTCAGTAACGTTGAAGTTCTAGCAGATCGCATAGATGGCGCAGTCGGCGTATCTGGTCAACGTCATCTGTGCGAACCAAGGAGGATCATCCAAGGGTAAGGCTTTGATTGAAAAGAGGCGGCGCTTCTCTCCCTTGCCGNNGGGGCGAAGCTGACCTACCGGGTCACCGAAGGCAAGAATCTCAACGTTTTTTTTCGCGATGGCAAGGTCGCTGCCCATCTTCTGCTCCGATCCGGGCAAGACCCGCGCATTCTGGTCGCGTTCCCTGCTGGGAATAGCGGCGTCGGCGTCTGGTTCGATCATCTTGCCGGGAATGCCACATGGCGTCTGGACCGCCAGCCAAGTGCGCGGGTGTCGAAGGACGGGAAAGACCGTCCGCTCTACGGAATCAGCCTACGCGCAACCATCGATGCTCCCCGCCTTTCGATAAAGCAGGCCCTCCTTTCAAACGTCCGCTTTTTGCGTGACTATCAGGCGGTGGGTAAATTTCCAGCGGATGTGGCGGCACCGATGCGGATAAATGGCCGGACGGTTGATTACCGCAGGGACCGGCTGGATGGCGCCCCTGGGTACCGGCTGACGATCAAAGTCTTGCATGGGCGGCTGGATAAGGACGGCATTTCAGCTGGACGCGATGGCCGGATTGGTCTCGAAATAGTTGCAATGAGCGGCGATACCCCGCTCAGTCCGCTCGATGGCTCAAACCTGCTGACCGATCAGGCGGCACCCGATTTGAACGCGCGCAATGCCCTGCGCTTCTTGAGCTATCGGGAAAAATTCCTCGCCGGCTCATGGCGATTCAACACCTATTTCGGGCGCGACACCCTGATGTCGGTGCGGCTATTGATGCCTGTGCTGCAGCCTGCTGCGGCAGAAGCCGGATTGAATGCGGTGCTGGCCAGATTGTCCCCGAACGGCGAAGTCGCGCATGAAGAGGGTCTGTCCGAATTTGCGGTTGTCGAGCACCGGCAGAACGGCTCGGATAATGGCGATGCCGCCACACTCGACTATGGCATGATCGACGACGATTATATGCTGGCTCCGGTGATGGCCTATTACCTGCTTGACCACGCGGCGGGGAAGGGACGTGCGGTCGCCTATCTTGCGCAACCGGTTGCGAGCGAAAGCAATCCGGGGACGCACGCGACCGTAGGTGCAACATTGGTCAGCAACCTGCGATTTGTGCTCGCTGCGGCGAAGCCATTTGCCGCCGATCCTGCCGCTGCCAAACTTGTCGCAATCAAGCCCGGCCGCACCACCGGTCAATGGCGTGACAGCAATGAAGGACTGGGTCGGGGGCGTTATGCCTATGATGTGAACGCTGTTTTCGTGCCGGCGGCACTCAAGGCCACCGAGCAGTTGCTTCAAGCTGGTTTGCTCGATCTCTATCTAACTCCGGCCGACCGCGAGACATTGAAACAAGCAGGCTCGATGGCTGCTGTTTGGAACGACAAGGCACCACCGCTGTTTCGTTTTTCAATTCCCGCAAATCAGGCAACAATGGCGATCGAGAGCTATGCCACCGCCGTAGGTATAGATAGCACAGCTTCACTGACATCGGTCAACGGCCAGCCCGTCGTCGCACACGCGCTTTCGCTCGACGAAAATGGCGCACCGGTTCCTATCCTGAATTCCGACGAGGGATTTGCGCTCTTGTTTGGAGACCCCCCACCCGCTGATCTTGATACCTATGTGACGTCGATCATGCGGCCATTTCCGGCCGGATTGATGACAGATATCGGCCTTTTGGTGGCCAATCCGGTCTTCGCTGACACTGCCGCACAGGCGCGCTTCACGAAAAATGACTATCACGGCACCGTAGTCTGGTCATGGCAACAGGCGATGCTTGCCGCAGGACTTGAACAGCAGTTGCAACGCACCGACCTGCCGGCACCTGTTCGTGAACATCTTTTCACAGCGCAAGCGACATTGTGGCGGGCAATCAAGGCGGCAAAGGCGGTGCAAAGCTCGGAGCTTTGGTCATGGGGTTACAAAGATGGCCATTTTGTCGTTGCCCCTTTTGGCGCAGGGAGCGCTGATGTCGATGAATCCAATGCCGCGCAATTATGGAGCACGGTTTATCTGGCGGTACAGCCGCCGAAATGAAGGGTGATCGAGTAATGGCTGCGGCCCAGATCCCGGCCTTGAGCCGCTTCAAGTGGCGGTCAGAAAGCTGGCGATGGTCAGCCTGCCAGTTCGCGGGTCGCTGGGCAATTCACGTCCGGCACTGATTGCGCCGCTGTGCAATATGTGGCCACGGTAGATAAGCGCACGATTGAACCGCCCGTCCACACGCCCTGTCTGTTCGAAAATCGGTGTGTCGCCACAGATGTATGCATCTGCCGGCGCGCCATATTTTCGCAAGTCTTCGTTCAGCGCCGTAAAATAGGCCGAACCCCGCGCCTCATCGACACTTTCATAGCCCGTCGCGCGGTGTCGGTAGAATGCCGTGCCATCATTGTTGTCGAGGGCCAGATAGTGAAGGATCGCCATTCGTCCGGGATCGAGGGCATCGACATGGGGTAGCCGTTGTTCCAGTGAAAGCAGGTGCGGCGGAGTCGTCACAATGGCATAGGAAGCGCGCAACACATCCGCTCCGCTCGAAAAGCTGAATACATCGCACATCGCCGTGGCCAGAACATTCTGCACTGCGCTGAAATAACCGGCCGGCAAAGCCGCCTTGATGCCCGGATAATAGAGATCATCCGGCACAAATGTGGCGTGCTCGGCATATTGGCGCAGATGCTCCGCATCGGGTGAAAAATTGTCGATGATCGCAACGGGTTCTTGCTCGTGCCCAAAATACTGAACCGCAATCTTCGGGCTGTTCATTATCAAGCGCCGCTGGCCATGCTTCCCACACTCGCCCCACGCTTGTCGGCAAGGATTGCGGCAATGATCTGCTCGTGCTTGGGCAAGGTCGGCAGGCTTCGCGTGATAACCTGCTCGATCTGTTCCAGTTGCGCTGCATTACGCTGTGGGTCGAGCGTATCAGCCAACGGGTGATAGTCTTGCGGCTCGACACCCTGTCCGGTCAGCACGGCCAGCCAGCTAGCCTCCTTGAACAGATCGTCGCTGCCGATCAGCAACCGACCGGACTTGCGAAAGGTGGCAATTCTGGATGCCAAGCTATCGGGAACGGTCATCTCACGACAATGTTTCCACAATGGATCGTCTCGCCCTTCGGTCGCATGGTAGTGCAGGATCAGGAAATCGCGGATATTATCCATATCCTGTGCGAACAGCGTGTTGAACTGGGTTGCCAGGCCACTGTCACAGCCCCGATCGGGGAACAGCGACAGCAATTTGGCGATGCCGCTTTGAATCAGGTGGATGCTGGTTGATTCCAGCGGTTCCAGAAAGCCGGATGAAAGGCCGATGGCGACCACATTGCGATCCCAATATTTGCGCCGCTGTCCGGCTTTGAAGCGCAGGAATCGCGGCTCGGCCAGCGCCGGTCCATCCAGGTTGTCGAGCAAATACTGCCCGGCTTCATCATCGCTGATGAATTCGCTACCATAGACATAGCCATTGCCGATACGGTGTTGCAGCGGGATCCGCCATTGCCAACCAGCGGGTCTGGCGGTCGAGCGGGTGAACGGGGTAATCGTGGCAAGGCTCTCGCACGGAACCGCCACAGCCCGGTCGCACGGCAGCCAGTGCGACCAATCGTCAAACCCGGCGTGACACACATCTTCGATCAAGAGCGCCCGAAAGCCCGAGCAGTCAATGAACAGGTCGCCCGCCAGTGTCTCGCCGCGCTCGGTCGTAAGCGCGGTGACAAAGCCGGAAACCGGATCCTGTTCAACGGTGGCAAGCTTGCCTTCGTGACGGACAACGCCGTCTGCCTCCGCCAATGTCCGCAAATGGCGGGCGTAAAGTCCAGCGTCAAAATGATAGGCATAACCAAGCGTTGACAGGATCGATTTGGTATCATCGACCGGTATGGTGAAGCGGCCATCGAGAGCGAGCCGTGTGGTCATCGAATAATCGGGCAGCGGTCGCGCCAGACCATCACGGTGCGCCTTTTGCCACCGGGGGAAGAAGGCCACCCCGGGCAATGTAATGCCATAATAGCCAAAGGGATGGAAATAGCAGTGCCCTGGCCGTGTCCAATCGACAAATTCGATGCCGAGCTTGAAGCTGGCCTTGGTAGCCCGGACGAATTCGGCTTCGTCGAGTCCGACAAGCTGGTTGAACCAGTGAAGCGTCGGGATGGTTGCCTCGCCTACACCAATTGTGCCGATTTCCTCCGATTCGAGCAATGCAATGTCGATGCTGCGACCAAAGGATTTGGCCAGTGCAGTAGCAGTCATCCATCCGGCGGTGCCGCCGCCGAGAANNGATAGCCCCAAACTGCGGCGTAAAGCAATGCATTTCAAATACGAGGTCAAGCGGAATGCTGCTCCGCATATAATGGAAATACAAGGGAAAACCATGAGCCGCTTGACTTGAGTGCGTTCCTCAGGCGAGTTTCCCTCATGAGTGCGCCGCCAAAAACCGAACTTGCGGTATTGCCCGACGAGGCAGAGGCTATCCGGCACGCCGTGCGAACAGCGAGCCTTGCTCTGCTTGGTGATGATTGCGTGTTCGCCGGCCCGGAACATGTTGATGGGCTGGTTGGACTATTGAGTGATCCTGCCGTCTCCGGGCCGATCTACGACCTCCCGCGACAGATCACGGCAAAAAGCATTCTTGCATGGATCCATGAGGCACAGGCGCAGCGCACGGTTGGAGAGGGGATCCTTATCGTCAACATTGACGCTTCCGGGCGAGTGTCGGGCTATTCCCGGTTCACCATCTGGCCGGAACGGTCGGCAGCGGAAATCGCTGGTGCGCACCGTGCGGATCATCAAAACGCTGGCCGTGGCAAAGCAGGTGCGGCCCGCAGTTTTGGCTGGATGTTCGACGTGCTGAACGTCCGGCTGATCGGCGTAACGGCGGCGCTCGACAATGTCCGATCGGCTCGTGTTATCGAGGCTGCGGGATTCGTGCCCATGGGTGAACGCGAAACCATCCGTCCCGACGGAACGACCCGGCGATCGCTGTCCTGGGAGATGACACGCGATGACTGGCGGGCGGGTGGCAGAGCACCACACCCTGAAGCAAAATGATTAGCCCGCAACCGCCCTAGTATAAGTCGCCATGTCGAAATAGTCCCGCCATGCCCTGATTTTGCCGCCTTGCATCTCGAACACGCCGCAGCACGGTAAATTGACCGCCTTGTCGCCGATCATTGTCCGGTCGATACGCTCGGCAATGACAATGTCCCCGGCTGATTGAAGGTTGAGAATTTCCCAATTGGTCGCGGTCCAGTTTTCAAGGAATGCGGCGATAAAAGGGCGTAATTGACTCTGGCCAGAAATGGGTGTGATCGGCATATTGTGGTAGACACCATCTTCAGTGAAATAGGCGACCAGCTCATCCGCATCCAGCTTTGACCATGCTGCAATAAAGTCGCGGGTAATTTGTTCGTTGTCGAACATTACAATTCTCCTTGGCCTGGCACGATGCTCGGGCTGGCTCTGTGCGTCAAGTAGAGCCCCGGCACCCTCAAATCGCAGGCATTGCGCGTTCAACGATCATTCGTGTGTCGATTGCTCTATCAAATGCGCCATAGGCGCTTCCGCGATCCATCAGCCGCAAGCTGCAGAATGCTTCTGCCAGCGGATTGTCCCACGCTAGAAGCACGGCAGCTTGGGCGGCAAGCGCCAGCCTCTCGACCAGCAGGCGTGCTCCTGTTTCGCTCAAAGCGGACAAGTCTATCGCATCAAGCCACAGATCATAAGCTGAATTGAGGCCACGCGAGGCATCAAGGAATGCATTGAGCGCCGCAACGCTTTCAGGCTCGCGGGCGACAGCTCGCAGC
>CXWL01016496.1_pt1 | contig 37348 bp, 36 predicted proteins | sample 590931 | NCBI WGS metagenome assembly CXWL01 (sample SAMEA3498368, study PRJEB10139) | groundwater metagenome | biome: water well; material: biofilm material | place: Germany | collected 2015-04-27 | reverse complement strand
TAGAGCATCTTATCCGTGTGCCACTGCCGTGTCGGCAGTGGCATGCACTGCTCGCAGAGCAGTGGCACGCGGCGAATTCCCTGATTTCGAGACCGGACCATAAGTTGCGAATAGTCTGACTAACTACACTAGCGTCATTATTTGAGGACGTTGGGCAGTCCGCGGTTGGCACGGGTTATTCGCGTGGTACCAGGCGGGTTTCTTCCGAAATATCGACAAGCTCTCTTCGGTTCGAAGTCGTCAGAATTGGAAGGTGCATTCGCGGCTTATGGAATCAACACGGCAAGTCCTTCGCTTCGCAACGGTCTTTGGGGGCGTGGCCGTGTGCGCTGATGCGTTGTACCTGCTTCCCGCTCCCCTGGGTGTCGCACCGCGCGTCGCCTGGGTCTGTAGCCTCCTTTCTCTTACGTTGTCCATCGCGTCTTTGAACCGGTTTCGATGGGCGGCAACCTCGATCCCCAACCTCTCGGAGCATTCGGTCACCGGACGAATTGTCCGCAACGTCGCGCTGTACCTCGGGGTGACCGCAGGAATGATTCTGATCATTTTGCTCACCATGCGATGCCTATACGTGGGCATCGACTTGCTGCATGGCTACCCGTGGCAGGGCGTTCGCGGCTACGGCTTCAGCCAGGGCGGACTCTGGACCATCGTTGCACTTTCCGCCGCCTGTGGCTTCGGTTTGCTTGCCACCCGCGATGGAAGACTGCTCACTGTCCAATTTTGGATCCTGGTGGTCCTTGCGATGTGGGCGTGCCTCCTGTGCGATCCTTTTCAAGCCACAAAAACCGGCGGCTTCGAGCGAACCGATGCCACCTTGATCCTCGTGGAGTGTCTGGCCGGCCTCATCCTGGTCGCGGTTGTACTCACCGGGTGGGTGACCGAATCCAAGTTGCTACAGACCCCGGCGGAAGAGCGTACGACGAACACGGAAAGGCACGCTCCCCTCAGAAAACTCCCCCCGGGATTTCGCTCCAGCGTGGCCCTATTAGCCCTTGCGCTGAACATCGCGGTCCTGTTCCACATCCTGGTGCCCGCGGGCCAAAGCACATCCATTCTGCGAATGTCGGGGGTCCGCGCGGGGATCGCAGCTTTGGTCGCCGCTATCGGCTGCCTGGTTCTCCTTCGACGCAGTTGGGGCGCGCACCTGGCTGACGCGAGCCTGGGCCTTTTCGCCATGAGCCTTTGCGGCCTGGCCACCGTTGCCGTCCCGTCGGAGAGGATCCCTCTCGACCAGCGATATCCCATGATCTTCAACGCCATTACCGTGGGGTACGCTTTTGCCGCGGGTGTCTTCGCCCACCTGGCTTGGACCTGGACTCTCCCCAATCCCGACTCTGACCTGACTCGCTGCCGAATGGTTCCCCATCTCAACCGATTCGCGTTCTTTTCCGGCGCAACCGCGCTACTCTCCGGGGTGATGATGTGCTTCTGGCCGGGACTCCCCGGCATTACGGCCATGGACCATTCGCTGGGCCGGGTGCTCGCGGGCTTTGCGGCATTCCTCTTCCTGCTCCTGGTCACGCTTCGAAGCTCACGTCTCCTCGAAAGACTGAGCTTCCACTTCCTGACCGTTGCCGTGGCCGCTTCCATGGTGGCTTTTCTCGTTGTTCGGGCACTCCCTTTTACTTCGAACCTTCCTCGCTAGAGCACATCACAGTCAGGTGTAGCGAGCCGCGAACTTCAGTTCGCGCGGACGCCCAAGCGATTTTTGCGTTCGTACAGAGTTTGATCGCTACACTTGAGTGTTAAATGCTCTAAGGCGCATCAACGTGGTCGTCCGGGCACGGTAGTTCCGACCGGTGCTTCTGCTACACTGCGCACCACCATCGGGAGGAACGAATTGCGAGCCATCGTCCAGCGTGTGCTTCAAGCGTCCGTCGAGGTGGACGCCGTCACCGTCGGTGCAATCGAACGGGGACTGCTCGTTTACCTGGGGGTGGCGGTCGGCGATCGAGCGGAGGATGCCGCCTATCTTGCCGACAAAGTTCGCTTTCTGCGAATTTTTGAAGATACCGACGGAAAAATGAACCTCGACATCGCCCAGTCGCAAGGCGGAGTTCTCGTGGTCAGCGCTTTCACCGTCCAGGCCGACGCCCGCAAAGGCCGCAGACCATCCTTCGAGTCCGCCGCACGGGGTAACGATGCCGATTACCTCTACCAGTCCCTTTGCGATTCGCTGCAAGCCGCCGGCTTGACCGTAGCCCGCGGGGTCTTTGGGGCTTACATGAAAGTCCATGCAATCAACGATGGGCCAGCGTGCATCCTGCTCGACTCGAACCGCGTGTTCTAAGTAGGAACGCAGAAAGAAATAACCCAAGCGAGCCGCGAACTTCAGTTCGCGCGGACCATCGAATTCCGTGGGGTGGCGCTGCAATGAACTCCGCAAAATCGGCATTCTCATACGAGGACTGGTATGAGTCACCGACCTGACAATGTCGCAGGGTGATTGCTGCGGCCTCCGACGATGATGCAATCCAGCGCCTTAAAGACCGCCCCATCAAGCATTGCTCCGGCAATCGTGATCGCAATCGAAGTTCCCGGCGCTTCGGCATCGAGCTCGAACGCTTTGGCCAGCTCCTTGGCGTCGAACTTCAGGATTAGATCATCAAACCCGTCCCGCCCGTCGTCGCCGCACTCGCACGAATCCTTGGGATCAAACGTGGCCACATCGCGAATCCGTGAACGATCATCCGACGCAAGCCGCGAAGGTCGTATTGCGCTGCCCACTCCATCCGCCCGCCGCAGTTCCAGCGATTTTGCATCCACCTCTGTCACATCAAACGCTTCGCTCCCCGCCAGCGCCGCCTTGATCACTTCGCGCTCCCGCGGCCTCACCACGTTCGGACACTTCCCCGGCTCCATATCCAGCGACGCCACCACCTCGCACTCATCCGGCACCCCGTTCGCATTGCCGTCATCGACCCCGCCGTCCCGAATATCGCAATAATCCGCCTGCCCATCCACATTGCAGTCACCAAGACGCCGGATTGCGATACTCTGCGATTCGCCGGCACATACGGTTATGATGCCACGATTTGGCGACGGAATAGTCCAGACTCCGTGGCGGTTGCGCCCCCACCCAACAATAGACCCATCGTCTTTCATCCCGAGACTGAAATCGAGGCCAGCAGTGATGGCTACAAATCCTGTGTTGGGACTGGGAACATCGCACCGACCATACAATTCGGTATCTCCACAACCCCACGCGACCACGGATCCGTCAGTTTTGAGACCGAGGCTGTGAATCTTCCCGGCGGCCATTGCCACGAAATTCGTGTTCGGCTCCGGAACCGAGCTGGTTGCGCCCCACGTCACAATGGAACCGTCTTTTCTCAGACCTAGACTGTGATAATATCCGGCAGCCACTGATATGAAGCCGCTGTTGACTGCGGGCACGTTTGTTTGACCGGTGCTATTGTCACCCCATGCCACAATCGAGCCGTCGACTCTGAGCGCCAAATTATGATCGGCTCCCGATGCAATGCGTATGAATTCTGCGTTGGGTGCGGGCACAGTGGATTGACCGTGATTGTTATGTCCCAGCGCGACAATTACGCCGTCGCTTTTGAGGCACAGGCTATGAGCTCGGCCCGCAGCAACCGCGACAAATCCGATATTGGGCTGCGGAATCGTGCAAGCTTGATCGTAAAAGGAGCCGATGGCGCAACCCCATCCGGCAACAGAGCCATCTTGCCTCAGTCCCAGGCTATGCTCCCATCCGCAGGCCACTGCAACGAAATCTGCATTAGGAACGGGGATATCTGTTTGGCCCCACCGGTTATTACCCCACACTACGACTGTTCCGTCGGCTTTTAACCCCAAATTGTGCTCTTGACCGGCAGAAATCGCAATGAAATCCGCGTTGGGTATCGTAATATCCACCTGACTGTGATCGTTGTTGCCCCAGGCGATAATAGTACCATCTGCTTTCATGGCCAGGTTATGGTACGCTCCCGCCGATACAGAAACGAAACCGGAATTGGGCCCGGGAATCAATGCTTGATCAGGATCACCCCATGCGACGATGGACCCGTCGGACTTGAGGCCCAAACTGTGAAAATAGCCGGCAGCAATAGCAACAAAATCGCTATTGGGGGCCGGGACATTGCATTGCCTTCGATTGGATGCGGTTCCACAACCCCAGGCGGCAACCGAGCCGTCTTCCCTAAGGGCAAGGCTATGAGCCAATCCTGCAGCTATTGAGACAAACCCGGAATTAGGTGATGGAACACTCGTCTGACCGAAATAACCATCTCCCCATGCGACGATCGACGCGTCGGCCTTTAGACCTAGACAATGGCCCACACCCGCCGCTATAGCCGTAAAGCCGCTGTTGGGTTTGGGAACATGCGATTGCCCATAGAAATTGTAACCCCACGCCAGGATGGACCCGTTTTCTTTCAGTCCCATGCTAAAAAGATCGCCTGCCGCTACTGCGACAAAGCCGATGTTGGGTGATGGCGAAGTCGCCTGACCGGATTGATTGTCGCCCCACGCGGCAATGGAGCCGTCCGCTTTCAGGCTCAAACAGTGAAAACTACCGGCCGACACTGCCGTAAATGAGTCGCTACAGATATTCTGCCCTACAACCCGCTCACCCCAGCCGACAATGGCACCTGTTGGGACTTCGGTTCGCCCACTTCCGCTTTCAGTTGCCGCTAGCGGAGTTGCAGGCGCGGTCACTCGTTGGTCCAGATCTTGGGCCCGCGTTGCTGACGGAAAAACGAGTCCTTCGAAAATGCAGAAGAACCCGCACGGCAAACAAGACCAGCGTCTCCGAATGGACTTCTTGGGCATGATACATTTTTCCTTCTGGGCTAAAAAAATGGACCCCGTCCCGGCTCATGCTTTATCATCGTGTGAAGTAGGAACATAGGTCCACTCATTTGGCTCCGGCCAAAAAATGCGCGCGCCATCGATGTTATCAGGAGTGACGGTCGGCGGATTGCCGATTGAAGGGGTTTTGTTATGCCGCCGTGTACATTTGCCAGCATCCCAACACGGCCAATTTTCCATCGTCCGCGAGTCCCTTCCCGCCGCGAAATGAAAAATGTCGAAACAAAGCGATCTGTCAGTATCCCTTTACGCGAAACCGCGTTTTCACGCTCCAAATGCGGAATTCGCCCCTGCGCATCGCCTTTCGTCCTCCCTTTGTGGCGCCTTCGTCCGTCCTTTGGCCCCTGGCCCTTTGTGTCTCGCGTCCTTCGTTGACCGGCAACGGGGCGGGCCTAATATGCCGCTTGGCCGCTAGTTGCGAGCCTATGGAGAACCAAAATGAGCGCGATGATGGATTTACTGGGCGGCGAGGCCGAGGGGCTTCTTTCCTACAAGTGCAAGGGTATCGACAAGGGCATGCTGACTTTGCCCGGGCCGGACTTCATCGACCGGGTCTGCGCGCATACGGATCGGCCGATCCGCGTGCTGCGCGCGCTGCAGTCGATCTTCAACTTCGGCCGGCTGAAAGGCACCGGCTACCTCTCGATCCTCCCCGTCGATCAGGGGATCGAGCACAGCGCCGGCGCGTCGTTCGCGCCGAACCCCATCTACTTCGACCCCGAAAACATCGTGAAGCTTGCCATCGAAGGCGGCTGCAACGCGGTGGCCTCGACGGTTGGCGTGCTCGGTGCCGTCGCCCGCAAGTACGCCCACAAAATCCCGTTCCTGGTCAAGCTCAACCACAACGAACTGATGACCTATCCCAACAAGTACGACCAGATCATGTTTGGCAACGTGCGGCAGGCGTGGGAGATGGGGGCGATGGCCGTCGGTGCGACGATCTACTTCGGCTCCGACGAGTCCGGGCGGCAGATTCAGGAAGTCACCGAGGCGTTTCACGAGGCGCACGAAATGGGCATGGCCACCGTGCTGTGGTGCTATCTGCGCAACTCGGCGTTCAAGAAGGACGGGGTCGATTATCACAATGCGGCCGACCTCACCAGCCAGGCCAATCACCTCGGCGTGACCATTCAGGCGGACATCATCAAGCAGAAGCAAGCCACCAATAATGGCGGGTTCAACGCGGTGCCGAACTTCGCCAAGACCAGCAAGCTCGTGTATGAAAAGCTCGTCCCGAACCATCCGATCGAGCTGACGCGGTATCAGGTCGCGGGTTGCTACATGGGCCGCATGGGCATGATCAATTCCGGCGGCGAATCCGGCGGGGCCAGTGACTTCGCGGATGCTGCTAAAACTGCGGTGATCAACAAGCGGGCCGGCGGCATGGGTCTCATTTCCGGCCGCAAGGCGTTCCAACGCCCCATGGACGAAGGCATCAAACTTCTCAACATCATTCAGGACGTCTACGCGGATAAGTCGATCACGGTGGCATAACCAATGGCCCAAAGCGTGTTCATCGAAACGAGTGTTCCAAGCGCGTCAACCGGGCGCGCGCAAAAAATGCTCAAAACGCCAATCACCCCTTCCTCTACTCCTTCGCGGACCCCTCCGCGCAGGCTGCACGAAGGCGCGACGAAGGGTACGAACCCCGTTTCCGCATCGCCAGTGCGGTTCCTACCCTCCTACCCGGAGAAACAAAAACGACGGAGCGAACCCATCTTTCAGCCCGTCTTACGCCCGCTCCAAGGTATTAGATCGGCGGGGGCGGAGGCGGCGCGATGCGGACGGGTTGCGTGCCTTGCTTCGTGCCTTCGGGGGTAAGGATTTGGGCCAGGGTGAGTTGGGGCGGTTGGATGAGGCGTTGCATGTGGGCCTCCATGATGCGGTGGGCGGCGTAGGAAATGTCGTCGGTGATTTCGCACAACTCCAAGTCGCCCGGGTCGATGAAACCATGCTCTCCGACAAGGCGATTGGCCATCCAATCCACCAGAGGCTTCCAGTATTCGCTGCCGATGAGAAGCACGGGAAAGCGCTCGACTTTGCCGGTTTGGATCAGGGTCATGGACTCGAAGAATTCATCGAGCGTTCCGAAACCGCCGGGGAAGCACACGAAGGCCTCGGCATATTTGACGAACATCACCTTGCGGCAAAAAAAGTAGCGGAAGTCGAGCGAGACGGTCTGATACGGGTTGGAGACCTGCTCGGAGGGGAGAAAGATGTTGAGCCCCACGCTCACGCCGCCGGCTTGTTTGGCTCCCTTGTTGGCGGCCTCCATGATGCCCGGGCCTCCGCCGGTGATGACCGCAAATCCAAGTCCCACGAGTTCGCGGGCGAGTTGCTCGGCCATGACATAGTAGGGATCAGTAGATGGTGTACGGGCGGAGCCGAAGATGGAGACGGCCGGGGCGACGCGCGACATGGTTTCAAAGCCGTCAACGAACTCGGCCATGATGCGAAACAGTCGCCACGGGTCTTCGGCGAACGGTGTCTGCGATGGGATCGGCGGAGGCATGGGTGGAAATGTATGCGATTCGTGTTTGGCCGAAAAGCTATGGCTTGGCGAAAGTTCTTAGGAGAAGTCGGACGGACAAAACGGCCAGCATCACGCATGTAGCCACGACGAAGAGTTGGAAAATCCAACCCGGAATGCCCATCGCGACGGCGGCGGCGTAGGGTTCGCTGACGCGGCGGCCCAGGATGATGTAGCGGGGGAGGCCGAAGCTGGGGAGGGTGTAGGTGAAAAGGTCGATCCACCAGAATGCGCAGCCGAGGAGGATCAGTTGAAGCGTGCGGTTCCACTTACGGGCGTGTAGGAGCACGATTGCGATTAGAGAGAGGAGCAACGTACTCAGCGATCCGGTAAACAACCAGAGGTGAGTGCAGACGCCGCCGGTGACGCCTTCCACGTCGCACCAGCCGAAAGCGCCGCGCGGGCCGGTCCACGAAAGGCGTGGCCAAAGCTCAACGCCGGTCACGATGATCTGGCGGATGCGACCACCGCACGCGATGCCGACCAGACCGTGTCCGACAATCTCGTGCCATGCGGTTCCAAGGATGATGTTACCCGCGAACAGGAGCAGCAAAACAAGGACGCGGGAGATCATCCGATACGAACTTGGATTTTTCGAATCTGCGTTCATCTGCGTAATCTGTGGATGCAAGGAACGGCCTTCATCCGCAGATTACGCAGATTGGCACAGATTGGGAATGTCTTACGATCGAATGACTGAGTTTACGGATTGGACGAAGTCGATGCAGGCGTCGCGGATGCAGCTTTTCCAGTCCTCTTTGCGGTCTTTGAACTTCGGTTCGTCATAGGCAAAGATGACGCTCCGCGAGGCGGCGACGATCGCGCCGGTGCCGTCGGGCTTGAAACATTTGGCGACTTCATCGGCGGTGCGGCCCTGCGCGCCGAAGCCGGGCACGAGGAAGATGCAGTTGGGCATCAGCGAGCGGATGCGCACCGTCGATTCGAGGTCACGCGGCGATACCACGGCACCGACGCAGCTATAGCCGCTGCGGCCGATTCGCCCCGAGGCTGCGGCCCATTCCTGAACCAGTGCTGCGACGTGCTGGCATACGGTCTGGCCGTTTTGGAGCATAAGACCTTGCACCTGCGAGGCCGATTCGTTGCTGGTCTGGACGAGAACGAAGACGCCGCGATTGTTTTTCTGAGCGGCCTCTACGAATGGGCCGACGCCGTCCCACCCGAAGTAGGGATTTACCGTAGCCGCGTCGGCGACTCCTTCTGAGTCGCCTTCCAGGGTGGCCTTCGCGTACTGCGCCGAAGTATGTCCGATGTCGGCGCGCTTTACGTCGCCGATCACGATCAGGCTTTTCTGATGGGCCAGCGCGGTTAGTTGGTGGTAGGTTTCGATGCCGGAGGGGCCGTAAGGCTCAAAAAAGGCGATATTAATCTTGATCGCCGGTACAAGGTCGGCGACAGCCTCAATGACGGCACTGCCGTATTGTTCAATGTCCCTGATCGGTGCAATTCGATTGAAAGGTTTTGGAAGCCGTTCGATAAGGGGGTCAAGGCCGACGCAGACGGGGGCGTTCTTGGCCTTGATTGCGGCGGTCAGGCGGTCGGCAAAGGATTCCATCAAATCACCTCGTCCCATTAGTCGGAATAAAAATGCAAACGCAAATCGGTTTCAGGAACGTAGTTCAGGGCCTGCTGATAGATGGACCGTAATGTTCCTGGCCGTAATTCGCGATGCATTGGAATATGCAAAGTTTGTCGATTTCCTAGGTGGTCGCGGCGCAGTTTCACGTGGCTGCCGCGCTGCCCGATTTGCTGAAAGCCGAACTGAGCCAGGATGCGAACAACGTCGAAGCCACTGAGTACCCGAAGTTTACCCGGCACGGGTGAGAGGCTCCAATTCAAGGGTCGCAAGAATTGAGGGATTGGGAGCGAATCCGTATTCGGCGGGACCGTCTTCCAATGCCAGCTCAATTACTTCTCGAAGGTTGGTTATGGCCTCATCGAGCGTGTCGCCTTGGGTGACGCCATGGATATCCGGACACTCGACGACATAACCGCCATCTTCCGATCGAATGAATGCTTGAATAATTCGTTTCATTGAGTTCACCATCCGTCTGACGATCTAACGATAGGAAAAACGGAACAACGTGTCAAAGTCCGGAGCTTTACGGTGCATGGCTCGCTTGGCGGCGAGCCAAAGCCTCAATTAACATTCGCTCTACCTTCAACGCGAAGATCGCCGAAACTAGGGTGTGTGGGTTGCTGGTTCGCGGGCTGATCCGGAGTCGGGCCTTGAAACCGGGCGCGTGATCCACGCAGTTGCGGCGGGCTAGAAAACTTGCTCTACCATCTCTTCAGCGAACTGCTCGAAGGCCGCCATTATGCTCACGAAAACGTGCTTTTCCGCGCTGCCTGTGCGGCCATTTTCTGTTTTCTGATGGTTCTTATGGCGATGCCGGCTTTTATCTGCCGGCTGGTGCGTTGGAAGCTGGGCGACCGGCCCGAATTCGACCACGCTTCGCTCAATGAGCTAACCCGCGATAAGGCCAACGTGCCCACCATGGGCGGGGTGATGATCCTGGCCACGATCGCGGCGGCGGTCCTGCTCTTTTCCGACTTGACAAATTTCTACATCAAGATGGGTTTGGTCTGCTTATTGTGGTTGGGAGTGCTGGGCGGGTTTGACGACTGGCTCAAACTCACCGCAAAAAGGCGGACTCGCAGCCGCGACGGGCTGAAGATGTACGAGAAGCTGCTGTTCCAGATCGGACTGGGAGTGGTGATCGGCTATTACACCTTCCGATACGGGCAAGCCAACTTCGACACGCTCAACGGGGGGAGCGAGTCGGCATTGGTTCCGGCGTACAGCATCCTGAGCGTTCCGTTTTACAAGCACGGATTGATGCTCGGGGCGTACACGTTCATGGTGCTCACGGTGCTGGTGATGACCGGGGCGTCCAACGCCGTGAACCTGACCGATGGGATGGACGGGCTGGCGTCGGGTTGTGTGGCGCTCTGCGCGTTGGTCTTCGCGATTTTTACCTACATCGTGGGGGCCGACGACCTAGCGGACAAGCTGCTTTTCCATCACGTTCCCAAGAGCGGGGAGATGGTGATTCTCTGCGGGACGATTTTGGGCGCTTGCCTTGGTTTCCTCTGGTACAACTGCCACCCGGCCAAGGTCTTTATGGGGGACACGGGGTCATTGCCCCTGGGCGGGTTGATTGGGTATGTCGCGATCGTGACCCGGCAGGAGTTGATGCTGCTGATTGCGGGCGGCGTATTCGTGATCGAAGCGTTGTCGGTGCTGATGCAGGTTGGTTACTTCAAATGGACCAAGGGCAAGAGGATTTTTCGATGCGCCCCCGTGCATCATCACTTCCATTTGGGCGGCTGGAGCGAGCCGCAGACGGTCGTACGATTCTGGCTGGTGGCGGCGATGTTCGCGTTCGTTGCTCTGGCTTCGATCAAGCTGCGTTGACGAAATTGGCGTTCAATCGCCGAAAATAGCCTTTCGGAGGCATGATGAACGAAGCGCAGGGCATTCATCCAGATCAGGCCGATGGGCAGGGGAGCGGGCGGAGTGCGATCATCTTGATCGCGGCTGCGCTCATGGCCATTGGATTGGTGATGGTGGGTTCGGCGACGAGTTCGCTGGATGGGAGCCTGCTCGCGCCGCGTTTTTGGACAACGGCTTTTGGGCGACAGACGTGTTTTGCCACTGTCGGGCTTGCCATTTGTATTCTGGTTGGTTGGGTTTCGCGTGGGGTTTTGGCGTCGGACTCGGCGACGCGGTGGATTGCGCGCTGCTTCTATTGGCTCGCGATCATTCTATTGATGTTGGTTTTGGTTCCGGGATTGTCCGACGCGAGCCACGGGTCGCAGCGCTGGCTTCGGTTCACCTTGGGCGGCGTCGCGGTGGGGTTACAGCCTTCGGAGGTTGCCAAGCTCGCGCTGATTGCCTTTCTGGCGTACCGGCTTGGCGATGTGAAGTCCGATCCACGGTCTTTTTTCCGAGGGTTCATTCCGGCGGCAGGGGCGATCCTCCTTTGCTGCGGGTTGGTCGGCAAGGAGAATTTCGGTACCGCGGCGTTGTTGGTGGCGGTGGCTTTCGTCATGTTGCTTGTTGGGGGGTGCCGTTACCATCATCTTTTCCTGATGGTCGGTGCGGCCACATCGGGCCTGGTTGGGTTGCTTCTGGCGGAGCCGTATCGGCTCGCGCGGCTGACGGCTTACCAGGACATCTGGAGCGACCCTCAGGGAGCGGGCTATCAGCCTTTGCAATCGCTGACGACCATCGCCTCTGGCGGTTGGTGGGGAGTGGGTCTGGGTTCGGGATTGCAGAAATACGGCTACCTTCCCGAGAGCCACACGGATTTTATTTTTGCGGTCCTTTGTGAAGAGATGGGACTGCTCGGCGCGGGATTGGTGCTGGCACTTTTTTGTGCATTTATCTGGGTGGGTATGCGTATCAGTTTGCGTGCCGCGACGCGATTCGAGCAGCTACTGGGTTTTGGGCTGACTTTTTTGGTGGGATTGCAGGCGGCCATGAACATTGCCGTGGTGACGGTGGTCACGCCGACCACCGGCGTTCCACTGCCCTTCCTTTCCGCAGGCGGGAGCGGGTTGCTTGCGATTTGTGGAGCGGTTGGCGTGCTATCGGCCATTGCGGCGCGAGGGTCAAACGCTGTGCCGGCAACGAATGCTGAATATGAAACGGCGTGGATTCCCCCGCAAGCCCGGGCGGAGTTGGCGCGATGATTGCACAATCTCATCCGATTTCAAATGGACCGCTCTTCGCTTTCGCCGGCGGCGGGACCGGTGGTCACATTTACCCGGCGATCGCGGTGGCCCGGGCGATTCGGGAGCAGGTCGAGGAGGCCAGATTTCTATTTCTGGGTACGAAGCGTCCCATCGACCGCCGAATCACTGAGACCATCCATTGCGAGTTTGTCCCGCAGGCGCTTTCCAGGCTTTCGCTGGCCCCCTGGCGCATGGTCAGGGCTTATCTCGATTTTCGTCGCGCGAGTGCAAGCTGCTCCGAGCGATTTGTCGGTGATCGGCCTGTGGTTGTCGTGGGGACGGGGGGCATGGCTGCCGCTCCCGCGGTTCGGGAAGCGTTTCGGGCCGGCATTCCCACGGCACTTTTCAACCCCGACGCGATTCCGGGCAAGGCCAATCGTCATCTGACTTCAAAAACCAGGTGTGTTTTCGCGCAGTTTGAGCAGACGGTGACGCACTTTCCGCACGAAGTAGAAGTCACCGTTTGTGGGTGTCCAGTCCGGCCCGAGTTTCATACTGCCAGGCGTGAGGACGGGGTCATCTCTTTTGGCCTTGACCCAACACTGAAAACATTGCTTATCACGGGGGCTTCGTTGGGGGCGCGAACCGTGAACCAGGCGGTCGTCGCCAACGCGGGTTATCTCGCGGGCTGCGAGGGATGGCAGATTCTGCACCTTACCGGTCAAAGCGATTTCGAAATGGTCAAGGCCGAATACAAAAAAACGGCCGCGAAACGCGTTCAAGTTGTGGCCTATACAGAGGATATGGCCCTGGCAATGGCGGCAGCCGACTTGATCGTGTCGCGTGCAGGGGCATCGACGCTGGCAGAGATTATCGCGATAGGCCGGGCTTCGATCTTGATGCCGTATCCTTTTCATCGCGACCAGCATCAGGTGGCCAACGCTCGCTGCCTGGCCGACGTGGGCGCTGCGGAATTGGTGACCGACGCGATCGACACGGCCATCAATGCCTCGACGCTTCGTGCGGCACTTCACGAAGCGATGCACGGCGATGAGTACCGCCGCCACATGGCCGTCAAGGCACAACGCATGGGGGCCGCGCGTCGCAATGCCGCAACGGAGATCGCCGGAAAATTGTTGGCAATGGCCAGGATGCAATCGCAAACCTCTCCCACTGCGAGAGTTGCTCTCGAATCTCTGAAGGCTTCCTAGCAACTCACCCGATAAATCTCAAATCGCTTATTGCGTTGGCGGGTCCATGCCGTAACTTGGATTCGAACAATATGCACTGTCAGGCGGAAAGGCTCGCCTGACAGTGGCACACGGCGAGTCGATGCAGTAATCTCGACTCGTTGGCGCGGAAGTAAACCCAATTACATCGCGAAAGCAAGGGAGTGCGATGGTGACGGTCGTGGAAACGAGGATGCCCGAATTGAGTCGCGGGGCCGGTGTGCTTTTCGCCGACAGCGCTCGCATGCGCGTACACATGGTGGGAATCGGAGGGGCGGGAATGATCGCGGCCGCCGGTTTGCTCCGCGCCATGGGCTCTTTGGTATCCGGCTCGGACCTGAGCCCCTTCGAGGGACTCGGCGCTCTGGTGGGCAGCGGGGTTCGTGTTTCGATTGGACATCACGAATCCCAGTTGGACGCGGACGTGGAGCTGGTGGTGGCCAGCGCCGCGGTTCCGGAGTCCAATTCTGAAATCAACATTGCCCGGCGGCGCGGAATCCCCGTCATCAAATACGCGGAGTTGCTTGGGTCGCTGATGGCTTTGCGAGAGGGCGTGGCCATTTCGGGCACGCACGGAAAAAGTACGACCACCGGACTGACGGCTCATCTTTTCCGCGAGGCGGGGTTGTCGCCGTCCTTCATCATTGGGGCTCGCTCGGATCAGCTCGGGGGCAGCAGCGGCCTGGGGATAGGCCGCCACCTCATCGTTGAGTCGTGTGAGTTCAACCGATCCTTTTTGCAATTCCGGCCGTACCTGGCCGCGATATTGAACATCGAGCCGGATCACCTCGACTGCTATCGCGACATTGAGGAGATCACCGAGGCATTCACCGAGTTCGCCAGGCGGGTTCATCCGGGCGGGCTTTTGGTTTGCAACGCGGACGCCCCCCGCTCGATGCGTGCGGCGCAGGCCGCGCCTTGTGCGGTTCAGACGTTTGGGCTGGAGCACGAAGCGGATTGGACGGTAAAGAATTTACGCTGCGACGGTGGTCGCTATGCGTTCGATGCGTGCTTCAATGGCGCGATGATGCTTCGGGGCAGGCTTTCGATTCCCGGCAAACACAATGTGTCGAATGCGCTTGCGGCGTTGGCGCTGGCGTATCAGGCGAACGCGGACTTGGACAAGGTGGCGGCGGCGCTCTCCACTTACACCGGCGTCGATCGTCGTCTTTCGTGGAAAGGCGCAGGTCGCGGTATCACCGTACTCGACGATTACGCACACCATCCCACTGAGATTCGCGTGACCATCGACGCGGCGCGCTCTTGTTATCCATCGAATCGTCTTTGGGTGGTGTTTCAACCGCACCAGGTTTCCCGCACCCGGCATTTGATGAGTGAATTTGCGGAGTCGTTTGGTCGGGCCGACGAGATCGTCGTGCCCGACGTGTACTGTGCTCGTGAGGCCGACGCCCAGGCGGGGCGCGAAGGCTCACAGGAGCTTGTCTCTCGAATCTGCAAGGCGGGTGGCCGTGCGGCGTATGTGCCGGAACTTCCTTGCGTGGCGGATCATGTAGCAAAGCGATTGGTCGCCGGCGACCTGGTGATGACCATGGGCGCGGGCGACGTTTGGAAAGTGGCCGATGAATTGGTGGAGCGATTTTGCGGACCAGGTGACCTGCGACGCACCGCTCGGGACCAGTACGTGGTTCCGGTTGGGGGGTCGAGCACGGTACCTGTTCCAGCCGCATGACGCGGATCAGCTTGCCTCCTTTTTGCGCCGGACCGCCGACGAGGACGTTGGCGTCAAGGTGCTGGGGCGGGGGGCCAATGTGCTCGTCTCCGATGATGGATTCGATGGCGTCGTGGTGCGCCTGGACACGGACGAATTTCGGCGCGTGAGGCGAAGCGGGAGCCGTTTCGAAGTCGGCGCGGGCGTGGACCTGATGCCGCTTGCCAGGGGTTGCAGCCGGGAGGGTTTGTCGGGCTTGGAAGCGTTGGCGGGAATCCCTGCGACCATCGGCGGGGCGATTCGAATGAACGCCGGCGGACCTGCCGGCGAGATGGGCGACGTCGTTGAAGAAATCACCGTCCTGACTCCGGAGAGAAAGGTGGAAACGCGGAGTTGCGAACAGATAGGGTTTGGTTACCGCCACACGAATCTTGAGAGCGGTGATATTATTCTGGGTGCGGCCTTGAAGCTCAACGAAGATGATCCCAGACGCGTGAGTTCCACTTTCCACGAAAACCTCGAACGCAAACAGCGAACGCAGCCTCTGGCGGAGCACAGCGCCGGATGCATTTTTAAGAATCCACCGCTGAAGCCCGCCGGCGCACTGATCGATCAGGCGGGGCTTAAAGGCTCGCGGATCGGCGCCGCGGAAGTTTCTACGGTACATGCGAATTTCATCGTGGCGCGCTCCGGGGCTACCGCATCGGACGTGCTTCACTTGATCGACTTCGTTCGCCAGCGCGTACTCCGTGTTTTCGACACGGAATTGGAAACGGAAATTGAAATCTGGCGTCCCGGCGGATGTGCGGCGTGAGTTTCAACGGATTGGAATCATGATCAAAGCAACGAAGGCATCATCTCTTCGCGCGGAATCGCATCCGAAAAGTCTCGATCATTTGCGAGTGGTCGTTTTGTCGGGCGGCCCGGGCATGGAGCGCGAGGTCAGTTTGAACAGCGGCCAGGCGGTTCATGCGGCGCTCAAGCGGCTGGGCCACGAGGTCACCGTGCGCGACATTGGCCCTGATGATCTTTCCGCCCTCGACTTGCCGAACGATTTTGTCTTCATCGCCTTGCACGGCGAATTTGGCGAAGACGGCGTGCTACAAGCCGAACTCGACGCTCGCGGCCTGCGTTACTGCGGCTCGGACGCGGCGGCTTCGCGCATCGCCATGAACAAAGTCGAAGCCAAACGGCGGTTTGTGCGTGCGGGCATCCCCACACCGCAATTCGAGGTCATCGACCCGACCAACCTCAATTACGCCCTGGCCGATATTCGACTGCCCGCGGTGATCAAGCCGGTGGCCTCGGGGAGCAGCGTGGACACCAGCATCGTGCGAACTTCGCAGGCACTCGATGCGGCGGCCCATCTCGTGGTGGACCGCTACGGCGAGGCCCTCGTCGAGCAATACATCAACGGGTTTGAGTTCACGGTTGGAATTCTGGGCGACGTGGCCTTGCCGGTTTGCGAAATTCGCACGAACCGTGAGTTTTACGACTATCAGGCCAAGTATATCGACGATGATACCCAGTACGTATTCGATCTGGACTATCCTACGGAGTTGCTGGCGAACGTGCAGCGGCTGAGCCTTGCGGCGCACCGCGCGCTCCATTGCCGGGTCTTTTCTCGCGTGGATTGCATGGTGGATCGCAACACGCTCGAACCGTTCATCCTGGAGGCCAACACCATCCCCGGCTTCACGAGTCACTCTTTGCTGCCCAAGGCCGCGGCCCGGATCGGCGTGAGCTTCGATCAACTCTGTCAAAAAATCATTGAACTTTCCTGTGCGTAGGGGGATCAAACGGTAAGTGATGTCTCGCAAACGCAAAAAGCAATCCGCCGCGCGCGGTTCCAAGGGAACGGGATGGTTGAGTGCCATCGCATGGCACCAGCTGCGCCGTCCCCTTTGGTACACGTTCTGTGCGGCGGCGGGGGTTGTCCTGGTGCTGGCCGGATCGCGGGCCATCGCCCACTTCGACGATCGGCTCAATCAGTCGTTACTGACGCGAACCCCCTCAGCCAGCGTCGAATTCGTTGATCTGCCGGAAGGGCTTATGGCTCTGGCGGGCGGCGACCTTCGCGGCAGCATCGCCGACTTGTTGGAACGACCGTGGACGCAGCCCGATCTCTGCCGCCTGATTGCGGAGCGGCTCGGGAACATCGGCTGGATCGAGGACGTTGAATCGGTGCAACGAAGCAGCGCCGGACGATTCGAAATCAAAGCGCGTTATCGGCTGCCCGTCGCCCTGGTCGGACTTCGCAATGACGATTACGTACTGATCGACGGTCAGGGCGTTCGACTCCCGGGCTTGTACATTTACCATCCTCGTTGGCACATCATCGATGGCGTCGATTCAACGCCTCCCAAGGTGGGGCAGCGGTGGGGAAGTCCCGACCTTCAAGCCGGTCTGGCCGTCCTTGCCGCCCTGCGACCGGAGCCTTTCCGGGCCCAGATTACAGGGGTGAACGTCGCCAATTTCGCGGGCAGGAAAAACGCCCGGAGCACCCACCTGGAACTATTCACGGATCGTGCGGGTGGCCGCATTCGCTGGGGTTCGGCGCCGGGGTTTGAGGTGGAGGAGAATCTCGCCCCCCAGAAGCTGGCCCTGCTTCGCCAGAACTTCGCGCAAACCGGCAGGGCGGACGCCGGACACCCGATCATTGATATTTCGACGTTTCCCGACAGATTCCACATTCCCGGTTAGCCGAAATATTGCATCCGAGAGCCCGAATATGTGCTAGAATCGTACAGAAGCGAACCAAGCCCCAAGCGCGAGCGCGGGGTCAGCGATCGCATCCGACACGCAATCGGCCCGTCGCTGGCGCTCCGGGTTCTGATAGTGGTCAAAACCACTGAGTGAGACGAGGACGACCATGGATCAGGTAGCATCAATTCTTGAACAACTGCGACTTTTCACCATGCAGCATGCACCCGGCGGAATGCCCACGGGGGCGATTCCCGTGGCCCTGATTCTGCTCGTGGCCGGGATCGCTCTCAGCGTGTTGGGGGCGAAATTCGCCAGGTTCGCGCTTACGTCCGCGTTCGTCGTAATGGGAGGCGCCTTTGGCGACCAGTTCGCGCAGAACTTTGATTTCCCCCGGACGCTGTGCATTCCCGTGGGTGCGGCGCTCATCGGCATTATTGGCTTTCAGACTTTTCGGGTATGGGTCGGAGTTGCGGTGGCGATGCTCCTTTGTGCGACGGTTGTGAGCGGTTTCAGCGCCAACCGCGTCCTGCCCCATCTCTCCGAATACACAGATACGTCGTCCCCGCTTTTTGGCCAACCGACACCCTCTGGAGAAACCGAGTTTCTGATTCCAACGCCTGCCGAGCAGGCGGCACACTTGAACCGCAATCCACGAACCTGGTTCTCGAATTTTTGGACCTTTCTGACCGAGCGAGATCCCAACGTCGCCCGCAACACTCAGGCGATTGCCATTCTCAGCGCGCTGGGCGGTTTGTGTCTGGGCTTGATGGCTGTGCGACCCTCGTTGATTATTTCGACGTCGCTGATCGGCACCACAATGGTTGTAGCGGGTTTGGGAACCTTGCTTTCAAGCTCGGTGCCCTCCGCCTACACGTCGGTCCAGAGCAACCCTCGCCTTATCGGGCTGGGGGTGGCGGCGTTCCTGGCCACTTCGCTGTTGCTCCAGACCATGCTCATGCGAAAATCCACGGTGGGAGGCCCAAAGCCCGCCAAGGCATAGGGGCCGTTTTTTCCGTCATCGCGAAGGAGTGCCTTCGTCGGTCAACGACTTCACCCTCACCCCTGCCCCTCTCCCTTGGAAGGAGAGGGGTTGATAATCACGCCTGGTTCTTCGGAAGTTGAAGATATCGTAAACTTCAAAGCGCGGCCTTACGGACATTGATGTCCAGAGAGGCGGCCTGCTCGCCGATCGCCTTGAGTTTCGCATTTTTTCAACGAAGGAGCTGAGCCTTGATCACTTCGGTTAACGATTGGGTGGCATTCCTGAAGAATTCCAACAGTGCGATGGGGTTTCCGCTGGTGGTATTCGGACTGGCCTTGATGCTTTTTGGCTGGCGAATGTGGAAGCTGACGGTGGTGCTTGCCTACGCACTGATCGGAGCGGCACTCGGATCCATCGCCGCCGGACAAAGCGAACAACAGGCCATCTTTGCAGCGGTGGGAGCCGTGGTGCTGGCGGCGGTGAGCGTGTATCCGGTGCATCTGGCGGTGGCGGTGCTTGGCGGGCTGATCGGCGCCGGCATTTCGCATTTCTACCTCAGTCGTATCTCGCTCAACGAGATCATGCAGTGGTCGCTTTGTGGAGCGTCGTTCGTGGCGTTCGCCGGGTTTTCCTTCCTGGGCAAGCAGCGGGTGGTGATTTTCGTGACCGCGTTTCTCGGCGCGGTGCTGCTCATGTCCGGGCTGGCGGCTTGGGTGATGTCGGCCCGCGTATTCTATGGGACCGTCCAGGCTCTGGCCGGCAACAGCATCATCGTTGTTCCGTTCCTGCTCATCGTGCCAACCGTGATGAGTAGTTTCTATCAAATCGCAGAGGTCCGGCGATTACAAGTCGAACTGTGATGCGGCATGCTTAGCCGCTGCCCAAGCGATATACTCCCGTTGCCCGACGCCATTGCGGTCTGGGCGTCGGGAGTATTTGCTTGACGTGGTTCTCGATATGGCTTCTCGCCGCCCCGTTCATCGGGCTACTCTGGCTCGTGCGGGTTTTCGCGGTCGAAGCCGCCATGCGAGCACGCTGCCTCCTGCACGAACGCAGTTTTGACGGCCCGCCTGACGGAGCGGCGAAAGTTTCCATTGTCCTGGCCGGCAAGGACGAAGAAGACAACATCGAAGCATGTGTGCGTAGCCTGCTCGATCAGGACTATCCGGACTATGAATTGATCGTCGTCGATGACCGCAGCACGGACCGCACGCCTGAAATACTAGGTCGCCTTGCAAAAGAGCATCAGGACCGTCTTCGCGTATTACGGGTCGATTCGCTTCCGCAAGGCTGGTTTGGCAAGCACAACGCAATGCGTACCGGAATGGCGGCGGCCTCGGGCGAGTGGCTGCTCTTCACCGACGCCGATTGCCGGCAGACTTCGCGTCGCACCCTGTCCCTGGCCATGGGCGAGGCGCTGCATCACCAATCCGATTTCCTTTCGGTGATCCCCAATCTCGAACGCCGCACCTTTTGGGAGTGCGTCCTGCAGCCGGTTTGCGCCGCGATTCTCATGGTCTGGTTTCGTCCGGCCCGGGTGAACAATCCCGCGTGCCCGGCCGCCTATGCCAACGGCGCGTTCATGCTGATGAGCCGTGATTGTTACAACGCGATCGGCGGGCACGAGGCGGTCCGGGAAAAAATCAACGAAGACATTCACATGGCCGACCTCGCCAAACAGCGCGGCCGGCGGTTGCGCGTGGTTGAAAACCAGGGCCTGTACGTGGCCCGAATGTATGACTCGCTCCTTGCGAGCTTCCACGGCTGGAGCCGAATTTTCTACGGCAGCCTCGAACGACCATCGCGTATTGCGGTTGCCTTTCTCCTGGTCTCGTTGAGCGGGGTCTTTCCGTGGGTAAGCTTGTTGATTGCGTTCAGCAGCGCCGCGGCGACCCATGATCCAAGTTGGTGGAAGGCGACAGCCGTTTGGGGCGTCGTCGTTGGGCTGATTCAGTTGGTCACGGCGAGGCTCTATTCGGCCGTCGGGTATGGATTCATGTGGTCTTTTTCCTACGTCCTGGGCGCGATGGTCAGTTCCGCGATTCTCTTGAATGCCCTGCTCATGGCTCTGGGTCTGACCCGCATCACCTGGCGGCGGACGACATACAGGCCATTAGGGACAGTCACCCATTTAAGTCACTCGGAAATAGGTGACTGTCCCTAATAGCCACCGTGTCGGCGCACCAGGCATCAGCTATAATGCAAAGCAGGGATCTTTCGAAAGGAATTGTCTTGCTTTGTTTCATTCCTTGTTTTTTCGCGTGGTGCGCAATTGTCCAGGCGCCGCCCAAAACGCTCGATCCGGCGCTCGCGGATCGAGCGAGTGAAGCAACCACAAAAGCGCTTGCCTACCTCGTCGCGTCACAAGCGGCCGATGGTGGTTGGGAGGTCTCCGGCAAGTCGCATCCGGCGATTTCGGCGTTGGTGATCCGCGCCCTTGCCGAAGACAGTAAATATGGTCCGAATCACCCATCGGTTCGGCGCGGATTGGAATATGTGCTGAAATTCTCGCAGCCCGACGGCGGGATTTATCGGGAAGATGACGGGCATAAGAACTATCACACGAGTGTTGCGCTCATGATGCTCGCCTCGCTCAAAGACCCGGCCCATCGTAAGGCGATCGCCGCCGCACAGGACTTTCTCAAGAAGCTCCAATGGGACGAAGGCGAGGGATACGAATCAAACAGCCCCTGGTATGGAGGCCAGGGCTATGGCCGCAACAAGCGCCCCGACCTCTCCAACACACAGATGATGATCGAGGCGCTTCACGACAGCGGTCTTCCCGCCGACGACCCCGCTTACAAAAAAGCACTGGTTTTTATCCAACGGTGCCAGATGCTTGGCACTACCAATGATCAGCCGTTCGCCACAGGTGCGGATGACGGCGGCTTTATCTACACGCCCGCCAACGGCGGCGAGTCGATGGCCGGCACGGAAACCAGCGGCAATCGGCCCCGCCTGCGTAGTTACGGGTCCATGACCTATGCGGCGTTCAAAAGCATGCTCTACGCAAAGCTCGATCGCGATGACCCGCGCGTGAAAGCCGCCATCGATTGGATTCGCCGCAATTACACGCTGGAGCACAACCCGAATATGCCTGGCGCGCAATCCAAAGAAGGCCTATACTATTACTACTATGTGTTCGCTCGGGCGATGCAGGCATGGGGCGAGGAAGCGATCAAGGATGCAGGCGGCGTCCCACATTCCTGGCGAAATGAGCTGGCGAACAAGTTGCTGTCACTTCAGCGGCCTGATGGAAGCTGGTTCAACGATGCCGATCGATGGTATGAGTCGAACCCGTATCTGGTGACCGCCTACGCGGTGCTCGCCATGCAGACGATCACGAATCGACCATTGTAGAAACCACGTGTCCCGACGATCATGTCGGGCGTTCCCTGCACGAATGCGGGGATTGGGCGTATGCCAAAAACAGCATGACCGAACCACCCTCATCATCTCCATCCGATCCCGGACCCGATGTGACAACCGGGCACCCCACTCCGGCGCACAATCCGCCTCAGTCACCTGAAGAAGCGGTCTCGCCGATCGAAGAGGCCAAAGCCGCGGCAATGTCCATCGAAGCGCGTTCATTCGACGGTGCCGAATACGAGGCCGCACCCGAAGGAAGCGACGCTCCGCCTTCCACCGAGTACGCCGACGCACCCCCGGCCGGAGGGCAGGGCTTTCCTGGCAGCGACACCCTCGTTCCGCCCAGTGCGCGATTTCGCAAAGGAGAATGGCAACATGAGTTTTCCGGTCACAAAATTGCGGTCGAGCTGGCGCGGGTCGAATCTGATGTTCGCAAAATCCTGGACGAACGCGACCCGAAGCGTAAACGCAAGTTCACCGGCACGCGTCGCTGGCAGGAGCTTGAAGAAGATGTGATCGCCATGAAATTCAGTGGTCGAATGGAAGAAAACACCCTCCGCGAACTGAACCGACTGGTAATGCAGCGCCACTTTCTTTTCGGCCAGCTTCACTTCGTCGCCTCCACCCGCCCGACATGGAACACATAGGCATTCAGCACTCCCTTTCCGATTCTCGGTCGGCCCCATTCCACGCGAGTCCGTTTAGTCCGTCCGAGAATGAAGATTGAACCGACGACGTTTCCCAACTATGATCTCGTGAAGTAATGGGGGTAGTTCATTTTCCGGCATCATCTATGACCGCATGGGGGAGGGGTTCGTGGCGATAGCGCACATCCAGGGTACTTATCTTAAAGCGGTTGTGTTTTTCGCGACTGTATGGATTGCCGCCATCTCCCTTGCGCAATCCCCGCAAGCCAACTTACCGGACACGTTTGGCGGGATTGCGAGTACGCACGTCGTTGTTCGGCTTCGTGCCGACGCATTCGCACGATCCAATCTTCGCCGGGCGGACGCGACCGCCGATGCCGATGCGTTGCCGCGAACCAGTCCGCGTCTGCGGGGGCTGGCCGCTTCCTGGCGAGCCTCCAAAATGCGCCGCGCCTACGCGGCCGCATTCGTCGACCCGGCATTGGCAGAAAAACACGGACTCGACAGGACCTTTGTTCTCGAAGTTCCCGCCGGCACCGACACGGAGCGTCTGGCCAGGGCGCTGAGCGCACTTGGCGACGAAATCGAACTCGCCTCCCCCGACGTGATTGGCGGTATCGCCGCCGACCCGCTCATTCCGGCGGATTCGTTCTTTAGTAATCAGTGGGGCATGCACAACACCGGCCAGCCGATTCAAGGTGGTCCCCAGGGTACTGTCGACGCGGATATCGACGCACCCGAAGCGTGGGCGATTCATACGGGCGTCGGACCCGATCAGGTCATCGTTGCGGTCATCGACAGCGGAATCAATTCTCATCCCGAATTTGGAAGCAACCTGGGGCCGACCTCAACGGGTCGAATTCTTCCAGGTTGGAATACCGTTCTGAACTCGGGCACATCGGGCAATCTTCAAGACACCTGCCCGCACGGCACGCACGTCGCCGGGATCATTGGAGCGGCAGGTGGGACAAGCTGTGGCGGCGGAACTTCAGAGCCGGGCACGACCTGCGACACCGTCGCGGACTGCGCCCCAGGCTGCCTGGGAGGCGGCAACGGGGGGCAACTTTGTGTGACCAATGTCGATTGTCCGGGCAGCACATGCGGCGTTCCCACTTGTAGCGCAATTGGCGTCGCGGGAGTGTCCTGGGGCGTCTATCTGATGCCGGTGAAAGTTCTTACCGGCTGCTCCGGTCTGGCTACCGATCTATCCGAAGGGATTATTTGGGCGGCGGATCATGGCGCGAACGTCATTAATTTGAGCGTCCAATTCAACCTCACACAACAGGCGCAGGTCACGACCATGCAGGACGCCGTGAATTACGCTCACGACCGCGGCGTTCTGTTGGTGGCCGCCACGGGGAATAACGACAATTGCAGCAACGGGCTTCCACCGGCCAACGATACGGTTTGCTATCCCGCACGCATGCTCAATGTCATGGCTGTGTCGGCCACCGACAACAATGACGCCTTGGGCACTTTTTCCAATTACGGGGCCGAGCTGGATGTCGCGGCGCCGGGCAAGGACATCCGTTCGACGTGGACCAATGGAGGCTACCAATTTCTCTTCGGAACGTCGATGGCCGCACCGCATGTTTCGGGTCTGGCCGCCCTGATCAAATCCTACGTTCCAGAACTGACCAACGATCAGATAGAGGAAATCATCGAGACTTCGGCCGAGGATCGCGGTGCTCTTGGGTGGGACGATCACTTCGGGTTCGGCCGCATCAACGCGCACTTTGCGTTGCTGGCCGCCGCGCAGTGGCCGGGAATTCTCGAATCGAGTCCGCCGGACACGGCCATTGACGCCGGTCAGCCGTTCGACCGCAACACGCTGGCGTCCCAGGGTTGGTCGAATATCGAAATTCGCTTCCCCCGCGATGCGGGGGGAGTGGCCTCTTCTGACTTCGTCGTCGTGCAGACGGCTCCGGGCACGGCGCCGGTCATCAGCGCTATCGAATCGCTTGAGATCGACCGCGTTCGCGTCGTGCTCGATCGTCCCATCGACCCGCTGGCATGGACGACAATCACCCACGTGGCCACCGGTTCGCGCGTCCGCCTTGGCTTTCTGCCCGCCGATGCCTCGGGCGACGGATTCACCAGCCCGGCGGACATCCTGACCCTGATCGATTCACTCAACGACGTGGCACCGCGCCCGGTTTGGTCCACCGACATCGACCGCTCCGGCGTTGCCGCCCCTGCGGACATCCTCGGCCTCATCGACCTCCTGAACGGTGTGTTTCCGTACCCTTCCTTCAACGGTGCTTCTCTCCCGCCCATGCCGTAACCGGGAGAAAAGGTGTCAGGATGATTTTTGTGCCGGTCACGCACTACAAACAAATCATCCTGACACCTTTTTTCCGATAGCGGCGCCCGGGGTCGAACCGGGGACCTTGGGGTTATGAATCCCACGCTCTAACCATCTGAGCTACGCCGCCTTACACCACCAAGAATAATCCATATCCGGCGACTTGAGCAAGCGGGGTTGGGAATCTGGTGGACTCCTCTTTGGGTCGGCTTACGATCCCCGACAAAAGAAGAACATTTCATGCAATGAAGTGGATCGGACTCCCATATTTGGCTATGCGATCATTATTTTTTTCTTGAGTTACCCAGCCTGTCTTGCTACGATACAGCTTCGGCTGGGAATTCGGGCCCAGCCCAATGGATAAGACAACTGCAATAAGTTCTCGCAATCCGGACATTTCCGGATTGGCGTGTCGTTGTTTACTGGTTCGATGGCGCTTCGAACAAGGATCCAGCAGAAGGAGGACAAGATGAGCAGCAAGAAGATTTTAGCGATAGGATTGGCGTCGTTTTGCGTGTCGGTTCCGGCATGGGCGGGGTCTCATACCTGGCGGTTCAACGAAGTGTTCAGCAACTCCAGTGGGACGGTTCAATTCATCGAATTCAAATGCGATGCCGCGGGCGAGAACTTCACTGGCGGGCTTCTGGTGACCACCGCCAACGGGACATTTACATTTCCTGGAAATCTTGCCGGATCGACCGCGAATAAGAAACTGCTTCTGGCGACCAGCGCTTTCGCTGCGTTGCCCGGTGCGCCCACGCCTGATTACATCATTCCCGCCAATTTCCTGCCGATCAACGGCGGAACTCTTCGCTATAACCCGGCCGGCAATTATGACACTTGGGTTTATGGCGCCGGAGTCATTCCGACCGATGGCGTCAGTTCCGTTCAATTCACGACGTTTCTTCCGGGTAACGGAGTGGACACCTTCACCACGGGCACGAACAGTCCTGCCAACTACGTCGGCGGCAGCGGTTCGGTGAACGCGGCCTGCATTCCAGACTTGGACGGTGACGGATACGCGTCGCCCGGCGATCCTTCCTGTTCCGGTGGTCCGCAGACCGACTGCAACGACAGCAACCCGGCCATCAACCCAGGTGCCCTGGAGCAAGACCCATCCAATAATTGCGCCGACGCCATCGATAATGACTGTGACACGTTTGTGGACTGTGTTGATACGGGCTGTGCAACGGCGGCCCCCGAATGCGTGCCGACCGTGTCAGAGTGGGGTGTGCTGGCGTTGGCGCTACTCACCCTGACTGCCGGAAGCGTCATGCTTCGCCAGCGAGCCGTAGCCTCTGCCTCGTCGATTCGGCTTTGAAGCATTCATTTTGGCCCATGTCGCGTCAGTGAGCTTGGGCCGGGAAGGATCAAGATGAGAAATGTACTTCGTTGGAGCGTGTGCGCGGGCATTTCGGGATTGCTTTCGGGCTCCGCAGTCGGCGGTTCCCACAGCTGGCGGGTCAACGAACTTTACAGTAATGCAACCGGAACCATTCAATTCATCGAACTCAAGGAGTGCTGCGGACTTTCGCAGGAGATATTCGTCGTCGCTGAGGAAGTAACCTCGAACACCTCGACCTTCATGTTTCCCGGAAATCTGATCGGCCCCACGAGCAATAAGACCTTGCTTCTGGCGACCGACGGATTTGCGGCGCTGCCAGGAGCTCCTGCACGCGATTACGCGATTTCGGCGAACTTCTTTTCGATCAATGGGGACACGATTCGTTACAATCCGCAGGGAAACTACGATACATTTTCGTTTGATTCCGGGGTTCTTCCAACCGATGGCGTAAACTCCATTCAGATTACGAATTTCAACACGCACACTTTTGTGACGGGGCCAAACACTCCGACCAACTACGCCGGGCAGACGGGTTCGATAAGCGGAAACATTCCGGCGGTAAGCGAATGGGGCGTCGTGCTAATTGCTTTGTCGATCCTTGTGGCTGGAAGTTTGTTGATTCGCCAGCGGTCGCAAACTCAACCGTGATTATCTATTCCGGGCTTCCTTTGCCGTCCTTGTAGACCAGACGGCATTTGGGGCACATTCCGTTGGAATACATCGCGATTCCGCACAGTTCGCATGGTTCGAGGTGTTGAAGCCCAAGCTTGAGACGGCGAAACAAGGCCACTGCTTCGTCGAAGTGTTTTCGCTGAGTCACCGATACATTTCCGAAGATTCCGCGCTTGCAGGTTTCACACCAGCCGCCGTCTTCCGTGTTTTTTCGGCATGTTTCGCAGGTCAGGTCTGCCCGGCTGATCCGCACACCCAGGGCCAGGAAATGCGTGAAGGGCGAAAAGTACATTTTGCCCTTGTAGAACCCGATCCGGCAGGCTTCGCAGAATCCGTCCTCATGGAGCATTTTTTTGCATGAGTCGCAGCGGAGCAGGTCCGCTTCGACCGCGTGGCCGTGATCGATGGTCGTGAACAACAGTTTTGACGGGATTTTGAGCCCGGCCACGAATCCGAATTTGCACGGATCACACCAGCCGTCGTGGACTTTCGCCTTCGCACAGATGCAGACGGTGTTCACCGGCGGCACGTCCAGCAAGAAGCTCGTCAATAGGAAGATAGAGACTAGGATAAGTTTCATCATCGCATTCACAAAACCACAGCAGGCCTACATCAAGATGTCATTCTGAGCGCAGCGAAGAATCTGAATCACGCAGAGATCCTTCGCTTCGCTCAGGATGACGACTCCAACAGATTGTTATGCAGCTCGGCCATGACTTCCACTTCGACCGGAGAATTCATGGGCAGCTCGGACACCCCGACGGCAGAGCGGGCGTGGCGGCCCGGCTCGCCGAAAATCTGAAAAAAAAGGTCGCTGGCCCCGTTGGCGACCTTGGGTTGTTCGGTAAAGCCCGGACCGCTGGCGACGTACACGCATACTCGGACGATCCGGGCGATATTGTCAATTCCGCCCGCGACGGACGCGAGAGCGGCAACCGCGTTGAGTCCGGCGATGCGCGAGGCTGCGGCGGCGTCGGCCAGAGTGACATCGCCTGGCACTTTTCCGGCATAGGCGAGCTTGCCGCCCTGGAAGCAGACCTGCCCGCTGGTAAAGGCATTCCGTCCGGTAACGATGGCGGGAACGTAGCTGCCGATGGGCTTGGCGATGTCGGGCAGGACAATCCCGAGTTCTTTCAGACGCTGGCTGGGGGTCATCATTATCTCCAAATATCAGGGTCAGACACCGCCCGTCGCTTGCGCTCCGGGTTCGGATCAGAACCCCAAGCGCTAGCGCGGGGCCGTTAAACCATCCGTCGCTTCTGGGTTCGGAAAAGACTCATAAGCCCTGCCGATTCTATCCGCGCGACTTCTTTCTGAAAGCGCCGGCAAGATAACTCCGTGGTAGCCATGAGCGAATTCGAAGCCCATTCCCGGCGAATCGTCGAGGAATACTCCCTGGACAATTACATCCTGTTTGGCTCGCCCCATTCCGGGACGCCGCATGGAAGCGACTCGGGTTGGGTTCTGAAAAACATGCCCGCCAATGATAGGGATACGCTGGGCCGTCCGGTCGCTACAATGTTCTTCCATGACTCGACTCGCGGTAGCCGGCGCTGCAGGACGCATGGGTCGCTGTGTACTCGATCTTGCGGAACAAACCGCGGACATCGAAATCGTATGCGGGCTTGTCGCACCTTTGGGCCCGGAAATCGGCCAGTTCATTCACGTCGGCAGCCGTCGAATTCCTCTGACGGATCAGTTGGATGCCGAGTGTGACGTCTTGCTCGACGTGTCGATGCCGTTGGGCACGACGGCCTGGCTGAACTTTTGCGAGCACCGCGACATCCCCCTGGTCATCGGCGTCACCGGACACAGCGAAAACCAGATGACTCGCATCCGAGAGGCCGCTCATCAAATTCCGATCGTGTTCGCCGCGAACTTCAGCATCGGGCTCAATGCGATTCTCGACATGTTGCAGCCGCTGGTCCGCCGGCTCGGCGATGGCTTCGACGTGGAGATCGTAGAGACGCATCATCGCAACAAGGTGGACGCTCCCAGCGGAACGGCCCTGGCGATTGTCGAAGAACTTCAGCGCGCGTGCGAACCCAGGGACGATCAAAAACCCAGCGTCGTGTTTGGCCGACACGGGAAGGTCGGCCCCAGATCGGATCAGGAAATCGCCGTTCATGCGGTGCGCATGGGCGACATGGTCGGGCAACACGAGATTCATCTTTCGGGGCCGGGCGAGACAATCACCATCAAGCATACGGCCCATTCGCGCGATGCGTTTGCGGCCGGGGCATTGCGCGCCGCACAGTGGATCGTCCGTCAGGGCGCTGGGTTCTACACCATGCGCGACGTACTGAAACACGCAAACGCCGAAACGCTGAAACGCCGAAACGAAGACTAGGCTTCCCAACAGGAAACAAAATGATCGGGCGCCGATTCTCGAAGCATCGGCACGCCCGAGGGTTCGCCATCGAATTCCTCAGCGCATCGTTTCAGCACCGTCGCTCCGCCGGTCATCGTCAAGGTGTGCCGCTTCGTGTCACTCGCGCCGCGTGCGGAAAGGTTGCATCGCGGGTGGAAGCGACAGCCGGTAGGAAAATGTGCCGGGTCGGGCACGCTGCCGCGAATGGCGTCGAGCCTGACCGAGGAATCGTCCAGGCGCGGCGTGCAGTGGAACAGGCCTTGTGTGTAGGGGTGCATCGGATGGGCAAAGAGTTCGTCGGTGGCCGCGTGCTCGACGATTCGACCCGCGTACATGACGTAGACATAGTCGGCCAGTTGTGCCACGACTCCCAGATCGTGGGTGATGAGCAGGATGCTCATGTGGGTTTTGGCCTGGATTTCACGGAGCAAACCCAGAATCTGAGCCTGAATAGTCACGTCCAGCGCGGTCGTGGGCTCGTCGGCAATCAGTAGTTGGGGTTGGCAGGCCAAGGCCATGGCGATCAGCACGCGCTGCCTCATTCCGCCGGAAAGCTGATGCGGATAGTCGCGCACGCGTCGATGCGGCTCGGCAATGCCAACTTGTTGAAAAAGATCAGCCGCGACCGACCACGCTTCCTTCCTGCCGAATTGCCGGTGCAGCATGAGCACTTCGACAATCTGCTCCCCCACCGAAAAAACCGGATGGAGCGCGGTCATCGGCTCCTGAAAAATCATCGCAATTTCCCGCCCGCGCATCGCCCGCATTTCCAGATCGGATAATTGCAGCAGGTCGGTCCCTTCGTGAATGGAGTTTTCCTGTCCAGTGCCTCCCTTGCCTCGTTGCCTTGTTGCCTCGTTGCCTACTCTCTTCGACCTTTGAACTTTGAACTTTGCATCGTCGCCGTACCAATTGATCTCCCCCCCTATCACCCTCACCGCCGGTTTGGGCAACAGTCGCAATATCGACAGAGCCGTAATGCTCTTTCCGCACCCGCTCTCTCCCACCAGCGCGACGACCTTCCCGCGCGGAATCAACAGTGACACACGATCGACGACATTTGCTCGATCGTCGGATGAGCCGGTTTCTACGCAAAGCTCTTGGATTTCAAGCAACATGAACCTCAAATCACACCACCGCGATCGACTTATCCGGGCGGGCGGAAAAGGTGTCAGGATGATTCTTCGATCAACCCCAACCCGAATACCCTAAGCGACTCAAAAATCATCCTGACACCTTTTTGCCCCCGGGTGCCTTGTGAACACGACGATGGGCCCTTGCTCTGCGTAAACATGGTAACCTCCGTACGTTGCGAATTCCTCGCCCCACTGTGGAAAACCGGAAGTATCCCAGGGGTCAGATGAGTCAACGATAATGAAATCCGCGAAGCGAATTCGGCGTCCAGTGTAGATTCGTTTGTAGTCAGTGAAGTGAGCGGCTACACGCTCCGTGGCGAGGATGGTGCAATCGCGCGGAATTTCGTTGCGTAGGCGCTTCACGAACGCCAAACGCGGATCGGGATTTTGCAAAAATGGATCGCGGGCATAGACCTCGTAGGCCTTGCTGAGCGGCGAAAAGCCGAAAAAGTAGTGCCCCCAGACGGCACATACAAGCAACGCGAGTGCAACGCCCATGTTTCGGGATGCAGCAAAGTCGTTGTGCCGGGTGTCTGATGGATCACCCGTGGGATGAGACATCACGCCGCATCGCAGCACGCTCAGGGCGGCGAAAAACAAGATCGGCAGCACCATCGCGTGATGCCAGAACTTGATGCTGATCCAATCAGTACCTTGCAAGAGCAAATGAACCAGCAATGTTGGGAACGCGGCCAGCGCAAGACGCCAGCCGCGCAAAGGCAGGAAACACATGGTCGAAAGCAGGAGGAACAAGAAGTTGATGCTCTGCGGGCGAACCAAGCGGCTAAAGAATACATCGGGCTTGGTGAATGCGGAAACCGCCAGCGCCCCGACCGATCCGCCCAGCTCGCCGAACATATCGAGACGCTCGTAGCGGCCCGCCCTGGCGAAGTACGGAATGATGACCGCGGCGCACAGCAAGGCGTAAGCGACTGAGACAGCCACGATGGACAGGCCGGCGCGGCGGCGCACGGTGAAAAAGGCCAGATAAGCGCCGAATCCGAGCGCCACTGCGGTGTGCGTTTCGCGGGAAAGCAGAAGAACGGCCACCAAAAACCAGCACAGTCTCCACCGCTGAAGAAGTGCAGCGCCCAATAGCAAACACAACACGGGGACGGACGTGTAAAGCCACGCGAAACCGTAGGTGTTGGAATAAACCAGCCTGCTGAGCGACGGGAGAAGCAGCCAGGCCAATGCACAAATCCACGCGACCAGCACGGAGTCCGCGCGGCGGCGGACAAACCAAAACACAGGCAGCGCGCCCAAATGCAGCACCAGCGGACCAAGCATCATCAGATAGTTGATGGACGGCCACAGTGCATATCCGGGAACCAGGACGAACATGAGCGGGACGAAATGCCAGCCCAAGCGCGTGTTGTCGAAGCTGTCGCTGCGCAGCCCGCGCCCTGCGAGTGCGTTCTTAAGCTCCTCGGTGAAGTGCCCGATGTCGGCATGGCCGAACATGAAGTGGTTGTAAAAGTTCAACTGAATCTGCACGTGCAACACCGCCAACACCGCGATGAAGGCGAAAAGCGAAATCACAGCCAACATCGGGCGAGAAGCCCCCTCCACTGCACGAAGTCGCGATCCCGCAAGATAGGCGGTAGTGCCCGCCCCGATCATTGCCAGCAAAAGGAGATGGAAAGGTGGCGGGGCAGACGCAAACGCAAAGATGCCTAGCGGCAAAGTCAATACCATTGGCCCGGAGTTAGCCAGGAAACCAATCATGAACGACCGGTGTGGCAGTCGCCGCGCCGCGAGGAACGCGAGGATGAATGGTGAAAGAAATGCAATCAGCGAGAACGCGGTTACGGTCGGAATAAGGGAGCCTTCTGCCCGCTGCAACTCGTAATGAATGACGTTTACCTGAAACGGCTGAATCGCCCACCAGGCAATCGGTGTAGCCAACAATCCAAGAATGCCGGCAGCCACCAACGGGAAATTCGGCCTGGGCGGTTCGAGATTTGGGGTGACGATGTCGTCAGGCATCAGCGTCGATCCGGAATCCTGGCAGCGCTATTTGAAATCTCCATGCCCGGGTCGAGGCAATGCTGCTGCCACTGCGACTCAAGCGCGCTCCTATTTCCCGCGGCCACGATGGTATTCCAAAGGCGGATTCGTTCCACGAGTTTGAAAGTCAAACCGCGTACATCCATCGAATCGAACGCGGAGGCCGTCATCAGCTCCTCAAGGCAGATCGGCTGAACTTGGTCCGAGGGAAGCGGGCGATCGGCTTTCCGCACGTTTAACCCCACGCCGGTGATGAGCGCACGGAGTTCGTGCTGTTCGATGACCGCTTCGGTCAGGATGCCGCCGAGCTTACGGCCATCCACGTACAAATCGTTGATCGGCTTGAGACGCACGGCGATTCCCGTATGGGCGTGCAGTGTCTCCGCGCAAGCGATGCCCGCCGCCCGCGTAAAGGCGTGCAGTTCGCCGGTTGCCGCGATGCGAGGGCGATCGATCACGGTGAGATAAATCCCCGCATCCAACGGCGAGAGCCAGGTGCGGCCTCGATTTCCGCGGCCGGCGGTTTGCCGGCGGGCGACGATGTATGCTGCGTCGCGGATTTTCCCGTCGCGCAGCATGGACCGCGCCAGGTCATTGGTCGATTCCACTGTGTCCAGATAAAACGCCTGCATCAGTATGGCCGGCTGACAGCGATCTCACCGCGATTGGCAATCAGAATGTTTTTGAACATAGGACGCAAAGATAGTGCGATTCGCCACCGCTGTCACGAAAACAGAGCCGCGACCGTCAGGGAGCGGACTGCAAGACTTGTTGAGCCGTTACCACTTCCGACGGACTATTCATAAGTACCGCGACCGCTAGGGAGCGGTGTTGGCATCGCGAACCGCCCCGCGCTGGCGCTTGGGGTTCGGATAGGAAACTCATCCTCGGCGAGCCCCGTCTATGGTCGAGCAGACTCATCCGCTTTTTGTTTCGGCGTTTCGGCTTTTCCGCGTTTCGGCTTTTCGATTTCCTCGTTTGGACTTTTGGCTTTTTGGACGTTTGGACTTTTTTTGCTACTTCCCCTCGAACTTTGGCTTTCGCTTTTCGATGAACGCCCGCATGCCTTCCTTCTGATCCTGCGTTGCGAAGAGCGAATACAAGAGTTTGCGCTCGTATTCGAGTGCGGCCGACAACGGCATTTCATCCGCCGCAAGCACCGCTTCTTTCGCTAGTTTCAGCGCGATGGGCGGCTTGGTCGCAATCTGATGGGCGAGGCGCATGGCCTCCACAAGGAATTGCTCCTTGGCGACGACCTTGGAAACCAGGCCCGCCTCGTAGGCTTCTTGCGCCGTGATAAACCGCCCCGTCAGGATCATCTCCATCGCCCGGAATTTGCCAATTGCGCGGGTGAGCCGCTGCGTCCCCCCCGCTCCCGGAATGATGCCGATGTTGATCTCCGGCTGACCGAACTGGGCCGACTCCGAGGCCACGATGATATCGCAGTGCATGGCCAGCTCGCACCCTCCGCCGAGGGCGAAACCGCTGACCGCCGCGATGATCGGCTTGCGCACGGCCTTGATGCGGACCCACCGGGCCAGGTTGTTCCGCTCGTACATGTCCAGCAGCGACGCCTCGGCCATGTCGCCGATATCCGCCCCGGCCGCAAAGGCCTTCTCGCTCCCCGCCATCACGATCACGCGAATATTCGGGTCGCAGTCAAAGGCCTCCATCACGGAGATGAGTTCGTCCATCAGCTCGATCGAAAGCGCATTGAGCACCTCCGGCCGATTCAGCGTCACCACCCCGACGTGACCATCCGTCTGCGTAATTACAAAGTTTGACATGGTCTTATTCTCCATGCAATCGTCGGAACCACAAGCACAAGCGTGGTGCCACTGCTCTTGAGCAGTGCATTTTCACCGTGGTCCTTTTTGAACTTTGAACTTTGAATTTCGAACTTCGTCTGACCCCGGAGGGGTCACCGAAAGTAGCCGGGGGTTGAGCGAAGCGATACCCCCGGAACCCGAATATAAATCAATTCCGACCCTGAAAGGGTCGCAGAAATGAGGGCGACCAAGGCGGGAGCCCGATGCGGGGGTAAGCGCAGCGCCACCCCCGGTAACAATGCACACAACCTCTCTGCATTTGCCCTGAAAGGGCATCGTAAATCAGCCCAGGGTTGGCCCAGCCTTTCGGGCCTACCCTGGGTACGCGAACCCAAAATCATCCCCCCTCTCCCGCTGGGAGAGGGGCGGGGGGTGAGGGCGCATTTAATTCTCGATGATTCACGGCACCAACTTCGATACAGATGCCCTTGCGCCATCCCGCCGAGTGCTGGTCGGGTTTCTTCGAGAGCTGCCCAAATCAGAGCCGCGACCGTGAGGAAGCGGAGCACGAAATACCGCATGCGTACTCGCACACCTGGGAGCCACGAATCCGTGAGGAACATGCCGATTTCAGTATTGCGGCAGCCGGGATTAGGGGTATACTGCGCCCATGTTGCCCGTGGACGGCGCACGGACTTTGGGTATGTAGGAATGACTCCGCGAAATGGGCCGAAGGCGTCTGACCGCCGGGGGAAATAGGCGCAATGGATGGCGCACATGAGTCGCCAAGCGACCCCTCGTCCCTCAAATCCCCCACCCCTAGGCCCGCGCCGCCGCCTCCCGCGGAATCAAATTTCCTGTTAGTGACGCCGGAGAGTCACTCATGTGCTTCTTAGTCCTCGCCGTACCCTGGATCGTCTGTCAAATCCCGGTTCCGGATTTCTACGATGGTGACAAATACGTTTTTGCGGGGCTGACTACAACCCCGGAATCCCCTACGCCGGGCCAAACCGTTACTGCAACACTGACGATCGGCATTCGGGAAGTTGAGATCGATGGGAAGATCATTCCTTTGGAGCTTCGTCATCTGGTTCAGGTTTTCCGCTCGAATCTTGGCGGGTTCGAGAGTCAACGATGGCGGGTTAGCCAGATTTCATTACCCGGTTCATTAGGTGCGGTCCACGGATACAATCTGTTCCAAGCAACGCGGGAGGTCCGTCCCGCAGCGGTCGGGGAGTCGGGGATCGCCCCAATTACGATTTGGGTGGATTATCCGACGGCGGTGCGAAAGAGCATCTTCAGTGGGTTCGAAATCAGCAAATGCCGTCAGGAAATCGTCACCGTGCCGGCATCGCGCGGCTACGAATTCCGCAGCGACCCGGCGCCCGACGCCGCGCCACCCGTGGCAATCGTTCCAATCTTGCCTCCAAGTATCAAACCTCCGGGCAATGCTCCGAACCCCATACCCGATCGACCGGTTGCTCCGGTTTTTGCAAATCAACCTTCGTCAACGGGCGTACCCGACTTTGTTCCACCATTGGGACCGCCGGGCGGTCCCCAGCCCTCCGAGTACCACGTTTTCTTTTCCCGGGGGTACCAGCACCTAAAAGAGCGGGAGTATGCGCAGGCCATCGCGGATTTTGACAAAGCACTGAGCATTAGTCCTGACTCTGCGGATGCGTATGTCAATCGAAGCGCTGCGTACAGCAACACTGGGGACTACCAGCGAGCCATCGCTGACTGTGATAAGGCGATCCAACTTTCTCCTTTGCTGGCATCCGCGTTCGCCAACCGCGGCGCCGCCTATTTGGGCACCGGCGCACACGACCGGGCCATCGCGGACACAGGTAAGGCAATCGAACTGAGCCCGCAGTCTGCGTGGTACTTCGGGCAGCGCGGCGCGGCCTACGCGGCCAAGGGTCTGCACCAGGAGGCGATCAAGGACTTCACCAGTGCGATTGCGTTACAGTCGGATTATGTGGAGGCGTTCGTAGGGCGTGGAATGTCGTACCAGACAACCGGGAATCTCGAGTTCGCCATTCGAGATGCCACCCAAGCCATCACGCTGGATTCTCGACATGCAAGGGCACGCGGCAATCGCTGTGGCGCATATCTATTAAACGGCAACCTCGACGGCGCTTTTCGCGACTGCGCGGCGGCCATTGAAGTGGACCCCAACTACGCACCAGCTTACCTCGGTCGTGGACTTGCGTTGGTTGGGCAAGGCGCGCCGGCACGGGCCATTGTCGACTTCACCAAGGCCATTGATTTGCAGCCAAAGAGCGCGGACGCCTATGGTGGACGCGGCGCGGCGTATATGTTGCTCGGTGAATTCGCGAGGGCTCGTCAAGACCTCGAGCAAGCTTTGACGCTGGACCCGAAGGGACCCAGTGGACGCGCCGCCCGTGATTTACTCCGGCAGTTGCCCAAGAAGAACCCCTGATCCGAAGCTGAAGAAACTACCTGTGCGACCCGCGCAAAGAGGCGGCTGATATGGAAAACGAAGAAGGGATATACGCTACTCATTGCCCAACCTGCAACGCGGCACTTTCGTCCGATCCAGAGGTTCTGCGTTACTGTCCGTATTGTGGAAGTGTGTGGGATCCAACACAAATCGGACGGGATCCATCGAGCGTCTTGATCGGGCGTAAGCGGAGCGGAGTTGCAGTGTTTCTTCTGATAACCAACATACTGGGCTGCTTCCCCGTCGCCCTTTTCAACGGAGCGAACGCACCGCGCGGTCAGAGTGCCGAGTTGACCTCCATCTCCATGGGACTCCCGCTTGCATTTGGTGTCGGACTGGTAGCGATTTTGAAATGGAGGAAGTGGGGCTTCCATCTTATCGTTTGTTGTTATCTGGCCCACGTGGCGATAACCATCTCGTCCACGCAGTTGCTGAACGGACCGCCGCTTGGGTCCGTCGTTCGCTCGGTACTGCTTGTTACCCTCGGCTTGATCTATCTCGTTGCCTTGTTAAAAGTCCGCCCGGAGATTTGGTCAAGATTGCGCTAGTGGTTCAACACATCGTAATTTGCGGGTAAAGCCGCCGTAGTCTGATCCGAGCATCGCTG
>CXWL01007520.1_pt1 | contig 37359 bp, 40 predicted proteins | sample 590931 | NCBI WGS metagenome assembly CXWL01 (sample SAMEA3498368, study PRJEB10139) | groundwater metagenome | biome: water well; material: biofilm material | place: Germany | collected 2015-04-27 | reverse complement strand
CCTGCCTTTGATGGTGAACCTCTCTGGCATGATCCCGTTGATCTTCGCAAGCGCGATATTGCAGTTCCCCACTATCCTTGCCAGCTACTTTACGCAAAGTGAAAACCCGGGCGTTGCTGAATTTTTTACAGGAATCCAGAATTTCTTTGGAGCCACCAGCACAAGCAACTGGGGCTACTGGACGATCTACTTCTTCATGGTTGTCGTTTTTACCTTCTTCTACACCTCGGTCTTGTTCGACCAGCAGAATTATGGTGACAACCTAAAGAAAGTCGGCGCAACTGTCCCCGGTGTCCATACCGGCGCTCCAACTCAAAAATATTTGAGCGCCGTTCAAAGGCGCATTACCCTGGTCGGCGCTTTATTCCTCGGCGTAGTTGCCATCATGCCTTTCCTGCTTGGTTTATTACTCGGTGTATTCGGCCTCGCCGCCGCAAGCTCACAGACAGGTATTTTCCTCGTCTCTTCCTCGGGTTTGCTCATCGTAGTCGGCGTGGTGCGAGACACCTTCCAAAACATTGATGCCGAACTCAAACTCCACGGCTATCAAGATTCGCTGCTCGTTCGCTAAGGAGTCTTATGGCGACCTTTATCGTCCTGCTCGGTCCCCCCGGTGTTGGTAAAGGAACCCAGGCCAAAATTTTGGCTGAAACGACCAAACTCGCGCACGTCTCTTCTGGAGACCTCTTCCGCGAAAACCTTAAAAATCAAACAGAACTTGGCAAACTTGCCAAATCCTTTATGGATAAAGGCGAACTGGTACCGGACGGCGTGACCATCAATATGATACGAGACCGCATCTCCCGCCCGGACTGTGAAGCTGGTGTAATTCTCGACGGATTTCCCCGCACCCCGGCACAGGCAGACGCGCTCGAAAAGATGCTCTCCGAATTCGGCAGCCATGTGAATGTAGTTCCCTACATTACTGGAGATGAGGCCGTTATTATCGAACGTGTCAGCGGGCGTTGGACCTGTCGCGAACAGGGTCACATCTACCACCAAAAATTCAGCCCGCCCAAACAGGCTGGCGTTTGTGATGCAGACGGCTCCCAGTTGTACCAGCGTGACGATGACAAGGTTGAAACGGTCACAAAACGAATTCATGTTTATCTTGAACAGACCATCCCCCTGGTCGAGTACTATCGAAAAGGCGGCAGGCTGGTCGAGATCGATGGAATTCAAACAGTTGAGCAGGTTACAAAAGAACTCCTCGCTGCATTGAAGAAATAATAATTGTGAGTATGCAGAGCGAAAGACTGGCTCTGTTGAAAAGTAGGTTGAATAAAATGAGTTCGGATCGCCAGATCAACATCAAAACCCCTGCGCAACTCAAGATCATGAGAGAAGCAGGACGCATCAATGCCGCTGTTCTGGCAAAGGTACGAGAACATTTACAACCTGGTGTGACAACGGCAGACCTCAACGCGGCTGCTGAGGAAGTGCTGAAGTCACACGGATGTGTGTCGCCATTCAAGGGCTATGGTCGTCCGCCATATCCTGCATCCATCACCGTTTGTATCAATGACGAGATGGTGCATGGAATTCCCCACCCGAAGCGCAAGCTGAAGGAAGGGGATATTGTCTCGATAGACTGTGGAACCATCTTTGAAGGTTTCGTCGCAGACTCCGCTTTCACTGCCGGAGTAGGGGAAATTTCCCCCGAAGCGACGAAACTGCTTGAGGTCACGGAAGGCGCGCTGTTTGCTGGCATTGAAAATATGCGCAAAGGCAAACGCACGGGTGACGTCTCGGCGGCGATACAGAATTATGTGGAAAACCATGGCTTCCATGTCACCCGTGAATATACCGGGCATGGCGTCGGGAAGGAAATGCATGAAGGTCCCCAGGTGCCAAATATCGGCGTGGCGGGAACCGGAATGTTGCTCCGCCCGGGTATAACCATCGCTTTGGAGCCAATGGTGCTTATTGGGACGCATGAAACCCGCGTCCTGCCGGATAAGTGGACGGTTGTATCTGCTGATGGGTCTTTGACGGCGCATTTTGAACATACAGTCGCCGTCACCGAAGGAGCCCCCCTCATACTGACTGTCTTGTGACCATCACAGACAACCGTTTAGTATGGACGATTTGTAAAACGAACAGTATAATTAGACCTTTGGCTGTCAGAGAGACCGCCGCAAGTTAGGAGATTTTTCATGAAAGTTTCGCCCTCCATTCGCAAGCGTTGTGCCAAGTGCCGTATCGTACGGCGCAAGGGAGTAATCTTTATCATTTGCGAAAATCCAAAACATAAACAAAGACAGGGGTAGTGTGGTGACTTATGGCGAGAATTGAAGGTGTTGATCTGCCCCGCAATAAGCGGGTTGAAGTTGGACTGACCTACCTCTTTGGTATCGGCCCGACACGCGCTCAGAAGATTTTGGCTCAGACCAAGATCAATCCTGATACGCGCATCAAGGATTTAAGCGAAGCGGAAGTTTCCGCGATTCGCGAAGTTGTCTCCAAAAATTTCAAGGTCGAAGGTGATCTGCGCCGCGAAGTTCAAATGAACATTAAGCGCCTGATCGAAATCGGCTCGTATCGCGGCTTGCGCCACCGCCGCAACCTGCCCGTAAACGGCCAGCGCACAAAGACAAATGCGCGCACCCGTAAAGGCACCAAGAAAACGGTTGCTGGTCGTGGTCGTCGCAAGGGCGCCAAGAAATAATCCTGTCCGAAAGGTAAATAAAGAAATATGGCTCAGAGTGTTCGTTCCACCCGCCGCGCCACTGGCGCGAAAAAAGGGAAGCGTACCCTGTCCTCCGGACAGGTACATGTATTCGCTTCCTTTAACAATACCATCGTGACTGTTACAGATACCGAAGGCAACACAGTTGCCTGGGGTTCCGCAGGTTCTGCTGGCTTCAAGGGTTCGCGCAAAAGCACCCCCTTTGCCGCGCGCCTTGCCGCTGAGCAGGCTTTGAAAGCCGCCCAGCAGCTTGGCTTGCAGGAAGTGGAACTTTTTGTAAAAGGCCCCGGACCTGGCCGTGAGAACGCCATCCGTGCTGTCCAGTCGATGGGTTTGAAAGTTCGCTCCATTTCAGATATTACGCCGGTGCCGCACAACGGCTGCCGTCCTCCGAAAAAGCGACGCGTGTAATTGATGAGGTTCTTGATATATGGCTAAATTATTAAGTCCGGTTTGTAAACTTTGCCGCCGCGAGGGAGAAAAGCTTTTCCTCAAAGGCGAGCGCTGTTTTACGCCAAAATGCTCTTTTGACAAGCGCAGCTTCGCTCCCGGCCAGCATGGCCGCACCGCAGGACGCGGCGGCGGTAAAGGCATGGGTACGGGGCGCGTCTCCGACTTTGCCCGACAGTTGCGCGCCAAGCAGAAGGCCCGCCGCATCTATGGTGTGCTGGAACGCCAGTTCCGCCGCTACTACGATACAGCGATCACGCGCCGCGGCCTCACCGGTTTGAACTTGCTTCAAATCCTTGAGTCCCGCCTCGACAACGTGATCTTCCGCCTTGGTTTTGCATCCAGCCGCTCGCAGGCCCGCTTGCTCGTGTCTCACGGTCACTTTACTGTAAACGGCCGCCGCACGGATGTCCCCTCCATGCTTCTTGGTGAAGGCGATATCATTTCCATCCGCGAAGGCTCCAGCAAGTTGACCTACTTCAAGGATTTGAACGTTTACACTGAAAAGCGTAACGCTCCAAGCTGGCTCAGCCGCGATGTTAAATCCATGGCTGGTTCCGTGGCCCGTATGCCGGAACGCGCTGAAATTGACGGAAGTCTCGACGAACAATTGATCGTCGAATACTACTCCAGACGCTAATTATTCCTCCAGTTGCGCCTCGGGTCGGACCTGTAAACTGGTGCCCGGCCCGGCGCGCATTATCAAAAGGGACAGGTGAACCGTGACGGGTATCATTACGAACATGGTTATGCCAAAAATCGAGCGCGAAGCAGAAGCTCGTAATTATGGCAAATTCACAATCAGCCCGCTAGAGGGCGGCTACGGCGTGACGTTGGGCAATGCCCTGCGCCGCGTGTTGCTCTCCTCTCTGGAGGGAACGGCTATTACTTCTTTACGCTTATCGGATGTGTTGCATGAATTCAGCGACATCCCCGGCGTACGGGAAGATGTCATCCAGGTTATGTTGCAGGTTAAACAAGTCCGTATCAAGATGGATGGCGTTGACAGCGCCCGAATGCAGCTTGAAGTGCGTGGCGAGGGAACGGTCACTGCGGCGGATATTATTACCCCCGCCGAGATCGAGATCGTCAACCCCGACACATATCTCTTCACTGTAGACGGCGCCAAGACCAAGCATGATATTGAATTCGTAGTGGAGCGCGGCCGCGGCTACTCTCCAGCCAATGAACGCGCAGGGCACATGCCCATCGGCGAATTGCCGGTGGATGCGATCTTCAGTCCCGTAAAACGCGTCAATTGGGAGGTGGCTTCCGCCCGTGTGGGGCAAAGCACAAACTACGATAAATTGATTTTAGAAATCTGGACAGACGGCACCATTTCCCCGGAACGCGCGCTCAGTTCCTCCGCCCGCATTCTCATCGATCACCTGCGCTATGTTGCGGGCATCAACGAAGAGATGTTGACAGTGGCAGTCGAACGCGAATCCTCCGGAAGCCGTTTGAGCAGTGAACTGGCCGAAACGCCGGTGGAAGCCCTGGACCTTTCCGTGCGTGTCTTCAACTCCTTGAAACGCACCGGTATCACCACCGTTGGTGATGTGCTCGATCTCCTCGAAAAAGGCGAGACCGCGGTCATGTCCATTCGCAATTTTGGCGAGAAGAGTCTCGATGAGCTTCGCGACAAAATGCACGAGAAGGGCTTCATGAAAAATGATTCATCCTCGGAGAGTTAAGAGATGCGACATTCAGTAGCAGGTTATCGATTGGGACGCACCAAGAGCGCACGTATTGCTCTGCGCCGCAACCTGATCAAACAGTTTTTTACGCACGAACGGATCCAAACCACCAAGGCCAAGGCCGCCGCGATCCGCGGTGATGCCGAACGCTTGATTACCCTTGCAAAGAACAGCGAAAGCGGCACAGCCGATCAGAAAGTTAATGCCCGCCGCCTCGCCATTTCCAAACTGGGCGACAACCAAATCATCAAACGCCTGTTTGACGAAATTGCCCCCCGCTTTGCAACCCGTAATGGCGGCTATACCCGTGTTACCAAACTTGGACCCCGCCATGGCGATTCAGCCGAAATGGTGGTCCTTGAATTGGTAGAGGAATAGAGATTGGAGAATAGAGACTAGTCTCCAATAACTAATCTCTACTCTCACCATGGCACGTTACCAAGTTATTCTTGCTTATGATGGCTCCGGTTTTACCGGAAGTCAGCGGCAAGCGAACTCCCGAACCGTTCAAGGTGAGCTTGAAAAAGCCCTTCGCGAATTAGGCTGGTCTGATACGTCGGTCATCATGGCTGGCAGAACAGACACGGGAGTTCATGCCACAGGACAGGTGGCCGCATTCGATTTTGAATGGGCGCACGCGGCAGATAAACTGCTCAAAGCGCTCAATGCGAAGCTCCCGCCTGACCTTGCTGTAAAAGGCCTGCGCCCGGCCTCGGCAGATTTTCATCCGCGGTTTGATGCAATTTCGCGGACGTACTGCTACAAGCTGTTTTGCGAACCGATCCGCGACCCGTTGCGCGAAAGGTATGCATGGCGGGTCTGGCCATCCGTGAACGGAAATGCCCTCAAACAGAACGCAGGTATTTTCCTCGGCACACATGATTTTGCCGCCTTCGGTTCACCGACAACTCCAAAAGGGACGACGGTGCGGACGGTGACAAAGACCGAGTGGAGAAAAATGCCGGATGGTGAGTGGCAGTTTGAAGTCCGGGCAGATGCGTTTTTATATCGTATGGTAAGAAGATTGGTATTTGTGCAGGTGTCGCTTGCGCTGGGAAAAAGCTCGGTTGAGAAAGTTCAACATGCTTTATCGAAGCAGGGAAAACTTCTCTCAGGTCTGGCTCCCTCAAACGGGCTGACACTAACAGAAGTAAATTATTGATCATTTGAAATGATATTAAGGAAACGGAGAGACGAAAGTGCAACAGAAGACGTACTATCCGAAAGCCGCTGAGATTCAGCGCAACTGGGTTTTAGTCAATGCAGAAGGGCAGACCCTCGGCCGTTTGGCCGCGCGCGTTGCGCGTGTACTGCTTGGAAAGCACAAGCCTACCTTCACGCCCGGCGTGGAGATGGGTGATTTTGTGGTGGTAGTCAACACCGAACTGGTAACAGTGACCGGTACGAAGACCCACTCCAAACTTGAATCGAAGATCTACTATAGCCATTCGGGGTATCCCGGCGGGTTGAAGAGCATCTCTCTTCGCGACCAACTTGCCACACATCCCGACCGCGCTTTGCGCGACGCAGTGTGGGGTATGCTCCCGCACAACCGCATGGGACGTTCTGTGCTCAAGCGCTTGAAGATCTATGCTGGTCCCGATCATCCCCATGCGGTGCAAAATCCGCAAGTTTTGGAATAAGAGGTAAGTGAATATGGCTCAATATTATGAAGGCATTGGACGCCGCAAGGAAAGCACCGCCCGCGTGCGCCTTATGACCGGCTCCGGCAAAATGGTCGTCAACGAAAAAGACGGCGCGGTTTATTTTCCCCGCATGGGCGACCTTGATGACATTCTGCGCCCGTTCAGCGCAGTCGGTCAGGAAGCAACCAAATATGATGTTTCCGTCATCGTCAGCGGCGGCGGCACCACCGGCCAGACCGAAGCGGTGCGCCTCGGCGTTGCCCGCGCGCTCCAGATCATCAACGCAGACTGGACATCCGCTCTCCGCAAAAAGGGCTTGCTCACCCGCGACGCCCGCGTGAAGGAACGTAAAAAGCCAGGTCTCAAGAAAGCCCGTAAGGCTCCTACCTACACCAAGCGTTAATATTTCATAAACTCGAACTCAGTTCGTAATTGGTAATTCGTAATTTACGAATTACCAATTACGCTTTTAACGGAGATTTCCATGGATATTAATTTGATCTCTTCCACATTTGAGACGCTGCGCCTCACTCCGCCCTCGAAATTGACCCTGCTCGATGCGCAGGAATTTTCATCCGCGCATTTTCCTCCCACCCCGCCCGATGTGGACACGTTGATTCTTGGCGTTGATTCGCGCGAACTGGCTCTGCAGGTGAAAAAGGTTTTGCTGGCGGTATATCCGAAAGAGCATGAGGTGAGATGGGTTGAAGGTTACAGGTTACAAGTTGAAAGTCTCGGAGATTTTCAACCTGCAACCTGCAACTTTCAACCTGCAACCTGCCTGTATATCCCATCACTGGGGGAGGGAACATCCTTTGAATCCTTCGCCGAGATCGTGGCTCACCTCCGCGCCCCGGAGGACGGCTGCCCGTGGGACAAGGAGCAAACCCATCAAACGCTGCGCAAACATCTGCTCGAAGAATCCTACGAAGCGCTTGCCGCCATTGACGCAAATGACACGGCTGGAATGCGCGAAGAATTTGGTGATCTTTTGCTGCAAATTGTGTTGAACGCCCAGATTGCCAGTGAGACAAAAGATTTTTCGATCACAGAAGTTGTAAAACATATTTACGACAAGATCGTCCGCCGCCACCCGCACGTGTTTGGAGACCTCAAACTCGATGATGTGAACGGCGTTTTGCAAAATTGGGAGAAGTTGAAGGAAAAAGAAAGAGGCGGAAAAAAAGAAGAAAAAGGATTATTGGATGGCGTTCCCTCGATTCTTCCCGCTTTGAATCAAGCCCAGGAATACCAGGACCGCGCCGCCCGCGTGGGTTTTGACTGGCCCGAGATCGAAGGCGTGCTGGATAAAATCCGCGAGGAGATCGAAGAGATCAAACAGGCGCAAAACCTCGAAGAAGTGACCGCCGAATTGGGCGACCTGTTCTTCGTGCTGGTCAACCTCGCCCGCTGGCGCAAAGTGGATGCAGAGTCTGCATTGCGGGAGGCCAATTTGAAGTTCAAGAAGCGTTTCGCGCACGTGGAGAAAGGCGCAAAAGCGCAGGGGCGCAATTTATCCGATATGACTTTGGAAGAGATGGACGTTCTCTGGAATGAAGCCAAGAAGTTGGGGATGTGAAAAAGACGATGGACGATGGACAACAGACCGTGGTCTGCGGTCCACCGTCCATCGTCCATGGCCCATCGTCCATCGTCCATTAAAGTCTATTTCCCAGGAGAGCATATATGAATATCAATTTCGCCATGTGGCGCAAAGCCTCGTGGCAGCTTATCAAGATGGACGACAAAAAAGAGTGGGACGCGCTCGATGTCGTTTCCAAATGGTTGATCGCCACCCGTTCCGCGGTGACTTTGGTCACCGTTTATTCCTGCGTGATCGCGGGCATCCTTGCCGCCCGTGACGGACATTTTTCGTGGTTGCCCTTCCTTATCGTCACCTTTGGCCTGTTCATCGCGCACGGCACGAACAACATCCTCAACGACTACACCGACTTCACCCGCGGCGTGGACAATGACAATTACTTCCGCACCCAGTACGGCGTGCATCCCCTCGTCCAAAAATTCTGGGAACCCTCCACCTCGCTCCGCTGGTTCACTGTCAGTGGCGCGCTCGCTACATTAGCTGGCGTGTATGCGTTGTTTTACACAAATTTTTCGGCAACCACCATTGGCTTGTTTGTTTTCGGCGCGGTCGTTCTGCTTGCCTACACCTATCCCTTCAAATATTGGGGGCTGGGCGAATTCGCCATCTTTCTGATCTGGGGGCCGATCATGATCGCGGGCGTGTACTTCGTGCTTACCGATCTCTGGAATTGGAACGTGGTCATTGCGGGCATCCCGTTTGGATTGAGCGTTGCCAGCATCAACATCGCCAAGCATATCGACAAGCATGATGACGACAAAGCCAAAGGCGTTGGCACATTCCCCGTCCGCGTGGGGCAGGCCGCCGCCCGCCGCGTGGATCAGGCCGCCATCGCGCTGATTTATGTTGTGATTGCCTACCTCGTGTTCGTGCCGCGCTATTTCACCCCCGCCATGCTCATCGTTTTCCTTGCGTACAAGGAAGCCCTCATGGTTTTGAAGGTCTTGAACAATCCCCGCCCCGCGCAGCCCCCCGAAGGCTGGCCCGTCTGGCCTGTGTGGTTCTCTGGCTTTGCCTTCCAGCACAATCGCAGGTTTGGCGGTTTCCTCATCCTCGGCCTCATCGTGGATGCGTTGCTGCGCACTTTCCTGCCGCAGTTCTGGCCTGGGCTTTTTTAAACCAAACTCAAATCAGAGATTTCCAACCATGCGGGTTCGGGGGTTTCCAAAACCCCGAACCCGATTTTTCCATCCGCGGGAAAAGCCGCAAATTGATTATCGATCCAGATGACCAGCCCCAGCGGCGGATTCGGACTTACAGGCGACTCGAACACGAGCGCATCATCCACATACCAGGCCACGCGCTTCTCGCTCCACTCGAGCCTGTATCTGTTCCATTGAGTTGGATCCACTCTGGAGTCGGTCAGCTTGCTGGGGGAGTTGCGGACGCGAGTTTCTGCATTCGATAATTCCACTGAATCTTCCTCAATTATTTTCCCCAATAAATTTCTTGTTTGTTTTCTTGAAAATGGAAGCGCCAACCCCGCAGGAATCAAAAGTGGATGAAACCTTGACGAGCGGAACGATTGCGCTAAAAATCCCTGTGCGGGTTTATCGTCTGTGAATGAAAGATAATTCTGCTGTGATGCGCCGAAAAACCATGCGGCGTTCGGCAGAGTTGGTAATTGCCAGCGTCTCCCCCCAAACCCAAGCGACATTCCAAAAGGATCGTTCCACAGCCCGAAGCCCCATGTTCCGGGCAGGGAACTGCTCGAGGTTTTTGCACGCAGGCTGAGGCTTAGAGAATGATGCGGAAAATTCCCGCGTGAGAGTCCGAAATAGTCATCGATCTGGGCAAAGCGGTAGCTGGATGAATCTCCCGCTGGAATCTTCAGAAGGTATCCATTTGCGGTTTTTTCAATGCTTGCATTTGGCGTTGTTCTTGATTTCATCCTTCATCCTTCCTACTTTATCCTTGCCTATTTACCAGCCAGATGCCGAATAGGATGACCGCGCCGCCGAGGATGGCGGGCAGTGTGATTTGTTCCTTGAGCACGATGGCGGCGACGATCATGCTCGCGGGCGGTTCGATGAAAAGAAACGCGCCGGTTTGCGCGGCAGGCAGTTGGGCGAGCGCGTCGAACCAGGCGATGTAGGCGAAGCCCGTGGTGAAGATGCCGAGGAAGATCATTGCCCACCAGCCGCGCGAATCGAGTTGGGCGATTTCGGCCATTTTGCCCTGCGCGAAAAAGGCAATGGAAATGATGAGCCAGCCGATGGTCATGACCCAAAACGTGAGGCGCGTGGACGGGTGCGTTTTTAACCCGTGCCGCGAGATGATGGAAAATACCGCCCAGTTGACTGCGCTGATGAGGATGAGAAAATCGCCAGCCGTGCCGAACCTGCCGATGGCGATGTTGGCGAAATTCCCCTTGCTGACCACGACCAGCACGCCAAGCATGGCAAGTACGATGCCTGACGATTGCAGGAGATTTAATTTTTCCTTCAGAACCAGCCAGGCGAGGATGGCGATAAACGCTGGGGATGTGGCGACGATCCATGCGGTGGTGGTGGCCTGCGCGGTTTGCAGCCCGTTGGATTGCAGCCACTGGTGGAAGGAAATTCCCAGAAAGCCAAGCAGGGTGAAGTACAGCCATTCGCTGCCTTTGGGAAATGCAAATTGTTTCCGCACGGCAACCGCCGCGAACAGGATGGGAATGCCCATCGCGAAGCGAATCCATACCACGGCGATGGGGGAGATTTGCCCGACGGCGATCTTTGTGGCAATGAACGATGCGCCCCAGACCACAACGGCAAAGAGCGCTTCGAGATAGGGAAGGAGTTTTGGTTTGGACATGGCAGGGATTATAACAATTTACGATTTATGATGGCGATGATGGTTTCTCTAACATCGTTCGATCTTTATGACACAGCGGCCTTCACCAGCGGACTCTCTCACACAAACTATGTTGGCTCATGTGTAAAGAGTGCGCAGGCTGAATGTTCGGCGCTTTCAAAGAGCAAAAAACTTAACGCGAATTTTCCGAATGAGGCGAATGACGCGAAAAAATTCGCGTCATTCGCGTTAAAAGGTTTTGATCTATTGCACAGAGTCTACACATGAGCCACTATGTTTTGCTGGCGAGTAGTATAACGCCTTCACCCAGTCGATCTGCCTTCGCGCCCGCTCTGCCTGTCAATAACCAAAACATGGAAAATAAAAAAAACAGCCCACAAGTTTCGCTGTGGGCTGTTTTGTATGGTGAGATTAACTCTGCCGAACGTCCCAGAACTTCTTCACGGTTTTGGCGAGAACTTTTTTTACATCATCCTTCTTGATGCCAGCCACTTTGAAGGTGAGGGTTTTTGTGCTGGGGTTGTCACCTGCAAACTGCCCGAAGGAGATGAAGTTTCCGCCTGCCTCGGCAACGGCTTTGGTGACCCTGGCCAGCGCGCCAGGTTTATCTTCAATGGCGGCGGTGACGCGGATTGCCTTGGTGCGCGCGCCCATTAACTCGAGCAGGATTTTGAACAGGTCGGTTTCCGTAATCATGCCGACCACTTTGCCAGAACGCAGAACGGGCAAGCCGCCAATTTTTGAGTCTGCCATGATGCGGGCGGCTTCTTCGATGGGGGTGTTCACATCGATTGTCTTTACTTTTTTGCTCATTACCTGTTTCACGCTCACTTTGCTGATCAGGTAGTTCATCTCCCACACGCTCAAGCTGGTGACTGGGGAAGGGGATGCGTTCAACAGGTCGCGCTCAGACACGATGCCAATCAATTTTCCATCTTTGATGACGGGCGCGCGGCGGATGTGTTCTTTCTTGAACATGACGAGCACGTCGTGGATGGGCGTTTCTGGCGAGACGGTAATAACGGGGTGGGACATTCTTTCACCGACAAACATTGTAGCCTCCAAATGTGTTGAGAAAACTTATTCGTGAAATTTGTTACAAATACATTATAAGCAGAATTGGAGAAAAGAACGTCACTAATTCAGAGTGAATAAGGTCACTTTGTAGGCATCGATGTCATTGCGAGGCGGTGCGGTTCCACCGAAGCAATCTCCTCATATAGCCTGGGATTGCTTCGCCGCCGAAGTGCAAGAGCGGCGGCTCGCAATGACATGATCGTGTTACTTGGAAAACTCACTAATCACGCGTACCAAATGCTTGGCGTGCAGCACATACAAATCGATGCGGATGTTTTCGTTGGGGGCATGGGCTTTTGTGTCAGGGTAGCCGTGGCCCATCGTCACAACGGGCAGGCCCAGGTCATGAACGAACGGGTAGTTGGGTCCCGATCCGCCGATCATGGGCACGATTTCCATCTTTGCATCGAAGACATCCTCAGCAGTATCCACTACGATTTTTACGAACGGGTCATCGGGGTCGGTGCGCGCGGCGGGTTCGCCCCCGAGAAATTCGATCTTCACATCGCTGAAGCCTTCGGCGTCGAGATGGGCGCGCAGCTTCTTCAAAATATCCTGCGGCATCTGACCCAGCGCAAGGCGGAAATCCACTTTGGCGGAGGCGAATGCAGGTTGAACGGTTTTCGAGCCAGGGCCTTGATATCCGCTGGTGAGGCCGCAGATGGTGCAGGTCGGCACGAAGACTTCCTCCATTTTCAGGTCGGTGCCGCCCGTCAGCCCTTTGATGAATTCCTTTGCGCCATAGCGAGTTTTGTATTCATCGGCCACATCGGGAAGCGCATCCATCAACTCGCGGTCACGGGCGGATGGGGGAATCACATCATCGTAAAAGCCTGGGATGCGAATGCGCTCATCGACTCCTTTCAAGCTGGCCAGCGCCCAAGTGAGTCTCCATGCCGCGTTGGGCAGGATGCTGCCACCCAGCCCCGAATGAACATCCGTCCCGAGTGAAGTGACCGACAACTCAACATAGCAAATGCCGCGCAAGCCAAGATATTGCACGGGCTTGTCGCGATGATCCACACCGCCGAATTCCCAAATGCAGGCATCGGCTTTCAACCTGTCGAGATTCTTTGAAATGTAATCGTGCAGGTGCATACTTGCGGTTTCTTCTTCGCCTTCGATGATGAATTTGATGTTGCATGGCAATTCGCCTTCATCTTCGAGAATGGCGTCGATGGCGTGCAAACGCGCCGTGAGGTGACTTTTGTCGTCGCTGACGCCGCGTCCGTACATTTTTCCATTGCGGATCTCTGGCTCAAAAGGCGGGCTTTCCCATAATTCCAATGGCTCTGGCGGCTGGACATCATAGTGATTGTAAATAAGCAGGGTTTTGTCGCTTTTGCCTTTTCGCTCGCCAAAGACAACGGGCGCGCCATCTGTTGCCATTATTTCTGCTGTGAAGCCGCGCTTCTCCAGCATTTCCTTCACAATCGCGGCGCATTCTTTTAATCCCAAATTTTGCGCGCTGATGCTGGGCTGGGACACGTAGCGTTTGAGTTCTTCAAGGCTTTTATCGAGGTTCTTGTCTATGTATGAATCCAGCTTGTCGAAGTTGCTCATTCTTTTCTCCTTTTTGACTTGTTTTCAACCAGGTTTTTTAACGCAAAGGCGCAAAGACCCAAAGTTTTTTATCTTTTGTCATCCAAACCATTTACCACGCGATGAATTCCGTGTTTAACGAGTCTCTGCCCAAAATTAATCACCAGACCAAGCTTTAAATCCGTTAGTCGCAAGTATGTTAAAAGTTGAGATTCGAAAATGGAATTGTAAGTGGTCACAGCTTTACATTCGACAATCACCAATCCGCCAACCAACAAATCAAGTTTCAAAGGTGCGCTGATCGTCTCGCCTTTATACATAATTGGGACGTTTTTTTCTTTTTCAACTTGCTGACCACGTCGGCGGATTTCGATAATCATCCCGTCGCGATACACGCCCTCCAGCAAACCTGGTCCGCCCAATGTGCGATGAACCTCGATTGCAGCATCTACAATGATTCCGCTAAATTCATTTTCATTCATGGATTCTCCGATGAAAACATATTTTTCCTTTGCGCCTTTGCGTCTTTGCGTTAAATTTTGAAGTGCGATAACGCGGCCAAGTTATTTGTAGAAATTTGCGATCCAGCCAATCGAATATGCGCCTGCGTAGGCGAACATTGCCATTTTGATCAGTTGCCCGATCCAGCAAAAAAACAGGAAGCGCCAGAATTTCATTTTTGCCATTCCTGCCGCAATCCCGGCAATATCAAAGAATGGATTCGGGATTGCAGACAACACCAAAATTGTCCATCCGCCATATTTTTCGATCCACGGACTGACCCTGTTGTAAACATCGGTTTTCTCAACAACGGCCTGCCCGCTGAAACCAGTAAGGTAGCCAGAGAGTTCGCCAATCGCGCCGCCTGTCCCTGCCGCAAGAGCCACGCCAATGGGATTGAAAATACTTCCCATTGCAAAGACCACCGCCACACCCGGCGCAGGCAAAAAGACGGTTGCATTTGCCATCAGGGCGATCAGGAAAATGCCAGGATATCCATACGCGGCAAAATCCTCCACCCGCTCACGGATGCTGTAAATGTAAACCGTGATGCCGATGACTGCGGCGATTGCGAGAACGCGCAGGATATTGGTAGTGGCGCTGGCTGAAGGTTTGAAGGTTTCAGGCTGCAAGTTTAAGGTTCGAAGGTTTGAAGGTTGAACGTTGGTCTTCGAGGAACTTTCTTCTCGCTCTTGCTTTTTACTTGTTACACTTTTAGCTTTTAAAACCTTCGACCTTCGATCTTCAACCTTCACCCTTTGACCTTTAACCTTTTTAGCTTTCTTCGATGGTGACACTGATGATCTTCACTGCGGGCGCATTCGCATTGCCCGGGTCGCGCTCAGGAATGGACATTAATACATCCTCACCTTCGACGATCTGGCCAAAAACGCTGTGCTTGCCATTTAAGTGGGGAGTAGGGCCGTGCGTGATAAAGAACTGCGAGCCGTTGGTGCCAGGCCCCGCATTCGCCATGGATAAAATTCCGCGCTTGTCATGTTTCAGGCTGGGATGGAATTCATCCTGAAATTTGTAGCCGGGGCCGCCGCGGCCTGTGCCGGTCGGGTCGCCGCCCTGCACCATAAAGTTTCCGATGACACGGTGGAAGATGACGCCGTCATAAAATCCTTCGCGCGCGAGGAACACAAAACTATTCACAGTCACGGGGGTTTTGTCTGCGAACAATTCAATGACCATGGTTCCTTTGTCTGTTTCCATGCGTGCCTTGTAATTCTTCTTCGGGTCGATCTGCATTGCGGGTGGGGTAGTCCATTGTTTTGCCATAACTCTCTCCTTTTATATGATATATCGTCCCGCAGGTTTTTTAGATGGCGTTATTAATTCACACCAACCTGCGGGACGTTTTACTTCAGCAATGTTTCAATTCTTGCAACAACCATGTCCAATGCAGCTTTGTTGTGTCCGCCTTCGGGGATGATCACATCTGCATAGCGCTTGGACGGTTCAACGAAATCAAGGTGCATGGGGCGCACCGTCGCTTCATATTGTTTGATGACAGATTCGGTCGAGCGGCCACGCTCTGAAATGTCGCGGCGCAGGCGGCGGATAAAGCGGATGTCTGCATCTGCATCCACAAAAATTTTTACATCGAACAACTTGCGTAATTCAGGTTCCACGAAGATCAATACCCCCTCCACAATAATGACACCGCGCGGCGCCACGGTAAACGTTTGGCCGGTGCGGCTGTCAGTGGAGAAATCATAGATCGGGACTTCAACAGGCTGAAAGTCCCGCAATGATTCGACGTGCTCAATCAGCAATTCAGTTTCGAGGGAGTTTGGATGATCGAAGTTGACATCCCTGCGCAATGTGGGCGGCAGTCCGGTCAGGTCTTTGTAGTACGAGTCGTGTTGAAGGTATGCAATTTTATCCGCTCCAACTCGATTAAGGATTTCCTGGGCAACCGTTGTCTTGCCCGAACCTGACCCGCCTGCAATGCCAATAACCAGGGGAGTGTTGTGACTCATGTTTGCGATTATAGCCCATGACGGACAAAACGGCTCCGGGCGGACCTGGAGCCTGTTTGCCAACGAATGGCATTTACTTACGCTTGAAGATTCCTGTAACCGCGTTCCAAATTGGGCAGCGGTCATAAATCCCCATGAACGCAAGGATGCCGCCAATGCCCGCCACGAGCCAGTTGCTTGTTGAAATTCCGATCATTACGAAAGCGGCCCCTGCGCCAAGCCGCAGCATTCGGTTAAAGGGAGTGAGCGGAACTTTAACTTCTCCTCCGTTTGCCAGCGCCTCGAACAATATGCGGTAGCCCGCTTCGTTTTGAACTCCTGTCACACGCCCGACTTCCTTGCCGTCGCGAACGGTAATGACTGTTGGAATTCCAAACACACGGAATTGCTCCAACACCTCACGCGAGTCATCTGCGTTCACAGGCATGAAGTGAACCGAATCGCCATATTCTTTTGCGAGCTTTTCAAGAATTGGCTTTGTCATCATACACGGGCCGCACCACGTCGCCCAAAAATCAACGATGATGGGTTTCTCTGATTCTGAAATTTTTTTCTGGAATTCTGATTTGTTCATGATGATTATGTTGGAGCGGACGATTTCTCGTCCGCTCCATGGATTGCGCTATTTCTTGAACGTGCTGAAATTGAACGGCAGGTACAACGGGCAAAATGCGATCACAGATGTGAGCAGGAAAACCCCGCCAAGAATGAGAAGCACGATGCCGACTGTGCCAGTGACGATGCCGCCAAAATACAAATAAGCAAACACGGCGGCAATTACTACGCGGACGATACGATCAGTATTGGACATATTACGTTTCATTTGAAATCTCCTATGATTGGTTGAATTGATACCCACAGTATAGGAGACATGCCAATTTCTGTCGGTGACATTGTCACATAAGCGAACGGGATTCCAGCACCTCAAAGTCCAGAATTTCCACCGTGCCGCGCCCTGAGCGGATGCTTCCCTCGCTGACTAAATCCTCGAGCAAGCGGCTGATGACCTCACGCGAACTGCCCAATTCAGCGGCAATTTCCTGATGGGTGATCCGCAGTGGGTTTTGCGTTTTCGCTCGGCTCAGTAATAACGAAGCAACGCGGCGATCCATGCGGCGGAATGCCACCTCATCCACGATAGCCATGACAGTTGAGAGCCTTTCTGACAACAATTCAAAGACGAACTCACGCCACGCATCGGAGCGCCGTACCCAATCGCGGAAGATGTCGGCGGGAATCATCACCGCCTCTGCGTCTTGCTCGACCGTTGCGATGGCGGGAAACGTCTTCTGGCTTAAGATGGCATTGGCGGTCAGGATGCAGGATGAGCCATTCCCAAAACGATACAGCGTAATTTCGCGGCCCGTCTCGCCGATCTTGTACACGCGCACCACGCCCGAGATCAATAAGGCAATTGCCTCAACATGATCGCCTTCAAGGAATACATCACGGCCTGCGGGGATGCGGGCAAAAAAAGCCGCCTGCTGGAATTCGCGCGCAAATGAATCGTCCACCTGTTGAAGAATGGGTAGAGATTTGGCGATGCGGTTGAATTGAGAGATGTCGATCACTGGCTTCTTTTCTGATTGCTTTTCTGAGCTTGTTGTGTTTACCTTGTACAACACAATAATTTGCCACAGAGAAAGCCCTGAGAATAAACTCAAAACCTCTGCGCTCTCTGTGGCTAAACTTCGTAAGCAGGTGATTATTCAAAACTAAAAGCAAGGCCCACTGTCCCAGGCCCGGTGTGTGTGCCGACGACAGGGCTTAATTCAGACAGGATCGTTTCGATGGGCTTGATTTCATTTGCAGCGCGGTCCAGAAGCGTTTTTGCATCTTCAGGGGCATTGGCATGTAAAGCAGCAATGCGGATGTTTGACTTTCCATTAACCTGTTCCGCAACCAATTCAAGCATACGATCATGCGCCTTGCCCTTGGTGCGGATTCGTTCCACGCCTTCCACTTTGCCTTCTTTGAGCGCCAGAATTGGCTTCAAATTAAGCGCCGCACCAATGAAGCGCTGTGCGCCCCCGATGCGCCCGCCGCGATGCAGAAATTCCAGGGTGTCCACGGCAAAGTAAATACCGGTTCTTTCATGCGCTTTTTCAGCCAGAGCCACGCATTCTTTCAGGCTTGCCCCGGCATCCTTGGCGCGTGCAGTAGCCAGCACCTGAAACCCCAACGCAATGGAAGTGGATTGACTGTCCACAAGCGTCACTTTTTCGCCTGCGCTTCCCATCATTTCCCTGCCCTGAATTGCAGATTGCATGGTGCCGGATAATTTGGATGAAATGAAAATTCCCAACACATCAAACCCTTGATCTACCAAACCTTGAAAAGCTGACACCATAACTGCCGGTGTAGCCTGCGATGTGGTCGGCATCACCTTGGCGGTTTTCAAGCGGCTATAAAATTCGGCAGGTTGAATATCCACCCCATCACGAAATGTCTCATCCCCCCAGATCAACTCCAGCGGGGTGACTGTGATGTTGTGCTTCTGAATAAACTCTGCTGGAAGGTAGGACGTACTGTCTGTAACGATTGCGAATTTGGACATAATCTCCTCCGAAGGCAAATATGATTTGGGCGTGTTTCAAATGAGTTGAAGATTGGAACGTCCCGAAGATTTTCTCGAATACTGTTGCCGTTTTTTAAACCTTCGGGACGGTTGTTTCAACTGAAATGAAACACACCTATATAGTTACCCACTATTTTACCCCTGATAAGCTCGCACGCCTTGAAAATTGTATTTTTTCTGCTCATGGTATAATACCGTTTGCAAGCTTACTTGACATAAAATCTCACTTAGGAGCCTATTTTGGCCTTCAACCCCATTAACTGGCTGTTAGGCCTTTTCTCTCTAGACATTGCCATAGACCTTGGCACCGCGAACACTCTGGTTCATGTTCGCAATAAAGGCATTGTCATCAATGAGCCATCCTGGGTAACAGTTGACAAAAAATTAAGACAACCTTTGGCAATCGGCCTCGAAGCCAAAGAAATGGTTGGGCGCACCCCCGGAAACGTAGTGGTAGTGCGGCCTATTCGTGACGGCGTCATCGCCGAATTCGATGTCACCCAGATCATGCTCGAATATTTCATTGGCAAAGTCCATGAGCAAAGTATCGTGCCCCTGCCGCGTCCGCGTGTGATTGTCGGCCTTCCCACAGGCGTGACCGAAGTTGAAAAGCGCGCCGTGTACGATGCCGTGATGGCATCCGGCGCGCGCCAGGCCATGTTGATCGAAGAGCCGATCGCGGCTGCGCTCGGAGCTGGTCTGCCCATCGGAGAGATTCGCGGCTCGATGGTGGTCGACATTGGCGGCGGCACCACCGAGGTGGCTGTCATGTCCATGAGCGGTGTCGTTGCTTCCCGCTCCCTGCGTGTGGCGGGCGATGAGATGGATCAGGATATCGTTCAGTATCTCCGCAATAAATACAACCTGTTGATCGGCGAAGGCATAGCAGAACAGATCAAATGGCAGATCGGTTCCGCTTATTCGTTACAGCCTGAAAAAACAATGGAAGTACGGGGCCGCAACCTTGTAACAGGTTTGCCTGAAACCATTGAAGTTTCCTCGGTTGAAATTCGTGAAGCCCTCTCCGGCTCCGTGCAGGTCATCATCGACACCGTGCGCGATGCGCTGGATGAAATTCCCCCCGAAATCGTTTCCGACTTGATGGATATTGGCATTTGCCTTGCTGGCGGCGGCGCCCTTTTGCAGGGATTGGCCGAGCGATTAACCGATGAATTAAAGCTGCGCGTTTGGGTTGCAGAAGACCCGCTTACTTGCGTGGCGCGTGGCGCGGCCATGATTTTTGAAGACCTTGATTCCCTTGGCCGTTATCTGGTTGGCCTGGAACGCGGCAGCACGCGTCACGTTGGCTAGGAAAATTGGCCGCCTCTTTTAACCAGGGGCGGATAAAATATGAACTCCCGTTCTTTACAAACGACAATAATATTTTTGGTGGTTGGGGGTATTCTAGCCCTGGCCCTTGGCGGTTTTTTTGGATCCGCTTCGAGGCAGTTTGGCTCCGTGTTGATCGACACTCAAACCTGGTTTTCATCCCGCTTCCTCGGCTTGCAGGATTTTTTCACCGCCCCGCGTGACATTGTTTCGCTGCGCACCCGCAATGCCGAGTTGGAAGCGCAGGTCTCTCAATTGCAGGCGCAGGTTATCGAACTCCAGCAAACGGTGAACGAAACGGAAATCCTTGCAGCATTGGTGGATTTCTCGCGTTCAAACCCTGAAAGCACTTATAAAGCCGCGGCTGTCATCGGGTTTGACCCAAGTCCCTTTTTACATTACATCATTATCAATCGCGGCTCAAATGACGATATCCGCCGTGGGATGCCGGTCGTGACAAACCAGGGCTTGGTTGGCCGTGTGGATGCAGTCATTGCCGATGCCGCCCGCGTGCAATTGATCACAGACCCAGCCTCAGCCGTCAATGTGTATTTGAAAAACGCAGAGACCAGCGCAGTTACATTTGGTTCCGTCACCGGGGATATTTCACTGGATATGATTTCGCAGAACATAACCGTGGAATCGGGCGATCTCATCCTAACCTCCGGCCTGGGCGGCGGCTATCCGTCGGACTTGCCCATCGGTCAGGTAGTTACGATCCGCACCTTGGAATTCAAGCTGTTTCAGCAGGCCACAATTCAACCCGCCGTGGACTTTTCCCGCCTCGAAATTGTTTTGGTAATTACCAACTTTCGCCCAGTGGATATCACTCCGCTCGAGCCGTTACCTTCCCCATAATTTTTATCACATGCGAAATAGTATCGCGTTTCCATTGCTCGGGCTGGCCGTTATTTTGCAGTCTGCCATTGTCAGTCAGGTCAAATTAATCTCTGGCTATGCAGACCTGCCTTTGCTCATACTGGCCGCATGGGCTTTGCAGGATCGTGTCAAATCTGCCTGGCATTGGGCAGTGTTGACTTGCGTCATGGTCGGCTTTGTGTCCAGTATGCCCTGGCTGGTTGTGGCGGCTGGTTACCTTGGCGTTATTTTCATGGCGCAAATTTTACAGCGACGTGTATGGCAGGCTCCATTGCTCGCAATGTTTAGTGTTATATTGATGGGAACCTTGTTTATCCATTTGTTATCGTTCGCTGTTCTACGCGTTTTAGGAACGCCTTTTGCATTTGCCGATGTGATCGGGTTGATAACTCTGCCAAGCCTGCTGCTGAATATGTTGTTCTCGATTCCTGTTTACGCATTGATGCGCGACCTGGCGCATTGGGTGTACCCTCTTGAGGAGTATGAATGAGTTCTGGCCCTGCATCACGCCCTGTCCGATTCGAGGCATGGCGGCTTTCAGCCATATATCTTATTGTGTTTCTGGCGCTTAGCGGTTTGCTGCTGCGGCTTGTCAATTTACAGGTGCTTCAAAGTTCTGCCTGGGCCGCGCAGGCGGTTGATAATTTCACCAATGAAGTCAGTGTTCCAGCGCCGCGCGGGATCATTTACGACCGCAATGGATATATTCTTGCCCGCAACCTTGCTTCGTATAATATTGTGATAACCCCGGCAGCTTTGCCCGCTGACGATTCGGATATTCAACGTGTGTACCGTGAACTTTCCGAGTTGATCGATGTTTCCGTTGGCGGGCCGGTGACAGACGAGTCTTTGGAAGCGGCGAAATTGTTTGCAGCCTGTGTGCCGGGACCGGGCATCGCTCAAATGGTGGCCTTGCAGGATACCCTTGCCCCATTTAGTTCTGTAAAAGTGAAGTGCAATGTTTCAGAGGAAATTGCCCGGATCGTGGAGGAAAAATCGGTGGACTGGCCAGGTGTGGAGGTCGAGGTTGAACCGATACGCGATTACCCAACAGGCTCGCTGACCGCCCATCTGATCGGATTCCTGGGGCCGATCCCCGCCTTGTTCGAAGATGAATATCGCGCCAAAGGGTTTATCCCCAACCGTGACAAGATCGGGTACGCAGGCGTGGAGGATTCCTTGCAGGATATTCTTGCAGGCAGGAATGGTTTGCGTGTGGTGCAGGTGGATGTGGCCGGGCAGGAAATTCGCAACCTGGAGCCTCCCATTCCAGCCGTTCCCGGGCATAATGTTTACCTGACCATTGATACCCGTTTACAAGCCGCCGCTGAAGCCACTCTGTTGGAAGAAATTCGTTTTTGGAATACCTATTTCAATACTGTTCGTATTTCCAGCGGAGTGATCATTGCCATGAACCCAAAAACGGGCGAAATCCTTGCAATGACTTCCTACCCCAGTTACGAAAATAATCGTTTCACTCGCATTATCCCTTCGTATTATTACGAACAATTGAGTCAGGACCCCCGTAAGCCATTGCTGAATAACGCCATCTCTGCGGAGTATCCGCCTGGCTCGGTGTTCAAGCTTTCTACAGCGACAGGCGCCATCAACGAAGGCGTGGTCGGCCTGGATGACATCGTACAGGCTCCGGGGCAGTTATTGTTGTGTGAAAGATTCAATCCCAATGATGTTTGCACGGATAGTAATACGCGCCCCTTTGTTGACCATATTTTCGAAAAACGTCCCGAAGGCTTTGGCGCGATAAATTTTTTGCAATGTATTGCGTTTTCGAGCAATGTATGTTTTTACAAACTCGGCGGCGGTTATGAGGATGAGATCAATCCGGGGCTGGGCATCGAGCGCCTGCGACAATACGCCCGCGCGCTTGGATATGATGAAACGACAGGTATCCAGTTGAAGGGTGAACAGGATGGCCTGATTCCAGACCCGCAGTGGAAACGCATCAACACCGGCGAAAACTGGTCTACAGGCGACACCTACATTGCCAGCGTGGGGCAGGGATATGTGCTTACCACTCCTTTACAGGTCTTAATGTCAGGTTCTGTCATTGCAAACAGCGGCAAAATGATGCAGCCCACACTTGTCCGCGAAGTGACAGATGGCGATCGCAATGTTGTGCCAATGTGGTTTAACCCAACAGATTTCACCGTGACCGAATTCGAGACGGAAGGCAGTTATCAAATTTCACCTTTCGTTCCAAATACGCGCTGGGATATCACCGTCGACCCGTTGATCCAAAGCTTCTCCTGCGACGATGTTTATTGCAGTCTGGATGCAGAAAACCTAAAGATCGTGCAGCCCGAATCAATTCAAGCCGTCCGCGCAGGAACCCGCCTGGCAGTGACCGCTTCGCTGTTCGGCACGCTGAATGACCTCTTCGGTGATTTTCCAATCGCTGTGGCTGGCAAAACAGGAACTGCGGAATATTGCGATGATGTGGCGAGAGCCGCGGAACGGTGTAATTTTGGCGCGTGGCCTACACATTCATGGACGCTTGCCTATGCTCCCTATGATGATCCTGAGATCATTGTGCTTGCTTTTGCCTATAATGGAGGCGAGGGCGCCAGCGTGGCGGGTCCAATGGTGGAGCGTGTCATCAGGGCTTATTTCGAGATCAAAGCCATTGATATCGCCACCCAGGGAGAGCCGCCACCGGGGCCGTAATGGCGGCGTTTTCATCAGGTATAATTCCATGCAATAAATTAACCTGGCCCAATTTCATGGAACAAATTACATCGCTCGTTCAAATTAAAGGAATACGCGACGGTCTTCTCGCCACATTTTCAGACGCGCCCTGGGAAGACCAGCGTACAGCCCTGCTCGCGCAGATAGATGAACGCCCCTCCTTTTTTCAGGGCGCGCGCCTTGCAATGGATATCGGATCGCAAATATTAAAGGTGAACGACCTGGTTGACCTGCGCGACCACCTTTCAGAACGCAATGTGGTTTTATGGGCGGTTGTCAGCGATTCTCCAACCACCGAGCAGACCTCACAACTGCTCGGCCTTGCCACCCGAATTTCAAAACCGAGGCCGGAAGAACAAAGACAATTCGCTGATACAATCACGGACGACACCGCGCTCTTCGTCAATAAAACCATTCGTTCTGGAACGCGAATCGAGTTTCCCGGGCATATCGTGATCGTCGGAGATGTAAACCCGGGCGCGGAAATTGTCGCCGAAGGCAATGTCATTGTTTGGGGGCGGGTGCGCGGCATGATCCATGCCGGCTCCAAAGGCGACCGCTCCGCATTCATTTGCGCGCTCGATCTTTCTCCAAATCAATTACGCATCGCGGATGAAGTATCCGCAACGCTTAAACCGCAAAAAGACCCCAGGCCCGAGATTGCCAGCATTAATGGTGAAGGACATTTACAAGCCGAACTCTGGCAAACCGGCTAATTCATGGATTAGGAATTAATATGACAGCTCAAGTAATTACAGTAACTTCCGGAAAAGGCGGCGTGGGCAAGACCACCGCCGTTGCAAACCTTGCCAACGCCCTTGCAATGGACGGCAAAAAAGTCGTCTGCATTGATGGCGATATTGGCTTGCGCAACCTTGATGTGGTCATGGGTCTTGAAAATCGCATCGTGTACGATATTGTGGATGTGATCGAAGGCCGCTGCAAATTAAAACAGGCGATGATCCGCGACAAACATTACCCGGAGATGTATTTGATCCCTGCCGCGCAGACCCGTGACAAGAATGCCGTTTCTCCATCGGACATGGTTCGCATCTGTAACGACCTGCGGGCTGATTCTGATTTCGTTATCATCGACTCACCCGCGGGCATCGAGCGCGGTTTTAGAAATGCCATAGCGGCGGCAGATCGCGTTCTCGTAGTGACCAACCCCGAGGTCAGCGCGGTGCGCGATGCGGATCGAGTGGTGGGCATTCTCGAAGCGGAAGAGAAAGGGACTCCGCACCTGATCATTAATCGATTGAATCAAGCATTGGTCAGAAACAATGACATGCTCTCCGCCGAGGATGTATTGGATTTGCTCGGTATCCAGTTGATCGGCATCGTACCCGAAGATGAATCTGTCATCATTGGCTCGAATCGCGGTGCACCCGTCGTCACAGACGGCAAAAGCCGCGCCGGCCTGGCTTTTCGAAATATCGCCAAACGCCTGCAAGGGATCGATGTGCCATTTATGGACCTCGACCAGCAAAGCGGTTTGTGGGGCGCGATTCAACGGCTGACGGGGAGGAAGTGATATGAACTTCTTCACGCGCAAAAAAAGCGCATCAAGCGCAAAGGAACGTCTTCAACTTGTTTTGGTGCATGACCGCACCGACCTGACCCCTGCGCAGTTGGAAGCATTGAAGGATGATTTGATTAAAGCTATTTCGAATTATATTGATATTGACCCCGAGGCAGTGCAGATCGGGTTGGAACGTGATGGACGTGAACAGCGCCTCGTGGCGGATATTCCCTTGCGGAGCGTATCACGCCATCGCGCAGGTTGAGCTTATTTATACCCTGGAGGCACGGATCAACCTGACAAAAGTCAATGGTTGTGTCCGTGTTTTTTTACCGCTTGTATCAACAGCAAATAGATTTTTGATATTTCGTAATCTAAATTCGAATTTCAAGTTTGCAAAATGATGCGGCTCTTTGTATTATGACTCGTGGACTTTCCTGGCGTAGTTTTGACTTTATTTTATTAGGCGCGATTGTGCTCGCGTCTTCTTTCGGCACGGTGATGATCCGCTCTGCTGTGGCAGGTAATGAGGTGTTACAGCCGCTTATCCTGCGCCAGGTATATTTTGCCCTGCTGGGTGTTGTGCTTATTTTTCTGGTCGCCTCCGTGGATTATCGTTACTGGCTGGCCTTGTATCGTCCAATTTACCTGGCCATCATGATCTTTCTGGTTACATTGACTGGTTTTGGTCAGTCTGCCTTTGGCGCACAGCGCTGGTTTCAGGTGGGTGTGCTCTTCCTGCAGCCAACTGAATTCGCAAAGATCATTGCCATCGTGGTACTGGCGCGATATTTTGAGTTTGCCCAGCATCAACCCCGTGACTTAAAGTGGGCATTCGGCGCCGTTCTTTGGGCATCAGGCATAATCGTAATGATTCTCCTCCAGCCAAATTTGAGTAATGTGCTTGTGCTTTCCGTCATCCTTGCAGTGATGTTGTGGATGAATGGCGTGCAGATCAAGCATGTGGTTTCAGCCGTTGTGATCGGCGCTATTGTTCTGGCAAGTTTAGTGGCCCTCTCCGTGCTGGGCGTTCGGATTCCGTTTTTGCAGGCGTATCAGCAGGAGCGCATCGTAAACTTTGTGGTACCCGACCCGAATGACACCTACGGCAATCGCTACAACGTACGGCAGGCATTGATCGCTGTTGGTGCGGGCGGAGTTTTTGGGGAGGGATACGGACACGGCACCCAAACCCAGTTGCGTTTCCTGAAAGTCCGCCACACAGATTTTATCTTTGCCGCCAGTTCCGAAGAGTTTGGCATGGTGGGGGGCGTGCTGATTATTATGTCTCTCGGTATTATCGTTTGGCGTTGTATTCGTGCCGCGCAAAAGGCGCGCGATGTGGCAGGCTCGATGATCGCCATGGGCGTTGCCACCCTTATCTTTTTCCAGGGCGCGGTCAATATCGGAATGAATCTCAATGTGCTGCCTGTTTCAGGGCTTCCGCTCCCGTTCATCAGTTACGGCGGCAGCGGCCTCACCGCGCTGATGCTTGGGATCGGGCTGGTTGAATCCGTCGTCATGCGCCACAAACAAATGGAATTTTAAAATTTAGTAATTCACCTTACGCACCGCGCATGATTCCCTGAGCGGAGCGAAGGGTCTCTGGGATTGTCGTAGAGACCCTTCGCTATCGCTCAGGGCGACATGACCCTAAAACACGCAAAACTGCGTAAGGTGAGTTAGTAATTCACAAATTGAGTGGAATGCAGACTTTAGCCTGCATTCCACTACCGTACATCCGTCATTCCACAGTTAAAAATCAGGAGTAACCCCTTGTTCATCAAACCCGCACGAACTCGCTTTGCCCCCTCGCCAACGGGACATTTGCATCTTGGCGGCGCGCGCACCGCATTGTATGCTTATCTGCTCGCGAAGAAAACGGGCGGCCAATTTATTTTGCGCATCGAAGACACCGACCTGAAGCGCACCGTCCCTGGCGCGGAGCAGGAGATTATGGACGGTTTGCGCTGGCTTGGGCTTGAATATGACGAAGGCCCCGACGTTGGCGGAAAATTCGGCCCCTATCGCCAGACCGAACGCCGCGACATCTACCAGCATCATGCAAAGATACTTGTAGAAAAAGGCCATGCCTATCCCTGCTTTTGCACCCCAGATCGTCTCGAAAAAATGAGACAGGATCAGATGAATCGCAAGGAAAACCCGCATTATGATGGAACCTGTCGTAACCTCGATCCCGATGAAGCTGCGAAACGAATCGCCAATAGCGAGCCGTACACCATCCGCTTCAAAATGCCGCACGAAGGAGTCACCGTGGCGCACGAACATTTGCGCGGCGACATCACCATCGAGAACAAACAGCTCAACGATCAGGTCATACTCAAAACCGATGGGCTGCCAACCTATCATCTCGCCGCCATGGTGGACGATCACGAAATGCAGATCACGCACGTTATGCGCGGCTCTGAATGGCTCGGCGCCTTCCCGCTGCATGTCAACATTGTCCGCGCGTTTGGCTGGGACGAGCCCATCTGGATTCATCTTTCTGTCTTCCTCAAACCAGGCGGCAAGGGCAAAATGAGCAAGCGCGAAACCGCCGCCGCAATGAAGGATGGCTATTCCATTTTCATCAAAGATATGCAGGAACTTGGCTTCACCCCTGAAGGCGTTATGAATTGGAGCGCGCTCATGGGCTGGGGCGTCGCCGAAGATGATGTGATGACCGTCAGCCAAATGGTGGACCGCTTCACCATCGACTCATTGACTCCCTCGCCCGCCGCGATCAACTTCCAAAAGCTGGATCACTTCAACGCGACTCATATCCGCCTCTTTACGACCGAAGACCTGACAGCCCGCCTCAAGCCTTATTTCACCCGTGAGGGACTCATCGTCAAAGACGATGTTCTGCTGAAAATGATTCCGCTCATCCGCGAACGCCTCACCACCCTGGACGATTGCATCTCTTTCGGCGCATTCTTCTTCAAGGAAGATGTGACTCCCAACCCCGAAGATTTGATCGCGAAAGGATTGGACGCGAAGCAATCCGCGGAAATCGCTCGAAGGGCGTATCAGATTCTGGAAGCGCAACCAGATATCAGTCACGAAAGATGCGAGCCGCCATTGCGGGCCTATGTCGAAGAAAGCGGCTTGAATGTCAATCAAGTCTTCGGCATTTTGCGCGTCGCCACTACGGGGCAAAAAATCAGCCCGCCGCTGTTTGAGTCAATGGAGATCATTGGGCGCGATGTGTGCCTGCGCCGCATTCAGAATGCAATTGGGATTTTGGAAAAGTTATAAATAGAACTTACTCAAGACAGCAGAATTGCCGAACATTTAACGCCAAGACGCAGAGTCGCAAAGAAAAAGCATTTAATTTAAACGTAGCGTCTTGGCGACTTTGCGTTAAAAATTCCAGTTGAAAATAAGTCAAAAAATCATTCTGCGTAAGTCCTAATAAAAAAAGAAGGTCGCGTTTTCAAACGCGACCTTCTTTTTACTGCTGTTCCTCTTCGGCATTGGTTTTGTGAATTATTATGAACGAAGGTATGCTCAACCCGCCAATGCTCACCTCGATGGGTTTGCCCTGAATTTCCGCTTTTTTAGGGATGAGCTCCATGGCTTCCCTTGTCACCAAAACCTCGCCCGCCGCGCCGATATCTTCACCCAGTTTGCAGGCGCGGTTGACTGCGTCGCCGAAGATGTCTTTGTTATTAACGATCAGGATTTTTCCATAATCGATACCGATGGAAACGTGAATATCCAGCTCGTCTGCCGTCAGTAAATTGGTGGCGGCCAGCGCATGTTGAATTGTTGTCGCGGCGCGCACTGCCGCAAGCGGATCGGGCAACAATGCAAAACAGTTATCCGCTTCGAATTTGATCAATTTTCCGCCATAGCCTGCCACGATCGGCTCCACGGTCATTTGCATTCTGCGAATCATGGACAGGTAATGGATAATTCCGTATTTTCGAGTGAGCAGGGAGAATCCAAACATATCCAGCACCAGCACGGTGTTTTCGGTGCCGTATGCGCGCCAGATCGTATCTTCCAGTTTCTTGCGTTCAACTAGATTTGTCTCCTGCGAATATTTCAAAAGTATTTCCTGAAAATGTTCATCATTTGGCAGCATGGTACACCTCTCGAGTTTTGATGTATTCATTATAACGAAAAGGTCACGGAAGTTCCTTGCTTTTCCGTGACCTTTTGCTAACTATCGCCTGGCTCATCCGCCATGCGGACAATGCGCGGCGTGAATTTGCCCAGCACATCCACCAACTCATGTTGCGCGGCAATCACCTCATCAATGGGTTTGTACGCCTGCGGAGATTCATCGATGCCGCCGCCTAGCAGGGTGACTCCGCGTTCTTTGAGATATTCATCCCGCGCGGATCTGCTGATGGAATTCAACGCGGCTTTGCGGCTCATCAAGCGACCTGCGCCATGTGAGGCGGACGAAAGAGAGTTGCCTACGCCTTTGCCGCGTACGAGGTAGCCTGCGTCTCCCATCGAGCCTGGGATGATGCCGAACACGCCTTCGCCTGCGGGAGTGGCTCCCTTGCGATGCACAATCACGCTGCGTCCATCGGGCAGGGTTTCGCGCCATGCAAAGTTGTGATGATTTTCGACCACCGCCGCTTCCTTCAAGCCAACCGCCGCGGCCACGCGCTTGTGGATGATGTAATGATTTGCCGAAGCAAACCTGCCCGCCAGTTCCATCGAGAGCCAATATTCCTGGCCGTCTTCCGAATCAAGCGAGAGCCATGCAAGATACCGCACGCTTTTATCGAGGTCGGGATGTTTCTCCATCGCAAGTTTGCTGAAGCGGTCTGCAATCCTCGCGCCGACTCCGCGTGAACCACTGTGCGAAAGCAATGCGAGATATTCACCAGGCTGCAAGCCGAACATAGGCTCTTGCAAACTAAACGAACCCCATTCAACAAAGTGATTGCCCGTGCCGCTTGTGCCAAGTTGATTCATGGCGGTGTCTTTCAGTGTTTTAAGTTGGCGGGTGGCATACCACGTGTCATCGTCTAATACGGCATGTTGCGCCTTTTTACTACCTGTCCATTTTGATCCCATGCCGAAGGCGGTCTGCTCCATCAGGGCGTCTTCGAACATGCCCTTCTTTTGCCCAAGCAAAATCGGTGAGACTTCATAAAGAGAGAGTCTCATGCGGCAGGCAATATCCACACCCACAGCGTAGGGGATGACGACATTTTCAGTTGCCAGCACGCCGCCGATGGGAAGTCCATAGCCAACATGAGCGTCGGGCATCAACGCGCCAGTGACGGTGACTGGCAGGCGCATGGCGTTGTCCATTTGCTTGACCGCTTCATCATCGATATTTTCCCGTCCCCAAATTGGGAAGGGGATTGGGCTTTCGAGCAATGTATCTACCGAAGGTGTATCCGATTGTGTCAATCGAATGCACTCGCGCGCGAGGTCTGCCAGCAATGCGTCGGCGAGGAAATTGCCGGGGTTTTGCCGAACAGCATCCAGTTGATTAAGAACCGCTTCGCGACTTAATCCCTGGGCTGATAGCTGCGCCGAAATGCTTTTTGCCACGCCGATGATTTTTCCGTCAGGCCAGTTGTGTAACTTTAGGATTTTTCCTGTGATGATGTCCATTTCAATTCCTTTGACGATAGACGATGGACCGTGGACGATGGTCTGTGGTCGGTCGTCCATCGTCCATTTCATATTGAATCGGGCGGAGTGCAGGCTTCGTCGAAGTTTGTTGTGGTGAAGACTTCGGCTTGCAAGACCCACTCACCGTTTTGCGCGCGCTGCCATTTGGCGGCATAGACGCCCGATGCGTTGACCAAAATTCCTTTGGCAGTGTAACTGCCCTGCCAGTTGCCAAGTTCTTCGGCGATGCCCCAAACTTCGTTGACGGTGATCTCGCGCGGGGTTCGACGATAGACGGCGGTCGGGTCGGTTTGGAAGAGAGCGGCCCAGCGTATTTCTTCCTCGTCTGCTCCGTGGAATTGGTCGCTGCGGCCTGTGACCAGATGATAACTCAGCGCAAGCAGCGGACGGATGCGTTTGGCGTTTTTCTCCGCGATGGCGATGTTGAATACTTCGCGCGCGGAGCGGATGAGGTCGGAGGAGGTTGGTTGGGTCAAGATGGTTTCCTTTTAAGTTCGGACGGTAGACCGTAGACGATGGACAACGGAAATGCTTTGGCGGTCTGTGGTCGGCGGTCTATCGTCAATAATTATTCTTCCAACTTCCACAATTCGCGCATTTCGGGGCTGGTTGTGAGAAGTTCGTCGAGCGTGCCTTCGGATTCGACTTTGCCGTCTTTCAGCACGATGATGTGATCGGCGCGTCGCAAAAGCGGACGGCGGTGGGAGACGACAAAGCAGGTCATGTTGTTATTGGCAAAGATACGTTCCCAAAGTTGACTTTCGGTTTCGACGTCCAGTGCGCTGGAGAGATCGTCGAAGACGACGAGTTCAGGTTCGCGGATGAACATGCGCGCGGCGGCTGTGCGTTGCGCCTGCCCGCCAGAGAGTTTGACGCCGCGTGCGCCGACCAGGGTTTCGAGATTGTCGTCCATTTGCTCGAGGTCGCGATCCATCACGGCTAGTTTGGTGGCGCGGTAGATATCATCGTCGCTGCGGACTAATCCAAGAAGGATGTTGTTTCGCAGGGTGTTGCTGAACAGGCGCGGGACTTGAGCGGTGTAGGCACAGCGCGGAGGGACGAGGAAATCGCCTGGTGCGTGTATCGTGGTTCCGTTCCATTTTATTTCGCCAGATTGCATCGGCAGTAATCCAAGCAATGTTCGCAGCAGGGTTGTTTTGCCAGAACCGATGCGGCCTGTGACCACTGTCAGCGTGTTGCGTTTCAAGTGGACGTTGATGCCTTCGACGCCGCGCCGAAGGTGGTCTGAATCAGGGTAGTGAAATGTCAGGTTTTTTGCAACCAGCTCGTTCAGTCGGTCTGAGGCGGTTTTCGTCGGGTAGATGACTTTGGGCAGCGGCCCAGTCAAATCCACCTGGCTGTGTTCGACGAGCGCGTTCAACGGAGCATTTTCCATGAGGTGATACATGCGTTGAACGGAGACATCGAGCTGCTTGTAGCGCGCAGCGAGCATTCCGCCAAAGGTGGTGAGATCGCCCATGCTTTGCAGGAGATAAACGAAGAGCGAAAAATCACCGAGGGTGAAATTGCCCGTGCGCATGGACTGACCGACGAGCACGAGAATGACGCCCGTGCCAAGCGTGGATGTGTTGCGATAGATCGAGCCAAGCACTTCGTCAAAAAGTTTTTCGCGAATGGTTAAGATGCGGCGCTCATCGTTGAGTTTGTGAAAGTAGCCGATAACATTTTTTTCAGCAGTGGCAACTTTGACGGCCTGCACCGCTCCGAAGAACTCACCGATGAAGCCCGTCACTTTGCCGCCAGCCTGACGCGATGCGCGGCGGTAATGCTCGATGCGGCTCGTTGCAAGATTGGCTACGACGCCGACGATCACCAAAGGAATAAGCGCCATCACCGTCACCGAGGGGCTGATCTGCGCCATCAAGATAATCGCTGCGGCGATGATGATAAGCCCGACCATGATGTCATTGATCAAAATAACGAAGAGCGGAATTTCATCCACATCCTTTTTGAAGCGGCTGACGGCTTCGCCTGCTGAATCGGGGAGTTGCGATGCGCCTGGACGGCGCAAAATATATTTCAAAAGATTCTTGCGCAGCAGAGTGTTCATGTCTGCGAAGATGGGTACGTCGGCATAATAAAATCCGTAGCTTGCGACCACGCGCCCAATCCATGTGGCGGCTAAAAATGCGACGATGGCCCAGATGCCAAAAGTCAACTGCGCTTCGCCTGTGACCATATCGAAGAAGGCTTTGATGATGAGCGCGGGCGCGACCTGCCAGCAAAAGCGGATGAGGGCGACGCTGATTAAATCTATGAGCCATAGACCCGTGCGAAAGCGAATCATTTCCCAGATGACTTTCCATGCAGGGAGTGCGGGGACTTTTTGATTGAAGGTTGTTTCCATGATAATTCCTTTTTCAACCACAAAGGGTCACGAAGGTACACAAAGGTTTAAGGTTTTCCTTTGTGACCCTTTGTCTCCTTCGTGGTAAATGTTTTTACGCAAGCACTTCTTCCATTCCAGTTTGCAGCAGTTGATAAAAACGCGAGGATGGGTCTGCAGCTAATTGTTTGCGCTCGCCGTATTCGCTGGTCTGGCCTTTTTCCAGGATCATGATCTCATCTGCGCGATGGACTGTATCCAGACGATGCGCAATGATGATGGCAGTTCGGTTTTTCAGTAATTTATCTATCGCGCGCTCAAGTTTCTGCTCCGTGGCTGGGTCAAGGCGCGAGGAAGCTTCATCGAGAATCACCAGGCCTGGATTTCGCAGGAAGACTCGTGTGAACGCCAGAAGTTGCGCCTCACCCGCGGACAATGATCTTGATCCTGTTTCGAGTTCAGTGTCCAAACCTTTGGGCTGACTCTGCAACCAGTCGCCGAGTTCCAGTTCTTCGAGGGTCGCGATGATTTTTTCATCGGGGATCGAGCGGTCGAAAAAGGTCAGGTTGTCGCGGATGCTGGCGCGGAATAGTTGCACATCCTGCGTGACGATGGCAATGTTGCGCCGCAATGTTTCAAGATGCGCTTCACGCAAATCTGAGTCGTTGATTTTTATACTGCCAGATTTCACATCGTACAGGCGGAATATCAAACGTCCGAGGGTGGTTTTGCCGCTGCCCGTGCGGCCGAGCAGCCCAAGGATGGAACCAGGCTTCAGGTCAAAGGAAAGATCCCTGAGAACTGAGTCTGCTCCGTTGTAGGAAAAAGATACATCTTCAAACCTCAACGCCAGCCCCTTCGGGTGGGATGGAATCTCTACACCAGCGCCATTGACCACTTCCACTTTGAAGTTGCGGAATTCGGTCAAGCGCTCGACACATGCTCCTATCGTTTGAAAACTTTCGATCTCGTGCGTCATTGCCCAGAAGGGTTCTTCGAGCAGGTTGATGTAATGCACGAACAAATATACTGTGCCGACGGTAATCAAGCCAGCCGAGAACAGCCAATATCCGCTACCGATGGCGAGCAGATTGCCTGCGGTGAGAGCAAACCCCATTGCGTTTTCGATGATCCAGCGTTTGAATTGCGCCTTGCGGTTGTGCCCGAGGATGATGCCTTGATGGCGGAACAACTCGCGGATGGAAAAATCCACTGCGCCGCTGGAGCGGATATCTTCCGTGCCAGAGAGCTGTTCTTCAATGAAACCATATAAATTTGCTTCCGCTTCGCGCCGCGCCTTTTGGTGAGGGACGGCGATATCTTTCAAGCGGCCAAGAATGATGATGGTGAGCGCTGAATAAACGCTGAATGCCAATCCCGCGCGCCAGTCTTCGATGAACAAAGCAACGAGAATGCCAACGAGCAAGAGTCCATTTGCAATGAGGTTCAAAGCAAATTGAGAGAAGAAAGTTGCCAGTTCCGTTACGTCGCCGTCAATGCGTTCGATCAATTCACCTGGCGTGTGGTCATTGTGGAATTTCATATCCAGGTGAAGCGCGTGTTCTGCCAGTTCGGCGCGCAGATCGTTGGTGGCCGTCCATGCCACATTTTCGCCAAGATAGGTTACGCTGACTGCAACAACCTGCTGGATTAAAGCAATGCCGATGAATGCAATTGCCGTCCATGTGAGGGTTTGCAGCGTTTCACCAGCCAATGCTGAGTCAATAAACCTCCGCATGATCTGTGGNNGTTCCAGTAGGATTTGAATGATAGGTTCATGATGTTTTCTCGTTGGTTATGTCGTTGCGAGGGCGGCGCTTTTCCGCTCGAAGCAATCTCCTCATCGAATTGAGGATTGCTTCGTCGCGAAGAACAAGAACGCTCCTCGCAATGACGGAAACACAAATAAAAAAGCCACGGCGCTAAAGTGCGCCGTGGCTAAAAAGACACAGGAACAGGCCGTTAACGGTCTACGGGCGCACTTCGAGAAGGGATAAATTTTCGCAGAAATATCACTTTACGTTTGGTCATTTGAAGTACGCTCCTTTCTTTGGAATGAATTACTGTTGCAGTGTACATCAGGTCAGGCTGGCTTGTCAAGAAATTCACGTCACATGATTCGGGTCATGGGCTTTCATGGATATTCGTCACTCCAATGAAAACATGAAACAGGTACAATAAGAACTTCACGGAGGCTTCATGAAATCAACGATACTACGAATGCGTTACTGGCGCATTGTTTTGTTCTTTGCGCGCGTAACCCTGGGGATACTATTTTGGGATGTATTTTTACGCCGCATTGGCCTGGGTTTTCTCGCAAGAAATAATCGCCCGCAGCGTTTGCGCCAGATCGCTGTCCGTTTTCGCGCGCTGGCCATTCGCATGGGCGGCGTGATGATCAAGGTCGGGCAATTCCTTTCGGCAAGGCTGGACGTGCTGCCGCCAGAGATCACGGATGAGCTGGCGGGATTGCAGGATGAAGTGCCGCCCGTGGATTATGAATCCATTCGCCTCCAAACTGAACTGGAGCTTGGTTCCTCGTTAAGTAAAATTTTCCTCACCTTTGATGAATCTCCTCTCGCTGCCGCGTCGTTGGGACAAGTCCACCGTGCGGAGTTGAACGCGCAGGAGGCCGAGACACTTGGCTATAAAAACGTGGTAGTCAAGGCGCTGCGTCCACACATCGAGCAGATCGTGGATGTGGACATGTCTGCCATTCGTGTGGTGGGGGGCTGGCTGAAGCGTTATCGTCCCGTGAGTGAGCGGGCCAACGTGCCTGCCATTGTGGAGGAGTTTTCAGCCACTCTGCGTGAGGAGATGGATTATTTATCAGAGGGGAAAAATGCCGAGGTTTTTGCAACCAACTTCAAAGACGATGGAAGCGTGTATGTCCCGCGCGTGGTTTGGAATCATACCAGTCGCCGCGTGTTGACTTTGGAGGATGTATCCGCGATCAAGATCACAGATTATGAATCCATTGCGGCGGCGGGGATTAACCGCGCGGATGTGGCGCAGGTTTTGTTCAAGGTTTATTTGAAGCAGATCTTTGAAGATGGATTTTTTCATGCCGACCCGCACCCTGGCAATATTTTTGTCTCGCCTCTGCCTGAAAAAAATAAGGATGGTTCCACGGCCTGGCGGTTGACCTTTGTGGATTTTGGCATGGTGGGGCGAATGCCCGAGCGCTTGATGGAAGGATTGCGCGAAGCGGTGATTTCCGTTGGCTTGCAGGATTCGCAGCGACTGGTGAAATCGTACCAAACCTTGGGAGTGCTTCTTCCGAATGCGAATTTGAAGCTGCTGGAAGAAGCGGGCGCGCAATTGTTCGACCGTTTTTGGGGGATGAACATGAGCGAATTACGAAACATCGATCACACGGAGATGATGAAGTTCGGGTTGCAATTCCGCGAGTTGATGTTGAATATGCCTTTTCAATTGCCCGAAAATCTTTTACTGCTCGGCAGGACGATTGGAATTCTATCGGGGATGTGTACTGGATTGCACGCAGAGTTCAACTTATGGGAAGGCCTCGCGCCCTACGCAAAGAAACTTGCCGAAGGCGATGGCGGCTCTCAGTGGGATGTCTTTTTTGATGAGGCGGGGAATCTCTTCAAAACGCTGCTGGCGATCCCAGGCAGAACGGAACGCGTGCTCGGCAGGATCGAACGCGGCGAGTTGAATGTGCAAATGCCGATGATGAATATTCAGATCAGCTATTTGGAACGCTCCATGAATCGACTGACGGGCGGGATCATTTTCCTTGGTCTATTGGTTGCAGGCGCGCTTCTTTATGACACCCACCTGAGGCTGGGACAAATTCTGCTTGGCGGTTCGGGCTTCGCTCTTTTTTACACCCTCTTCCTCATAAGGCGCAGCCGCCGTCCGTGGCAGTAACTAGTGTCATCCTGAGCGAAGCGACACTTGCGCCGCGCGCCAGTGCGGTGAGGATCACTACTTCGAAAATACGAGACTCTTCGGTCGCAAAGAACGCTCCCTCAGAGTGACATGCTCAAATTAATAAAGAAACTCGCCTCAGTGTTTGAGGCGAGTTTTTGCTTTTACGCGGACTTGCTTTTTTCTTCCGTCTTTTCGAGCGCGGCGTCGATCATGCTGCGGAAGGCCATCAGCATTTCCTTGCGAGCGGTGCGGCGGTGTTCCATGAAGCCTGGGGGCAAAATAGTTTCCATGCTCTTGCGCATTTCATCGCGGGCGGCTTTCATGTGTTCCAACGCCTCAGGCGGGAGTTTTTCTTTTAGCGACTTTCGTTTGGATTCGGTCATAGGGTTACTCCTTATCTATGATGATTATAGCACTTCTGGGTTGCTGAAAGATATAATGGGTGCGCTAAAAGTTTGTAGATGAGTTTTCAAAAAAGAGCCTCTGAGATAGGCTTGGGATT
>CXWL01002823.1_pt1 | contig 37365 bp, 41 predicted proteins | sample 590931 | NCBI WGS metagenome assembly CXWL01 (sample SAMEA3498368, study PRJEB10139) | groundwater metagenome | biome: water well; material: biofilm material | place: Germany | collected 2015-04-27 | reverse complement strand
CCGCACTATGGATACATCACCAAAGGCGGCACGCGCTACTTCCAGGCCATTTATGCCGACCGGGCCGGCTCGCAAGCCTGCGTCGATTGCCACAACCAACACTCCAACAGCCCACGCCGCGATTTCAAATTGAATGATGTGATGGGCGGCATCGTCATTTCCTTCCCGGTCGGAGAATAATCCCATGGCCATCGCCATTCAGCATGTTCGCCTCATTGACGGAACCGGTTACACGATCGAACGCGCCACCATTCTGATCCGCGGCAGTAAGATCGTCGCCACGGGATCGAGCCGCACCATGACGATCCCGAAAGGCGTGACCAGAATCAACGGCCGCGGCTTGACGGTCATCCCCGGCCTGATCGATTGTCACGTGCACCTCTGCCTGGGAGGAGAGCCGGACGTCGTCGCCACGGTCGAATCGGATGCTCCTTCCATGACACTGTTGAAATCAGCGCGCCATGCAAGGCAGACGCTGGAGTCGGGCTTCACCACGATCCGCGATGTCGGTTCGCGCGACCACTCCATCTTTGTTTTGAAGCACGCCATCGACCAGGGAGTCCTGCCGGGGCCCCGCATCGTCGGCGCCGGGCTCGCGATCTGCATGATCGGCGGCCATGCCCGTTTCATCGGCCAGGAAGTCGAGGGAGTCGAACAAGTCCAGCGTGCCGTCGACGCGCAACTGGCGGCCGGAGCCGGGGTCATTAAAGTCATCGCCTCAGGCGGCGTCCTCACTCCCGGCACCTCGCCGGATCAGGCACAGATGACCATGGAGGAACTCACGGCCGCCGTCGCGACAGCCCGCCGGGCGCAGAAAAAAGTCGCCGCCCACGCCCACGGGGCTTCCGGCATGAAAAACGCAATTCGCGCCGGCGTCCACTCCATCGAACATGCCACCTTGCTGGATGACGAAGCCGGCGAATTGATGAAGCAACACGGCGTCTATATGGTCCCGACGCTCTCCGCACTTTCCACCACTGCGGCGGGACGGCCGGGTTGCGGTATTCCCGTCAGCGCGCTCGACAAGGCCAAGGCGATGACGAAACGCCATCAAGCGAGCTTCAAGAAGGCCCATCAGAGCGGGCTCTGCATTGCCATGGGCACCGATGCAGGAACCCCTTTCAATTATCACGGAGACAATGCGCAGGAACTGGAACGGATGGTGGCGTTCGGTATGAGTCCAATGGAAGCGATTCTCGCCTCAACTGCGGCCGCCGCGCGCTTGATCGGCATCCACGACACGGTCGGCACTCTGATGCGCGGCCGGCAGGCGGATTTAGTGATTCTTGATGGCAACCCGCTCAAGCGGATTGAGTACTTGCGGGACCGCAGTAGGATTATGGGCGTGATGCAGGCGGGGAAGTTTGTGGCAGGACCGTTGGCGACGTCGTGAACCGTAAAAAGTGAGCGGTAAAAAGGAAACGCCTTTACGCTTAACGTCTTTCGTAAAAAAGTTCCAGGGCCGACGCATATCCGTGAATGCGGCCTTTTCTGAAGCTGTCTTCCAGCTGTCCTCGCAATGAGCGAAACCCGCCTTCGTCGCTCTTCTTCACAACCCCTTGCGACACCATCATTTCTGCAGCCACCTCGACGAGTCGCCCCTTGCGGGCGTCCATCTCCTCGGTGAGAAAGTCATCCATCACCTCCGCCCCCCGTTCTGCAACCAGATCCTCTTTAAACGTGTCATAGCCCTGGGCCGCCACGGTCCGCTCGCGCAGGACAGCCAGCTCGGCTTTCACTCTGGCCACATTCTTCACCAACAGCGCGAACAACTCTTTTCGTCCCTCATCAAAGAGTTTCTGCTCCATCTCATGGAGAATGACCGACAGGTCCACGAAGTCCGCGCGAGGCTCGTCTCCCCAATAGAGCCGGTCATAGCTGCGCCGTTTTTCTGCATCGCCGACAATCTCATAAGCCGCGTTGATCTCGCGGATCTTCGCCTCCGCATCTTTGGCGTCGGGGTTCCGGTCAGGATGATGCTGGAAGACCAGCTTTCGATAGGCCTTCTTGATCTCGTCGTCGGAAGCCTCACGGGAAACGCCCAGCACACGGTAGTAGTCCATTTGCGCCATGCGCGAAACTATAGCACGAGCCCTCCCCGGGCTTCACCTTGACTCCTCCCCCGCCCCTTGACCTTCTGATCATCAGGCCTATCTAATAAAGTATGACAAACAACACCACTCCCAAAACGCTGACGAACGACGAAAAGAAGGCTGCGGACGCCGCATTCGCCGGTCGCCCGTTTAATCCTGTTTGGTCGGCCTCTGCACGGGTGATCTATGATGGCATTTCGAACGCCTTGCCGAAGGACGTCGTCGAGGCGCTTCCAGAAGTCGAAGGCATGCTCGCGGATCTAGAGGCGAAGCTACCAACTGTGTCCGGCGTTGGGAACGAGCCTCTCGTCGAGATGGACTCGAAGCAGGAAAGTACGGCAGCAGACTCCACCGCTGGACCAGGCGTCCCGACCATCAGAGACCGGCAGGAGGCGATTCAGTCTGGAATTTTGATCGATGTCACGCCGACAGCCAAGGAACTCGGGCTCACATTTCCGGTCACCATCACCAAGCCGTTATGGGATATCGGAATCGTCACGAATCAATCGCTCTCCCAGGAGGAGCAGACGGGACGCCTTCGCGATGTCTTGATGGCGTTCAGACTGAGGCTCGCGAGTCTTGCGACCATCTCGCCGCTGATTGATTTCCCGGCTCTCCTGGCGATGCCGCCGAGCACGGTGCCACAACCGGTCCCGTTGTTTGCCATCATTCAGCCGGACAGTGGGAACCAGGCCAACGTGACTCTGTTGCTCCCAAACGAAGTCTCGCTGACAATTACACCGTCGAACTAAACCAGGTTCGACGGTCAACGGCGGGTCAGTTTCTCGATGAACGATCGCTCTTCTGTCTCTGTCTTGACGAGACCATCCAGGTGAGCGTCTCGAAGTTGGGTGAGCACCTTGCCATAGATCGGTCCCGGCTTGATGCCCATCGATTGAAGCTCTTTGCCAGTGAGCCGGGGCTTGGCCGGTCGCCAGGTCGTGAGATACGCCGATACCAATCGCTTCACCCGATCGGACGGGCTCTGGGCCATGATGGCCACCAGCGCCTCATCCTGCACGCCCTCTAAGATTCGGCATACCCCGGACGGCTTCAAGGGCGGCTGCTTACTGAGCTGCCGCAGGAGACGATGGGCTCCTCCCCGCATAGCCTTCAACGTGGTCGCTTCGCGCTCACTGAAGGGAAACCGTTTCAACAAATCCGTCACGCCACGATCAGGCAGAACCGCTGCGATCACCATCATATAGACCAGCCAGGCCTCCAGCTTATGATCCAAATAGAGCAGCCGATACCAATCGAGCGTTTCTTCGACGGCAAACAGCAACTTCTCCAACCGCGAAGTCCAGACGAGTTTCGGATGGATGAATCGCAACAGATCGAGTTCCGCCAACCGCTTCAATCCCGACTTCGGCTCCCGCTCTGAACAGAGCGCTTTCAATTCTTCCAAGAGCCGGTGGCCGGAGAGCTTCTGAAAGAGCGCCATCTTGACGGCGGCCTTTACCAGCGCCAACGTATCTTTTCCAAGATGAAAGCCGAACCTGGTCTCAAAGCGGACAGCACGAAATACGCGAGTGGGATCTTCGACAAAACTGAGACTGTGCAGAACGCGTATAGCCTGATTCTTCAGATCCCGCTGGCCGCCGTAGAAATCGAGCACATCCCCGAATCCACGACCGTTGAGACGAAGCGCCAGGGCGTTGATCGTAAAATCACGGCGATACAGATCTTTCTTGATCGAGCTTTGCTCGACGGTCGGAAGCGCAGTCGGATATTCGTAGTACTCGGTCCGGGCCGTGGCCACATCGAGCTTGAGACCATCCGGCAACACAATAACCGCCGTGCCGAATCGGTCATGCGCCTTGACACGCCCCGACTGTTCCGCCGCCAGTTTACGTGCAAACGCGATCCCGTCGCCTTCGACCACCAGGTCGAGATCGAGATTTTCGATCCCCAGCAACAGGTCGCGCACGCAGCCCCCGACCACATAGAGCGGCAGATCCAGCCGATCTGCCAGCTGTCCGGCCTCTTTGATCAGCGTGAAGAGGCGCGGCGGCAGCTTCTCTTGGAGTTGTCTCTTGAGATTACGATGATGCAGCAGCCCGGTCACGCCGGTTGGGTCCGTCACTTTCGGGCGAATCTTTACGGAGCGCAACACATCGTCATGCCATGACCTGAGCAAATCCGTACGCGTAATGACCCCGACGACTCTCGTGCCTTCAAGAATCGGCACGAATCGTTGATTCCGCTCCAGCATCGCCCGCTCAATCGTATGGAAATCCGTGTCGGGATAAGCTGTGAACTGATCCGCCTGGAGAATATCGGCCGCCGTCATCTTGCCCAATCGATGAAACAGCGCCTTCTGTATCTGCTCCCGACTGACCAATCCGACATACCGATCTTTGCCGTCCAACACCGGTAGGACATTCACCCCATAATTCGTCATCCGCTGTTCCGTTTCAGTCACGGTGGCCTCTCCGCTGATTGTCTTGACCGGTTTGGTCATGACATCCTTGGCCACCAGCGTCGGTCGGTACCGCTCCGTCAACAACTGTACAAGCCGCTCCTTCACCTCTGTGAGCGTCTGCCCTTTGACAATCGCGGCCGCCGCCACTGCGTGGCCACCTCCGCCGAACTCCTGCGCGATCCATCCGACATCGATCTCCGGCGTGCGGCTGCGCCCGATGACTTCCACATGCCCTTCGTTCATTACGGCAACCAATACCGCGTCCACTCCTTCAAGCTCGGCCAGCTGATGCACCGCCTCGGCCGCTTCCACACGATCACGATCGAAGGTGCTGGTCGCCACAAGTACCTTCCGGCCTTCCAGATAGTGCACTTCACTGTGCTGCAGCAAATCGTTCAGCAACGCGACAATATTCGGGTCAAGCGGCTGATGCAGCGTCTGCGCGATGACTTTCAGATCCGCCCCCGCACCAATGAGAAAGGCCGCAGCCTGAAGGTCACGCGAGGTCGTGGAGGAATAGGTAAACGACCCGGTTTCATCGTAGAGGCCGAGCGCCAACACGGTCGCTTCCACCGGCGTGAGCGGGACACCAGCCTCTTGCACCCGTTCAATCAGCATCGTCGCCGTAGCACCGACCGTCTCAATGACCTGATTGATGGATTTCCCGATTGATGGAGCACCGCTCCCACTGGGGGCTACTCCATGATGATCAAAAACCTGCACCTCGACCTTCGGATCCAGCCAACATTGTTTGAACGGACCGATGCGATCGGGCTCATGAGTATCGACGAGAATCAACTTCGTCACTTGCGTAAGATCGAGATCTTTCAGCTTGGTGAAATTCAGGTCATGCGCTGAGAGAAAAGCGTGTACGGCTTCCTGCGCCCCGCCGGACAGCACCAGCCGTACATCGGGGTATAACTTGCGTACGGCGACCATCGAAGCCAACCCGTCGAAGTCCGCGTTGTGGTGAGTCGTCACGACTTCCATTCCCGCATTCTAGCAGGGTCATGATTTTCACGAAACCGACCCCACGACTCGTTGCACTCCAGCTAATTCAGAACCTCGCTAATCTTTCTCTGACTGCTCCCGCCTACATTGCCGCCCCTCCCTTAATCAAAGATGACATCAACTAAGAATATATGTTTACGAAATGACGATGGGCTCGTCTGACTTTCCAGAAGGCTGCGTGCTTGCTCTTGGCCGGTTCTCCGACCATCGTGCCGTGGGGGAGGCCACAGGAGAATGCCCGGCAAAGGCCGTGGCCATATAACTTAATCTGGAGGTTACCATGACAAAGGTCGGACTCTCGCTCGCTCTCGTAGCATTCGTCGGTGTGATGGTTGCGTCAACCCTGCCGGCTCAGGCCCAATCAGCTGAAGTACGCCTAAAAGCCAGCATGGTCAGCGGCGCGGCATCCGGCAAAGCGGAGTATCGCGAGCGCGGTAATCGAAAGCGCCTGAACGTCCAAGCTGAAGATCTGGCTGGCACCACGGTTTCGCCCCAGAACGTCTTTATCAACGGCGTCTCGGTCGGCACGATGGCCCTTGCAGCCTGTCCGGCACCGGCCACGCAACTGCTCTGCGGCGAAATGGAGCTGAATTCCCAGGACGGACAAGTCGCACCACAAGTCCGTGCTGGAGATACAGTGAGTGTAGGATTTGCCCCGGCCGTATTGGCCGGTGTCTTCCGGTAAGTTATCGATTCTTGTGCGCCCCCTGAAGCCCGCCACCCTCCCGTGGCGGGCTTTTTATTGCCTTCTTTCCCCTGCACGTTTACCTTTCCGTGTTCCCTCCGTCAAATCTCGTAGAACGGCATTGAGAGGTTCCCTTTCGGGGAGCAGAGGAGAGGCCTCTCCCTCGCCAGCACGTAGATAACATTCTTACGCTCTCACGGAGGATTTCTTATGAAGCCAGCAGTCATTGTGAAAACCGGCATCCTGATGGGGCTTGTCATCCTCTCTGCCATGCCGGTAGCCGGAGTCCTGAATCCAGGCACCGCTTTAGCCCAGGCTGATGTCCGGCAGGAAGATCGGCGTGCCGATCGGCAACAGGACCGTCGGGAAGATCGACGGGAAGACCGGCAGAATGACCGACGGGAGGATCGCCGTGAGGACCGGCAGATGGACCGGCAACAGGATCGTCGGGAAGACAGACAGATGGACCGGCGCGCTGATCGGCAAGAAGACCGACGCGCTGACCGTGGTGGCCGCGGACGGTAAGCACACAGGTCTCAAAACAAACCGAGGGGCTCCCGATCATGGTCGGGAGCCCCTCATCATTTCCAGACTCACCAAAACTTAGCGATGCCGCTTCCCCTGGGCATCGTGCTTCTCACGCGCGATATGGCGCGATGCGCGATCCTGGGCATTATCGATTCTAGCCCGCTCTCTCTTGGTGACCATCCCATCGGCCTTGGCTCGATCTTCCATCTTGTTAATATGCTCTTGTTGTTTGTTCAATCGATTGGCTTCACGCTCATTCAATTGCCCGCTGGCAATCCCCTGATCAATCCGCTTCTCCTGATTCCCCTGCCGTTGATCGATGACAGGCGTCTCCGCCTGGGCAAAGGCCATCCCACTCATGCCAAGCATCAACACACCAACAGCAGCCAATACCATTGTCTTCATCGGTACCTCCCTGGGATAAAAGGTTGAGCCCCCCTCCATCAACGCACAGCCATCTGATCCGTTGACAGAACCTCTATCCGGGGGAGCACCTGATTGGCTTTATGTATCAGGAGGCTAATGGACTGTCCAGAAATTCTGAGCAGAGCAAGAAAGAGGAAGGCGGTCGAACCAGGTATGGAGTCCAGGGAGTCGCTCTGTTAGTGATCACGCCCGCCGTGACTACCTCCGCTCCGGTCGGGCCGGCTGCCACGGTCATCGCGACCACCACTTCCACTGCGGTCGTCTCGGCCGCTTCGATCATCCCGACCACCGCGGTCTGAACCGCCGCTTCGATCCATGCGTTCGCTGCTCCCGGATCCGCTTTGATCGCTTTCGCGGAAGATCCGGTCCGCACGCTGTCCTTTGGATACTTGATCCTTGATGTTCTGCAGATTGACCCGGCCCTGTTGAATGTCGGACCCGCGCCGCTTGATTTCTCGCGCGAGGTCGGCCAATTCAGCCGACCGGTAGCCCTGCCGGATACCTTCCGCAACCAACGCCGCTCCGTCCTTCGACGGGATCCTGGCTTCTTTGAGAATCGCAAGACTCTTCGCGCCGGAGGCTAACGACTCCTGCGAAACCTTGGCCCCTCCTCCATGCGAGGTCTTCGCCAGCTCACGCACTTCTTCGGCGGTCGCTCCGCGGCTCAAGGCCTCGGCCAAGCCTTCAAGCGCCCGTTGCCGGTTCCCTTGCGCCGGATCGATCATTCCTTTGGCCGTCGACTCCTGGAGAAGCTCCTGCGCGGATTCAAAATGCGTCACGAGCTGGCGCACGACCGGATCGATGCGCTTAGGTTCGACACCCTTGGCCAGGCCTTCTTTGACCTTGTTCGCCAGCGGTTCGGTCGGAAGCCCTTTCTCACCAGCCTTGGTCACCTGATCAAGCAAGGCCTTCACATCCTCTGCGGAATGGCCCTGCGCCGAACCCAACCGATTAATCTCCTCCCGATCCTGATTCGAGAGCGAGTCGGCCAGTACGGGCGACGCTCCCAGACACATCGCCAGACTGATCAGCCACACCGGTATGTTCATCCTGCTGCGCATAGTATTATCGAACGATCACGACCCCATTGGTTTGCCCGAATCCATCCGTCACAAAATCCTCCGCCAGCGGCGGCACCACCCACTCTTTCCCGTCAACCAGGTACATGAAGGTGTGCTCTCCAGACAGCAGCATCACTTCGACAAACCAGATACCCGTCTGGCCCTCTTGTTTCATCTGTGTGGCACCTTTGACCCATCCATTGAACGAACCCACGACGTACACGGTATTGGCCGTCGGCGCGAGGTAGGTAAACCGCACCCCGCCCGTCACCGGCCTGGGTAACTCCGGCTTGATCGTCGAAACACAGGCGCTCATGGCCACCACCAACGACAGGCTCACCATCGTGACTCTGAGTCCGCTCATCATGGGCCGCAGAGTACTCGACAGCCGAATCCGATGCAAGGAAGCATGTCCTACGTTCAGATACTGACATCAAGCACCGCATTCTCTGACCCAAACCCGTCGCCGGAGGCTTCACCGGCCAACGGATCGGCAATCCACTGCTTGCCATCGATCACAAACATGTATTGGTAACGCCCCGGCTTCAGTGGAATCGTGGCGGTCCATACCCCGCCCTCTGATCGCTCCAACTTGGTCTGCCCGGGATTCCACCCATTGAAATCTCCTGCAACAGCAACCGATTGCGCGCCCGGTTGCAACAACACCAACCGGACAAACACCTGCGACTCCCGATCCGTGGTTGCGGCGATAGTCTGACCCTGGGTCGCAGCCACAGGCACTTCAACGATTCGCTCCGGCGTCATCTTGACGACTCCCACCATCGCCACGACAGCAATACAGGCCGCGGCCATCGCTCCTCCCAGATTCCACTCCAGCGTATGCGGTACCGTGATCGCCGCACACACACGATCCCAGAGACTGATAGGAGGGGACGCCACTTTCGCCTTCAACTGGCTCATAAACTTAGCCGATGGCGTAATCCTCGGCAATTGTGCCGCCTCAGCCACCACCATCTCGAGATTCAGCCAGCCCCGACGCAACGAGGGATCAGCGTCGATCGATTGGAGAAACGCCACACGCTCCTCCGGCGTCAAATCCTGATCGAGAAACCGTTGCACCATCAGTTCCTGTTCATCCATGGCCTTCACCTCGCGTCGATCGCCGCACGTTATCGCGTCGGATTCAGTTCCGCCAGTTCACGACTGAGTTGCACTCGCCCTTTGTACACTCGCATCTTCAACGTATCGCCGTTCACACCCAGAATCTCCTGCATTTCTTCGTAACTCAGCCCTTCGACATGCTTGAGCACAAACGCCTCGCGATAGAGCGGCGGCAATCGCTGAATGGCCTGCTCTAATTCCTGTGCCACCTGTTGCTGCGAGAGCAGCCGCTCCGGCGTTCGATCTTCTGCCACATGGACATCCAGCGCCTCATTCACATCGACATCCTGCAGCCCCTGGCCAGGCCGTTTCACCCGTAACCAGTCTTTGCACTTATTTGTCGCGATGCGATACAGCCAGGTTGAAAACTTCGCATCCGCCCGGAACGTCGACAGAGACTTGAACGCCGCCAGAAATGTTTCCTGCGCCAGATCCTCAGCTTCGGCACGATTCCCGACCATACGGTAGGCCAGATTGACGATGGTCGCGGCGTGGCGATCGATCAGCTGACCGAAGGCCTCCTGATCCTGCTTGAGACTGCGCGCCACAAGCTGAGCATCATCGGGGCCTTCTCCCTGATCCTGTGGCATCATCCGCTCCACTCACCCTACCTGACTGCCACCGGACTGTCTGCTTCGGCCTACTCGAATCATTAGACGAGACATCTCTCGATTCGTAAACAGCGCATCCATCCGTCAAAAGCGATAGCTGGTTCCGACCGTCAGCGCGAAATCAGGCGCCCCATCGGAAAGCCCGAGCGTGACTCCGCCGCTGAAGCGCCAGGCAGCAGAAGCCGTGTAGTTTGCCGCCAGAAACATATCCCGGGCGTTGACGAACCCGCGCAGGATCGACCGGTATTCTTCATAATAGGCACTCACCAGCACATCTCTGGTGAAATAATAGCCGGCGCCCACGTCATACCAATGCTGATTCTGGAAATTTATGCCATCAGGATCGCCGATGATGTTGTACCCACCGTCTAAGAATGCGATCCAGCTGTCCCCGAGCATCTTTGAAATTTCAACGCCAGCGCCGTAGTCGAATGCACCGGTCCCCAAACCCTGGCTGGCGCTGGCCGTCGGCAGCTTCATTCGGCCCGTCACCGCAATAAGCGGCATGTAGTCTTTTTCTTCAACCACGTAGTACCGGCCCCTGAGAATAATATCACCAAGACCAGCCGCGGTTACTTTCTGGCCGGCTGCACGGGTCGTCAAGCCACAGACCCTGTCCTTGCCGCTGACGGTAGACCCTTTCCCACTGCAGCCCCCATCGTCGCCGGTTCCGCCACCGCCTCCAGTCCCTGAGTTGCTCCCGCCGTTATCATCGATTCTCGTCGCATTGCCGCCGACCAATGTCGTTCGCCCGTCCGTCGTCGCGATCACAAAGGGAATCACGAGTGTCACATCGCCATCTTTAAATAATCGTCGAATCGATAACGGCGCATAAAAAAAGGTGCTCGTCGTATCCGTTCCGAACTTGCCGCTCGAATAACTCGGGGTAAACCCGACCTGCCAATTCTGCTCTGGCTTAACCGGTCCCTGGTCGCTCTTGTCTGCCGCCTGTCCGTCGACTCCCCATAACCCCATCAACACAGTCACACCGATGAGCGCCCCCGTCCATTTTCCCATCATTACTCCCGTACCCAGTTTCAGGTGTATCCCCCACAACCACTCCATACCACAGCGGCGCCGGGTAAGTCCCCCGACGCCGCTGTCTCGCCGCCATCGACTCCCGGTTCCGAACTAATTCCGTCCAGCCCTCTCAGGTCGTTCCGGACGTTCCGGTCTCTGTGGGCGCTCGGGCCGTTCCGGCCGTTGCGGACGTTCCGCCCGCTCAATGCGATTAGGCCGGTCCATCTGAGCGGCCCGCGCATTGTCCCGGCCCTGCTGGCCACGATCCCCGGCCACTTGATCCGCACGATCCAGCCCGCGGACTTCTCCTCCGGCATTTGAGCGGCGATCCTCTCGGCGATCGACCTGCCGGTCTTCACGACGGTCCTGCCGGCGATCTTCCTGTCGAACATCACCGGCCTGCGCCACGCGAATATCGTCACCCCCGCGGCGCCCGCCATTCGCCGCCCCCGGCCCGCTGTTTGCCGAACCCGGCCCGCTGTTGCTGGAGCCGAAGTCGCTAGTGTCACTACCGCCGCGTCCTCCACGATTATCTGAGGAGTGCCCGCCCCGGTCATTGACGGACTCCAGACGAAACCGGTCGAACTGCCCCTTCAGACTCACCCGCTCCGCTTCAGAAAGCGACGCGGTATCAAGGCCTTCGACCCGCGCCCGTACCTGCCCTTCTTCGCGGCCGACCCGCACCCGGAACTCCTCGTTCCGAAACGTAACGTTCCGCTCTGCCCCGTTTGCCGACGGCACCACCGTCGAAACCTGCCGGAGCAGATTTCTGTTCGGATCACCGCTCAGAAACAGCGCCCGCTGTTCCGCTTCTGTCAGGGACACGTTACGAAACTGCACCTCCTGTACACCCGGCCGCGCAAATTGGGCTTGAATCGTCTGCTTCAGCGCTTCGACATCGACTGCACCGGCTGCAGTTCTCGGCAAAGCCCCGTGAATCTCCACCTGCCCGTTCTGAACCGGTGGTGCGGTCTGAGCCCAAACCGGACCGACCCCCAACACCAATCCCCCCAATACCCACGCAATTCTGCCTATCCATTGGTTCTGACTCATCCCTATCCCTCCTGCATCAAATTTCCTGAGGTGACCAACCCGGCCTCTTTGCTATGCCATTCTGCCATATTGGACGGAGCCCGGCGTCTTTCGTAAACGTAACCGCTCCCTCGATGCGACGCGAGGACATCAGGTCCCATGATGTCCTCGCCCTGAAACACGGGTAAAGGCCAGACTGCTAGCCTTCCAACTCAGCTTCACGCCAGTTCACCACGCCACCGACGATCCGCCCCTTTATCCTGGCAAGGGTATTCACCTTCACCACATTGAAGAACGCGGCACGACCGATGGGCTGATCATTGAGCCCCTTGAATTCATCCGCTGAGATCCCCGACGTATTCACAGATACCCCCAGGCGGCAGTCCCGCCGGCACTGCCAGTCACACTCCCTGCCCCTCCATCACCTCCACTTCCGCACCCCGACAGCATACCGACAAGTCCGATCGCGCCGGCGATAGACGCGACATTGAAGGTTCGTTTCATAGCCTGAATCCTGGTAAATATTGAATGGGTATGATTTCGGCATAGACGGCTCGTTCATGTGCCGTCCCTCGCTCGTCCGGTCGCATAGCCCCCTTCCTTTCAACCCCGCTTGATGGGTTAGACGGAGCAACAGAAAGAAGGTAAACAACCGGCCGTAGCGGATATCCTGAAAGAAGACTCGGGACAAGCTGGCAGACGGAACTCCACGAGGAGAATGCTCAGAAGCCCCCTGAAGAAACTGAGCCAGACACTCATTTTCAGGAGCGTACGGGCGGCGGTGGCGACGGGCGACAACTTTCGACTATGCCCCCATCCGGTTAAACACCTGCCGACCGATGCCATACGCTGACATCCTGAGCAGATTTGCACAGGCTACCGCCGTTTTTTTTCCTCTCATCATACGGTCTACGTGTCCCTCCTTAGAACCACATCCCTAACCTCTCGGTTTTCCAGCAGATCTTTAATGGCCCGCCCCGGCACGTGCTTTGCTGTATTGGCAAACAAGACCTATGCACCGTTCATTTCCAAGGAGGTTGTCGATGAAGAGCCAGATGAAGAGCCCGATGATGACGATCGCTATTGCCGCCCTCGCCACGGTAGCGCTGGCCGCTGCGCCGGCGTTGGCCAAGGATAAAGAGGCGAAGAAGAAGTCTTCCGGCATGCACCATTCCTCCGCGGCGGCGGCCGCCTCGTCTACCAGCCACATTCCTGAAGTCGGCCAAGCCCCGAAACGCGGGGAGCATGACTCCAAGCCGGGTCCGGCCTGGAAGACCGTGGGCGGAACACTGAAGCAGGTTGAGGGAAACGCCTACATTGTTGAAGACTACGAAGGTAACCAGGTGAAACTGTACGTCGGCCAGGGCACGAAACACATCAAGCAGAAGAAGGTCGGGGACACGGTCCGCGCCGAGATCACGCGGGGTGGCTTCGCGAATTCCATGCAGTAACGAAGTTTGAATCCGCGCACCCGCCCGGGTGCGGAACAGTCCTCGAGGGGGGCCGGCCCTGTACAGGCCGGCCCCCTTTGTTTTATCCGAGATCGGCTACCGATTACTTCACAGCCCTCCTGAATTCAATATCCCCGTAGAACGCGACCGCCCGCTCCTTCGTATTGTCCGTATCACTCATGATCGCGACCCCATTGATCAAGGGCGGATCTTCTCCGAACGATTTTTTGTAGTCTTCATAGATATTTCGCTCCTCTTCTACCCACATCCCGACTCTAGACGGCCCGCTTTCGACCACAATCATCCGGGCAAAATCCGTATAGGCATTCTCGACAATCGTGCCGACCGGCGTCTTTGTCTCCCAGATATAGTTCAGCGCGCCGATGGGAATGTCACCGAAGAGAGCCCGGCCTGCTTTGTACTTCAACTTCCTCCCGAAGCTCACATGGTCGGGGTCATAGGCAAACGTAATGTAGAGCCGCGCCGGGTAATCGTCCCCGTCCTTCCGGCTCACGTCGCTATACTGGAGCAGCCCTTCGACTTTCCAACGCCAGCGGACAATGGGATAGTCTTTGGGATTGATGGCGACTTCCTTGGTCAGCCCGGAGGCCGACGCCTCGCTGACTGCCTTCACAACCACCTGTTCGCCCTCTTTCACCAGCACATACTCCGTCTGCTTTGGAATCTTCTTGAACGTCAGGGGCTTCCAGCCGTTTGGAAGACCAGGCCCGGGCTGATCCACGGAAAACTTCCCAACCTCGATCACCGGCGCAGATTGCCCCCAGGACATCACCTGACCACCGAAGCTGCCCGCGACCAGGACCGTGAAAGCTATCATCCCCTGCAAAGCCGTCATGCAGCGTCCTCTCCTACCGCCTCATCCAGGCAAAGAGTTTGATGAGCCGATTCCTGGTCGTCTGCGTGAAGTGCGCCTTGCGCCAGAGATTCACCACCTTCTTATTGACCTCCGCCTGCGTGGGATAGGGATGGATGGTTCCGGCAATCGCCTTGGCCCCCAGTCCTGCGTTCATCGCCACCGAGAATTCGCTGATCATTTCGCCGGCATGCGCCGCCACAATCGTTGCGCCGAGAATCTTGTCCGTGCCCTTTTGGATATGTACCCGCGCAAACCCTTGGTCTTCGCCGTCGAGGATGGCGCGATCAACCTCGTCCAGATTGAACGTGTACGTTTCGACCTCGAGTCCCTTTTCCGTCGCGTCTTTCTCGTACAGTCCGACATGGGCCACTTCCGGCTCAGTAAAAGTACACCAGGGCATGACCAACGACTCCACGCTGGCATAACCCAGTCCGAACGGATGGGGAAACAGGGCATTCTGAATGACGATCTGCGCCATCGCATCGGCGGCGTGGGTGAACTTGTACCGGGAACAGACATCACCAGCCGCAAAGATGCGCGGATTGCTGGTCTGCAACCGGCCATTTACCTTCACGCCGTTCTTATCGTACTCGACCCCGACAGCTTCCAGCCCCAGCCCCTCCACATTCGGCGTGCGGCCAACCCCCACCAGGATTTCATCGACCGTCACGTCATAGTGCTGACCATGGGAATCAACCGTAAGACGTTTCCCGCCGACCACCTTGCCGACCTTCAGATCTTTGCCGCAGCAGAGGAGCCTCACTCCATCCTTCGCCAGCTGCTGTTCAATGATATACGCCGCATCGCGGTCTTCGTTCGGCATGATGCCGTGCTGGGCTTCAATCAAGTAGACCTGGCTGCCGAAGCGCGCGAAGGCCTGCGCTAACTCACAACCAATTGGCCCGGCCCCAATCACCCCGAGGCGTTCCGGCAACTCCGTGAGCGAAAACACGGTTTCATTGGTGAGATAACCGGCGCCCTGAAGTCCTGGAACGGGCGGAACCGACGCCCGTACCCCTGTGCAGATTGCTGCTTTCACAAACTGCACGGTCCGCTGACCGGCAGGCCCTTCAACCGTCACGGTATCCGTCCCTGCGAACCTCGCGTGGCCGATAAACACATCAACACCCATGCTCGTATAACGCTGTGCCGAATCGTTGTGGCTGATCTTCGCCCGCAGCTTCCGCATCCGCGCCATCGCCGCACCAAAGTCATATTTCACACCGGCGGGAATATGCAGACCGAATTCAGCTGCATTGCGGAGATCGGCCCAAGCCCGCGCGGCACGGATCACTCCCTTTGACGGTACGCAGCCCACGTTCAGACAATCTCCGCCCATCAGATGTTTTTCGATCAGCGCAACCTTCGCGCCCAAGCTCGCGGCGATGACTGCCGTGATCAGACCGGCTGTCCCGGCCCCGATGACCACAATATTATAGCGACCGGATGGCTCCGGATTGACCCAATCGGAAGGATGGACATTGGCGAGAAGCCGCTGATTATGCTCATCGTCCGGCAACATCACGCTCTCATCATGCTGACTCATCACCGCNNGACCGTCGGGACGAGGGCCAACAGCCCCAGCAACACAAACGCCCCAATCACGTTCGGCGAGGCAATTTCTTTTAGCGAATTGATCGTTCCCAACTGCCGACCGGCATAGGCATAGACGAATGAGCCGGGAATGATACCCAGCGCCGTTGCCGCGACATAGGTTCCCACGTTCATACGGGTCAGGCCGGAAACCAAATTCACCACAAAGAACGGGAACAAGGGAATCAGCCGCAATGTCATCAGATAACTGAATGCATTATTGGTAAAGCCCTGCTGAACAGGCCCCAGCCACTTCCCGAACTTCTGCTCCACCCAATCACGCAACAGATAGCGCGCCGTTAAAAAAGCCAGCGTCGCCCCGGTCGTCGCGCCAAGGTTCACAAAGAGCATGCCGAAAACACTGCCGAAGAGAAATCCACCGGCCAACGTCAGAATCACGGCTCCGGGCAGGGACAAGCCCGTCACCACGATGTAGGCAAGGATAAAGAGACCGACAGCCGTCGCGTAATTCGCCTCCGTGAAGGCCAGCAAATGATCACGATTGCTTTTCAATACGTCGAGAGACAGCAACCGGCCCAGATCGAAATAAAAAAACAATCCGATGGCTAAGACGATGCCTGCCAAGATGGCGAACTTGCTTCCGTTCGATTGCTGGGATGGGCTGGTCGTCGGCGCTTGGCTGGTCATAGCGGCTTCGTTCGATATCATGGGGACTCCTCTCAGGTCTGTCAATGGAGCAACCTGCCGGCATAGTCGGTGCTGCAACCGGTTTCTTACAAAAGGGACGCAGACCGAGCCTCGCTCCATCGCTATGCAGAGGTACGGAACGGGTGAGTATCTGGATGTGGATAGCTGAACTGGAATGAGGGCAACTGACTAAAGTCAGGGGTAAGCTCAGGAAAAGGACTCTAAATCTGACCAGACAGATCTGCCTGTACCCCTATGGACGTGGGAGTCGAACCGCCGTGGCAACGCCACTGAGTGCGTCACCGACGTCATTCCACCAGACATGTTGAGCGCGGCAGGAGCGCCCGGGAATATCGTCACGCTCAGACTGTTGCAGGCGGGAGGGACACGGATCCTGGCGAGAGGTCTCCGTCAGGTTGTTGGTCGACGTGGGGGGAGTTCCGGTACACCCGAAACTGAGCAGTACCACTACACAGAGTCCGGTCCGCATCCATCCCTCCCGGTCATGCCTACCCTACCACCCATACCTAGTGCCTCTATCGGTGGCCGGAAGATGTTTCTGAAGCATCTGCAGATTGACAGATTTACTACCACTGGTGATCAGCGAGATCGCGATCAAGATCGAGCCGCCCCAAGGCCCGCTCAAACGGATCGATCGAGCCGTCTCGATTCTTGTCGAGTTCTTGAAAATGTTCATGGAGCAGCGCACCGGCATTCGGGTTTGGAACCCCTCCCTTGCCATGCTCGTAATGGGGTGTATACCGCTGCGGCTGCTGAAGCATGCCATGAAAGGACACATCCGGCTTCGGGGTGAGCGTAGCCTGAGGCCTGAGTAGTTTGGCTGCTCGTGCACGGCGATGCGCGCGGCGGGTAGACAGTTCCTTTGTCAGCCCCGTGCCCTTTTCCAGAGAGAGCCCCTTCCCGACTCGCTGCTTTTTGGAAATCCCCACGTCCTTTTGTACCGGAGCAGACGGGCGCGACGGCTGCTGGCCGCCAGCCAAGCGATTGCTGGCGACTCCCCCCTGTCCCACTAAAGCCTTACGCTCAGCCCAGGCAACACTCTCTTCCCCTCCCCAGGTCATTACCAGGGCTGTCACAAGCAGAGCCAGGCCAGCGGCAGAGCGATATGGCCTCACACGAATTCTGAGCATAGTGCGTGATCTCATGGGGCATCTAAGTGTAGCAGGCCCTATTGTGCCTCCAAGCCTTTGATTCGAGAAGAAAATTCAATGTCTGTGAGATGGTGAACGAAGCGGATTAACCGGGCCGACTTGTCAAAGGAAGCCTGATTCCCGTACCCTTCGACTGGAGGCCAGAATATGGACAATAACTCCCGGTTAACAAAATCCAAAGAGCAGTGGGCCAAAGCCCGGCGTGGAGGCGAAGAACGCGAAGTCTTTTATGAAGGCGACGACCGGCTTCCGCCGGGACAACATCTCGTCGAAACCTTCCCGGTGCTGGACCTGGGATTCAAACCGGATGTTCCGCTCTCAGAATGGAAGCTCACCATCGGTGGCTTCGTCACCGCGCCGGTGACCTGGACCTGGGATCAGTTCCTTGCACAACCGCAATTCAAAGATCGTTCGGATTTTCACTGCGTCACTTCCTGGAGCCGCTACGATAATGACTGGGAAGGCGTGAGCTTCAGGCAGATCATCTCCGTCGTGAAACCGCTGTCGCTCGCCAAATTCGTCCTCTTCAAATCAAACGATGACTACACCACGAATCTGCCGATCGAAGTCTGCGACGATGCCGATGTGCTGCTGACATATAAATGGAATGACAAACCGCTTACCAAGGAACACGGCGGCCCGGTTCGTGTCATTGTCCCGAAGCGCTATGCCTGGAAGGGCGCAAAGTGGATCAAGGAGATCACGTTTTCAGATAAGGATGAAAAGGGATTCTGGGAAGTGCGGGGCTACTCCAATACCGCGCTCCCGTGGAAAAACGATCGCTACGGATAGACTGATTACTTTTTCATCCAGCCTCCGGGCCCCTCGACCATATTCCCGGGCTTCGTATTCTGAATGGCCTTTTCTCCGGCCAGTGTCTCGACGGAGTTCAGACTGGTGCCGTTGCGTCTGGCTATTTCCTCGTAGGCCTGCCTCCGCTTCTGATTGATGTCGCTGACCAACGCCTGCACATCGGCATTCCCTCCCGCCACCGCACCCAGGTAGCCGCTGGCCTTTTCTCCTACCTGGCCCTTGGCTTTCGCCTCATCCAGTGACACAGCCCAGGCAGGCACCCCGGTCCCCACACAGAGAGCCACGAGAACCGCACCAACCACCATGCGCATGCGTGCCATCCTCATCTCCTTTGCCGTTCGTTAAAACAATCCGCTGTTGTCAGACAGGACCTGATCCAGATCCTTATCGACCTTCACGCGGATCTCATGATCGATCTTCACATTCAGATTGATGGTAATCGGCTTATCCGGTGCGGCCACCTCCACACGGGGCGTACAGCCGGCCATCCCCCCGACAAAGTACAGCCCCACCGCCAGTCCTACTCCACATCGTCTCACGATATCCCCCTGCCCCGTCATCGTCGTTGCATCTTGCTTTGAAGCGAGTCTTCAATATCCTGTACCAGGCGAAGACTTTGCAAGAGCGCGGGAATATTTTCCTGGACGTTCACATTGAAATGGATGGGTGGACTCTTTTTCATGTCCGGATTTTTCCCTTCCAGTTGCGCGGCCAACTGCAACACCCCGTCTTCTGCGTACTGCACGCCGGCTCTCAGGACCGTGTACTGAAAATTGCTGAGCGCCTGTGCCACCAGCTTCATACTCGAATCGGCGTCGCTCAGGAGGGCGGCGGACTCCGGTGAGGGTTGGTAGCGAATCACCCCCCCTGGCGCTTCTGCCTCCACCGTCCCATCCTTGACACTCACCCCTTTCGCCGTCATCGTAAGAGGGATTGTCCCGTTCAACAGGCCTGTCCCTTGCAGCCCCTTTTGCTGTTCAAGACTCAAGAGCTTCGCCAGATCAAATCGCCGCAACGACAACACCAGTCGGTGGGGCGGCTTAGCCGGGTCAAGGTGAAGACCGGGACTCGTAACAGATCCTCCGAAGAGACTACCCTGAAAATCCTTGAGATCGAGCACCGGCCAGAGGTCTGACAACAACCACTGCAGGTCGGCTGTCACGGACACATTGGTCAACAACACCCCCGCCTGGATAGCCGACACATTCACCACCGCCGGTTGACTCGATCGCACCTGCTCAAAACCCTGAAGATCAAAATCCAAGGTCGTGTTGATCCCCTGGATCGCCATCCCCTGAACAGCTGCGGACAGCTGATCCGCCTGGATCGTGATCTTGCCGGGCTGGAGCACAACCGATGTCGAGTCCTTCGATCGGCTGGGTGTCCACGCAATATCCGCGCTGGCCGTTACCCGACCTGCCGTGAGATCGAACGAGGCGGGCAGACCGGGCAACCATTTCTGCAAACTATTCGCTCCTGAATCGAACTGGAGTGGCCCGAGCACCAGTCCTACCGATCCATCCCCCCCTCCAAACGATTGCGCAACCTTCCCTGTGACGAGGCCCTCTCGCCCGGGTAGATCGCCACGCACATCGGCCTTGAACCCGACCTGGTTCGCTGCAAACTTCACCTGCCACACAGACGGCGGAAGCGTCACTGGTAACGGCTCGACTCGCACCCCGACCAAATTGATACCGCCTTGGCCTGTCCAGGAACTCCCTACGGATTCGGCACTCTCGAGCGTCACGGTACCATCCGCCAGCGTTACGTCGTATCCGGCCGAACGAATCCCCTGCGCGCCGATCCGGAACGTCCCCGGACCGGCCGTGCATTGCCCGGATTCCAGCGTGCACCGGACCGGAATCGGCGCAGCCACCTCGATGGTCGCAGACGACATCGCCACACGTCCTTGTTGAAACTGCTTCACGGTCATCATGGAAGGAACATGCAAGGTACCGTTGACCACGCGCTGCTTGAGCACCACACGTCCCCAAAGATCGCCCCGGACTTCTCGCACAGAAACCCCCGCAGTCAAATTGGGCGGCACCAGCCCTCGCAAATGGAACTCCCCCTCGGCAGACACGAGGTCGTGGCCGACCAGATCTGCATGAACGGCATCCACTTCGACGACAAGCGGCCCTGTCACCGCCCCATAGCTCACATGGACCGGACCATCCACCGTCAGGCGAATCGGCGATTCCGCCCAATACAGCATCCCCTGAAGCGGCTGGCGCTGTTCGACACGAATCGGCTGATCGCCCCGCGGCAACAACGACTTGACCACGTCCGGCACAAAGCGAGGCTGCATATTCACCGTCGCTGTTCCCAACACACCGGGATCAATCGTCCAACCCAGCCGCGCCGGAGATCCGGAGAAGTTCCCGGACGAAGACAGGGCAATCTGCTTGGCCACGCCTTTCAATGCCGGCAGCGTCACGGTGGTCTGAAACGATCCTTGGAACATTGATTCAGGGCTTTCGCGAAGCGCACTCAGAGCCGCGCTGGATGGAGCCGTTCCTGTCCATGCGACGGCCACATGCCCTGACACCTGACTGAGCTCTGGTCCGATCGGAACGGCCAAAGCAATGAACGGAGCCAGCTCCCGAACATTGATCTCTAATTTCCCCTCAACCTGTACCTGCCCGTCACGCGCCTGCGCCGTCGACTGCCAGGTGAGAATCGGAGCGGCCTGCGGCCGTTGCGACACCAACGTCGCCGCCCAGGTCGTCGCAGAATGACCGGTCAGAGAAAGGATATACGATGCCGTCTCACGCCCCTGAAACGACAGTTGCCCCCCAATCTCACCATCCCGCTGTTCGACCACACCCTGAATCGCCACTCTGCGAAGCGGACCTGTCGCCTGCTCACGAAATACCGTCACCTGATTCAGCTGCACCTCCTCGAAGGGTAACACCGGGATCCGTCGCAGCAAATCACCGGCCGTAAGCACATTCCATGGGGATCCGCTCCCTTCGTCCGACACATTCACATCGGCTCGCACGCCAGCGGAAGACCGGTCCTGACTGTTGAGCATCTGAATAGCCAGATACGGCAATACCACCCGCGAGACTCGGCCGTGCAGGAGATCGGGAAGTCGGTACTCCACCTGAACATTGGTCACAGACACCATCAATACTTCATCGCCCAGGTCCAGCTGAAACGACACTACAGGAATCGAGAGTTCCTGCCATCCGGGATATCCCAACTGCACGATGACATTCCGATAGCCCTGGTGACTCAACCACTGCGTCACTCCGTAAGACACCAGTAATGGAACCAGGAGATAGGCGCTCATGAGACCAGTGAGGGCCAATACCGTAATACGTTGATACCGATAGCGAAGCATGTCGATAGGCCCCATCCTCTCTCTGAACTCGTTCAGGGTTGTCGACCACTGGCCCCTGCCCTGTCAAGGGCCAGACCGGACAAGGGGTCCTCGTGCCCCGCATACTGCGTATTTCCTGATGACAGCAGGATCTCCCTCTCGGTACTATCCCGTCCCATGACGGTGATAATGAGGACGCCACAAGTGCCGCAGATCTCCCGCGACCAGATCGTCAAGATCGAGTTCTGGCCCGTCGATATCCCGATCACCGACCCATTCGTCGTGGCAACCGGTGCCCGTGTCGTCGCGGAAAACATCTTCATCCGTCTCACCCTGCACGACGGGACACAGGGCTATGGAGAATCCGCACCCTTCCCGGAGGTCGGTGGAGAGACTCGCGACTCCTCTCTGACCACCCTCCGCCAACTCGCCGCGATGTTGATCGGAGCATCGGCCGGGCACTATGCCCTGCTCGCCGCCGAAATGGCACAGGCTGCTCCAGCTCATCCTGCCGCCCGGTGTGGGCTTGAGACGGCGATGATCGATGCGTACTGTCGCTCGACACAAGTTCCCATGTGGCAGCTCTGGGGCGGGCAAGACGTCCGCCCGCGGGAAACCGACATCACCATTCCCATCGCCACCCTTGAAAAATCTGTGTCCTTAGCCAGCGGCTGGTATGCACAAGGCTTTCGCCTCTTCAAAATGAAAGTGGGCAACGATGTGGATCAGGATATCCGTCGGCTGGAAGCCGTGCATCGCTCGCTGCCCGGCATTTCGTTTATCGGCGATGGGAATCAGGGGTTCTCTCGTGATGAGTGCTTGGCATTTGCCAAAGGGGTCCGACGATTCGGTGGAACGATGGTCCTCCTCGAACAGCCGGTCGTGCGCGACGATCTCGACAGTATGACGGCGATTCGGCGGGACACCGGCATCCCCGTGGCCGCCGATGAGTCGGTTCGATCACTGGCGGACGCCCGCACCGTGATCGCGCAGAGTGCGGCGGACTACATCAATATCAAGATCATGAAGACGGGCGTGGTCGAAGCCGTCGCCATTGCAGAGGCTACGCTCGCCGCCGGATTGAAACTGATGGTGGGCGGAATGGTTGAAACCCGCATCGCGATGGGCTGCTCCTTCAGCCTCGTCCTGGGGATGAAGGGTTTTGATATCCTGGATCTCGATACGCCATTACTCTTAGCAAGTGACCCTGTGCAAGGGGGCTATGGCTATCGAGGGGCTCAACTTGAACCCTGGGTCGGGACGGGCCTCAACCTCACAGCCCAACCAAACCATGAACTCGAAGCCGTCCAGTAGTCACCGCTATTTCGAACCCATCCCTACCGACTGGTTGACATGCGTCACCGTTCGTTGACCGCCGCCGGAGGAAGAAAAACTGGAGCTGGAACTCGCCCCCGCCAACGGGTCATCACCCAATCCTCCCCCGTCACCAGTCGGCAACCCCACAGAGCCTCCTGACCCCGGCAGAAACCCCGCGCTGCCCCCTCCCGCCCTGGAGGAAGCTGTCGTTGCAGACACGAGGGATTTATCCACGGTCATATGCCCATCCTGATACTGCGTCAACACAAGTGTCATTGATCCATCCGAATCCCCCTTCGCATAGGCGTACGCCTGGTAGGCGATCCCATCGGTCCCTCCAAGAAATCGCATTCCGACTGAATAAAATTTCATTGGAGGCATGGGATTGAAGCCGATCGCACCCAAATCGCCGGCGAAGGATCCGCTCTGAGCATGGTGAAGCTGCTGCAACCGATGGATCTCCGTCAGCGCGACTTCTGCTTCCACTGATTGCGCTTTCTTGGTGAAATGGCGGTAGGACAGTATGGCTGCCGACGCAAGCATCCCGACGATCGTGACCACGATCATCAACTCGATGAGCGTGAAACCTCTCCGGGATAAAAGCGTAGCCTTCATCGATCAGCGGGCCTGCTTAAACGAGAACTCACCGAGGATCTTTTCAAGGGACGCGGCTGCCTGCTGCACGTTCTGAATGGACTCCGGACTCTCCAGTTGGTTCGACGCCAGAGCCGCCTGAATCACTGCCGTCTGGCGATGCATGTCTCCAAACGCCTGTTCGACCTTGGCCAACGCCTGGTTGGCTGTTGATGCCAGCTCATCCAGACGATCGGATTGCTTAAACTGTAAACGCCAACTCAGATTCCCTTTCGCCCATTCCTGAATACTCTGGTCAAGCCGGACCAGAGGTCCCGCCACCCGCCGGGTCAAAACCAGGCTGAAAATGACGGCCCCAAGAAACAGGACCGGCACCGCCACCGACACGGTTTCGCTGAGCAGCAACATCTCGCTGGCGGCGGCCTGACGTTCTTCAAGCGAGCCGCCGCCATATAGCGTGATCATCGGTCCAAGATGCGGCCCGTAAAAGGCCAACGTGAAAAACAAGGTGGAATACAAAAAGAGAATGAAGCCAACCCAGACTGCATACCCCTTTTGCACGCGATGCAGAAAAAATACCTTCCGATGCTCCTGCGAGGACATCATGGTCAATGTCGCTATAGGCATAGCCCTCTCCCTTCGAACCTGCCTGGCAGAGATCAACTCCTGGATTCCAGGCATTTATCAGAAAGGCTACCACCAGAAGGTGGCGTCACCAAGCAAATCAGCTGTTCGAGTGGAGAAAGGACAATCCTGCCGTTGGTATGATGAATCACGCGACCGGGGAAGATACATCCGGCTCGTGACAGCGTTTACAAAATAGCAGCTGGCCGATCTGGCGCGTCCGTCCCTCCTGCGTGAGCACCCAGGGGCGAGAGAAGAATGGCGGTTGATGGCGCACGTGTTGCCCATGGCCACAGGCCAGGTCCGCGACCCAGTCGCTATGCTCGTCCAGGTGGTACCCGACGATCGGTTGGTTCATAGTCCTACCCTGGGAAGCGAGCCCGTCACCAGCCATTCCATATTCGCCGGTGAATGAAGGCTATCGCTTCTCAAACGGACGCTCCGGACGTTCAGCGGCCGACACAAAGCCCCAATGCTCTTCGGCATTTTCGTCAAAACTTCCGACGAAAATGACTTCTCTATCGAGATGCCGGAACTCCGAAAGAGTAATGCTGCACTGGCGAACATCGATCACACGGGCATCGAATTGTCCGACAACATAGATCTGGGCTTTGGCCGTGACATAGACATTGCGGCGGCTGGTGTGGCCGGTATCGGGGAACAAGTCTACCGTTTGCGTACAGCCACCGGCACGCTCAATCGTCATCGCCAGGTTATGCCGGGACAGAAACGGATCAGTGGCAACCCGCACAAGCGTCACTCGAAGGCCCGTTCCTGGGATTTCGGTCGACGCCGGCTCCGGTACACCACTGTTGCACGCACTTAGCAGACCAATCGCAGCGACGAGCATACACCGCCGCAGAAGTCGCATTACTTCGCCGCCGGAATCTTCGGAGCAGCGCCAATTGCATCCAACCCGGCTTCGGCACAGGCATCGTCAAGGTGAGTCCCGGGCGCACCGCCGACACCGATCGCACCAACCACCTCTCCGCCGATCTCGATCGGCAATCCGCCGCCCAACATCAAAATCTGCTCATTCATATCCCGCAACGCCTGTAGCGTTGGCGTACGGCTCATGAGATCAGCCAATTCGCTCGTCGCTCGGCGCAGACTTGCCGCGGTGTAGGCCTTTTTCCGACTGCTATCGATGGTATGCGGGCCGGCTCCATCGGCACGCCCCATCACACGCAGCAAACCCGCGCGATCAACCACCGACACGCTGACGCGATAGCCGTCTTTCTTACAGGCATCGATTGCCGCTTGTGTCGCCCGTTGGGCTAGGCTCAAGGGTAAGACCGATTCCTTCGGCAACTCCTGTGCGACAGCAATCGCGGATCCGAACATCAGACTCCCAACAAGAACAGCATGCTGCAGCAACACTTTATCCATAAGACACTCCTTTGTGTACGAACAATGAGAGCAAGAGAGAATCAATCAGGAGAGTAGTAAGGCGGCCGGAGACTGTCAAGTACGCATCACACGACAGAAGGGCTTCGAACGTTTAAGGAAGATCTCTTACGAACGCGGTTGGGAAGAAATACTGGCAAGAACGGAAAAGCAGAGCAGAGCGGCGAAAGCGCACGCCTACATCCAAACAACACGTTCCTGGTTGAGAAGATAGTCGATCACTTCAATACTCTCACGCATCTGGGTCTGCGCCTTGTCAGACATCGGGAGGACGGCACCGACGAGCTTCCCCGACTCCATGTCTTCCAGAGAAGGGATTCCGTCACCGGATCTGGTATCGACGTCTTGTCGGAAGCTGGCCAATGGAAACCTCCTGGTACATGCTTATCGGCCCTGCCCCCGGCTTTCTTGAGAGGAACGAGATCAGGAGAGCAGAACCGTAGAGAAAGCATACCACACGGTTTCAATCTGTCAGGGACACAGACCATCACGTGATGTTTCAATGACTTTAGCGATTGGAGGAAAGCTTTTGAACGGGAGGAAGCGCACCGAGAAACGGAAACTGCCCTTTATTGAGAGCCCCACTATCCGACCGAAGCCGGAAATCGTCGCGCTCCGCATCGACGAAGCGAGGATCACCCACCACATCGGAGTCCTGCCTCAAATCAGGCGCAGGGGTATTCGGAGATCCCGCTCGCATATAGTTGCCTTCACTGTTAAACAACGCATTGAACGAGGTCGTGACACGGCTGGATGGTGAGACCAGAAAACCGACCTTATTCAGGCCGATGACATTCGCGGACGCATCACTCTGAGACGCACCGAGGAAGGCCACTCCGCCGCCGTTCTTCACAAGGGTGTTGCCGACTAGTGAGGCCTTCGCCTTGTCATTCACCACGACGGCTTCGAACAGACTCCGGATGATGACATTCCGCTCTAATCGCACATCAGACTTGCCGGCGATATTCACCCCATGATCGTTATCATAAATCACATTGCCGACCAGGACAGCCTGGGAGTCGGAGAACTGCACGCCGGTCGTCTCACTGCCGCCGATTACACAATCTTCAATGCGCACATCCTGCACCTGCTGTCCGAAGAGCATCCCCTTCACGTGAAGATTGCGCAACGTGATGCCCTTGCCGTTAAAAATCCCGAGTGCATGACCGCCATGCTCATTGATCGTCAGCCCGCTGATTTCGATATCCGTAGCCCCATACGGCCACTTTCCCACGTGCAACACACCCACAAGGTCCTCGCGGCCCAACATCGTAACCTTGTCCACCCCGGCCCCGATCAGCTTGATCTTTTCCTTGCTATGGATCGTGAGATCTTGGGGATAGGCGCCGGGTTTCAAAAAGACCGTATCGCCTTTCCTAGCCGCATCTACCGCCTCTTGAATCGACGTAAAATCGCCCGTGCCGTCGAGCGAAACCGTAATGGTTCGAGGAGCCGCCACCGGAGGCGCTTCCGCCCAGGACATCCCGTTCAGCCCTACCAGACACGCCATGACGAACAGCAAATTACGCATGCGCTAGGTATTACAGGCGAGCGAGGCAGCCTGTCAACCGGCTTTCTTGTGAGGTCGGCACCCCCGTGATAAGCTCCGCGGCCATGATCCTGGTCGGACTCACAGGCGGCATCGCCACCGGAAAAAGCACCATCGCCGGCATGTTCAAGAGATGCGGGGCCACGGTCATCGATGCCGACGCGCTGGCGCGGGAAGTCGTCCAACCAGGCAAACCGGCCTGGCGGGAGATCGTCAAAGCATTTGGCAAGACTGTGCTGAACCCTGATCACACGCTGAATCGCCAGACCCTGGGCGTGATGGTTTTTTGGCATCCCGCCAAGCGGCACCGGCTTGAACGCATCATTCACCCCCGTGTCGCACGCGAGCAAATCAGACTGACTAAGCAAGCTGCCAGGAACGATCCCAAGGCCGTTGTGATCTACGACGTTCCCCTGCTCTTCGAAGCCGGTATCGACACACGCGTGGACACAACCATCGTCGTGACCGCTGATCGTGAAACCCAGATCGCCCGCCTTAAGAAGCGCAACGGCCTCTCCCGCGCCGAAGCGCTCCGCCGGATCAAAAGCCAGATGCCGCTGGCAGAGAAACGTTGCCGTGCAGACTACACGCTCGATGGCACGCTCCCGCTTCCACAACTCAAGAAACAGGTCCGGTCGCTGCACCAATCACTGCGTGCATCGACCTGATTTCCACTCCCCATGCATTCTCTTTTCTCACTGTGTTAGATTCCTCCCCCATGCACAACATCGTCATCATCGGTTCAGGTCCAGCCGGATTGACCGCCGCCATCTATGCGGCCCGGGCCAATCTGTCGCCGCTCCTCATCGAAGGCTGGCAATCCGGCGGTCAACTCACGACGACGACCGAGGTTGAGAACTACCCGGGCTTTGCCAAAGGCATCATGGGCCCGGAGTTGATGAAAGACATGCGGGCACAGGCCGAGCGGTTCGGCACCGAATTTCTCACCGGCGATGTCACGGCCGTAAATCTCACACGGCGACCGTTCACCCTGACCATCGATGGCGAACGCACCGTCCAAACCCAGACCGTTATCATTGCGACCGGCGCCTCGGCCATTCCGATCGGACTCAAGAACGAAGCACGACTGACCGGCCACGGCGTCTCCACCTGCGCGACCTGCGACGGATTTTTCTTCAAGGGGAAGGAACTCCTCGTCGTCGGCGGGGGCGACAGCGCACTGGAGGAAGCGAATTTTCTTACCAAATTCGCCACAAGAGTCTCGGTCGTCCATCGGCGGGACAAACTGCGCGCCTCAAAGATCATGCAAGACCGGGCCATGCACAACGAGAAGATTTCGTTCATCTGGAACACGGTCGTCGAAGACATCCTGGGCTCGGAGGTCGTCACCGGCGCGCGACTCAAGAATGTGGTGACCGGCAAGATTGCGGACGTCCCCTGCGCCGGCGTCTTTGTCGCCATCGGCCATCGACCCAATACCTCACTCTTTGCAGGGCAGATCGAAATGGACGAGAAGGGCTATATCCGGACGCATACCGGCACGGCTACCAATGTCCCCGGGGTCTTTGCGGCCGGCGACGTGCAGGACTCGACCTATCGCCAAGCCGTCACCGCCGCCGGATCCGGCTGCATGGCCGCCATCGACGCGGAACGATTTTTAGAAACAACTGGCCATAACCTCTGAACTTTCTGGGGATGCTCAAAACAGTCGTCCAACAAGGCCGCAGGCGAGACAAACACCGGAGACGCACCCTCTGGGGTACGTTGAGAATTTTGACGAGCTGGGAACGAGGCCAGAGGAAAGGCGCGTCTTGGCGCGCCTGGGTTGGGCGGGTGAGAAGAACGCGGGGTTCAGCATCCCGCTAACACCATGCGCTGCGCCATTGTCCACTACCACGAACTTGCCCTCAAAGGCCGCAATCGCGACTACTTTGAGGATCGCTTGGTTCACAACATCCAGTTAGCCCTCAGTGATCTTGGGGTCAGACAGGTTGAAAATCTCCGCAGCCGCATCCGGGTGATCCTTCCATCAGAAGCCAACAGCGGGATCATTCGTCAGCGACTCTCCCGCGTCTGCGGCATTGCGAACTTTTCTCTGGCCAACTCCGTGCCTCTCGATCTAGCCTCCCCCAACTTCGACACACTCAGCGCCGCTATTATCGAGGAACTCAAGACAAAATCCTTTTCAACCTTCCGCGTGACAGCGAAGCGCGCCGATAAGCGTCTGCCGTTGACGTCAATGGACGCGGAACGCATCGTCGGCGCTGCCATCCACGAACAGACGGGCAAAGCCGTCAACCTCAGAGCCCCCGACATCACCGTCTATCTGGAAATACTTTCCCGAGACGTCTATTTTTCAGTCGAAAAAATTTCAGGCCCCGGAGGCATGCCGGTGGGGGTCAGCGGCAAGGTCGCCTGCCTCATCTCCGGCGGAATTGATTCACCCGTGGCCAGCTACCGCATGATCAAGCGCGGCAGCCGCGCCCTCTTCGTCCACTTCTCGGGCCGGCCACTCGTGAGCCGCGACTCAGAGGACAAGGTCCGCGATCTCGTGCAGACGCTCACCGCCTACCTGCACAAATCCCGGCTCTACGTAATTCCGTTCGGAGAAATTCAGCGCGAGATCGTACTGAATACCCCGGCACCGTTTCGTGTGGTGCTCTATCGGCGCATGATGGTCAGGATCGCGGAAGCACTCGCGCGACAGGAGGAATGTTGGGCCCTGGTGACGGGAGATAGTTTGGGCCAGGTCGCGTCCCAGACGCCGGAAAATATTTCGGTCATCGAGGACGCGGCGAGCTTGCCCATCCTGCGGCCGCTCATCGGCATGGACAAACTGGAAATTACGGACGACGCGAAACGGATCGGCACCTACGAGACGTCCATCGAACCGGACCAGGACTGCTGCAAGCTGTTCACCCCCCCTCACCCCAGCACCAAAACACGCCTGGACGAACTCCTCGCTGTCGAACGTGCGCTGGATATTCCCCGCCTGGTGAAACAGGGAGTCGAGAAAGCCGAGCTGTCGGAATTCATCTTCCCTGCGTAGCCCGCGCCAATGCTTTTTCTTTGACGATCCGAAAATGTGTTTCTAATTCCTGACGCATCGCCACGGCAATCACCCAATCCGGCACAATGGTCTCGATCTCGACCAGCAACTCAAATTCGGCTTTCGTCTGGGTGCTGCCCTCTGTAGGAGTCAAGATCCACACCCGGCGGTATTGTTTGAAGTCCCCGCCTCTAAGCTCCGTGAGCAAACCGCCTCCGGAAAGAGAACGAGACTCACAGATCAACCGCCGCTCACCAGGCAATAAGGAGTGATCAATTCGAATATCCGTATAGATCGAGCCGTTCTGCTCCCGCAGGTCAGCAATCCGCATTCGCACGTCAAATAGCTCCGGCCAGTGGGCGTAGTCAGTTAACAGCTGCTGAATGATGCCCGGCTCGACCGGAAAGAGAACGGTGGCTGTAGCCTTCACCCCGCCCGTCACCTGCACCGTCACCTCAAGTGAGCCAGGATTACCGGGCCAGCACCAGATCGGGCTCAACACACCTATCACGGCAATACACGAGACCAGTCGTTTTAACATGGCGCGATTATACCGACCGATCCCACCGCCCGCGAGCAGGAATCGCAATTGACCGGGACAAATCACTCTATGCTAGGATGTGCCATGTCACGCACCCGCTCACTCCTGCCGCTCCTGTTCGTGCTGGCCGGATTCCAGCTGTTCCTGGCCGAAGCCGCCTCCGCCCAACTGATGCAGGAATCGACCGCGACGACAGAACAGTCCTGCAGCTTCGGCATGGGAAAAGGCGAGCCCTCCCACAGTTGCGCGGTACCATTCCCTCCGGGCTGTCGCGTAGCCCAGGCGCCTGGCTCATCCAAACCCTGGACGACAATTTCAACCGGCGGCCGGCTATTGTGCCGATTCGATGAAAAACAAACCGACTGGAAGACCAAGATCACCGGGGCCTGCAATCGTTGCCAGTCCGGTCATTGCTCCGCCCAGTTCAGCGTCCGCTACGATTGTTCGCCCCAGCAGTAACTGCTATGCCCCTCACTCGGGCGATCAAACAAGAAGCCCTCGCGCTCGGATTCGACGTCGTCGGGATCACCCGCGTTGACACCCCATCCTCCCCGCAACCAACGCTTGCCACACGACTGACCCAGTGGCTCCAGCGCGGCTACCACGCCACCATGGCCTGGATGGAACGAACGCCGGAGAAGCGGGCTGACCCGTGCCTCGTCCTGCCGGGCTGTCGCTCCATCGTTTGCGTTGGACTAAACTACCTGACCGATGAGCGCGCCGATGAACGGCCAGGCCACGGCCGCATCGCCCGCTATGCCTGGGGGCGGGACTATCACGACGTGCTCGGCAAGAAACTCAAGCAGCTGGAAGAAAGAATCGCCGCATGGGCCCCTCAGGCGATCACTAGATCCTATGTTGATACCGGGCCAATCATGGAAAAGGCCTGGGCCGAACAGGCGGGACTGGGCTGGATCGGAAAGCACTCCAATCTCGTATCGGCTGAACACGGATCCTGGCTCCTGTTGGGGGAGATTCTCACAACCCTGGAGTTGGAGGCCGACGAACCGTCGACAGATCTCTGCGGGAGCTGCACCCTCTGCATTCAGGCCTGCCCGACCCGGGCCATCACTGAACCCTATATCGTCGATGCCACCCGCTGCCTCTCCTATCTGACGATCGAACATCGCGGAGAAGCCGACACCATCCCAAACGACCTGCAGCGGCAATTCGGCAATCACATCTTTGGCTGCGACGATTGCCTTGATGTCTGTCCATTCAATCTGCGGGCAGGCTTCACCCGCGAACCGGCCTTCACCCCCTCACCTCTCACCCTGGCCCCCTCTCTGGAAAAGCTGGCCCACATGGATGCGGCAACCTTTCGCGCATCCTTTCAACATAGTCCCATCCGCCGGGCAAAACTCGCCGGACTCCAACGAAACGTGGCCATCGCCCGTACAAACAAGTAGCCCATCCGTTAGTCCGGCGCCCCCTCCTCCCCTCTTTCATTCGGCCATAATGAGGAGTAGGCTAGAACTAGTCGATCGGTGGTTCGCCAGGAATCCTGACCGAGGAGCCCTCCGAATGAACCCTACGACAGTCCTTCTGATTGCACGTGATCCTCATATCCGGCATGCCCTTGAGCAGATCGTTCCCTCCCATACCATCATTCTCAACGTACCCGATGTGGCATCGGGCATCAGAGAACTCCACCGCCCAGGCCTTGCGCTCGTGCTCTGCGAAGGTAGCCCGGAAACCGGCACCCCTCTGCTGCACCAGACCACCCTCCATCCAGAATCCCCCTCCGTCATTCTGATCGGACCGCGCGATTCGGCGCGAGACGCAGTCGACGCCATGCGTGCCGGCGCCGCCGACTACCTGACCGCACCCATCAGGGTGGCTGACCTTGATGCGGCCGTGCGCCGCGCACTGTCTCTGTCGAGTCCGACGCCCACCGCCAAGCGGCCGGCAGACCGCTTCGACTTCATCGTCAGCCGGTCCCCGCAAATGCAACTCATCAAACAATTGGCTCGTGAAGTCGCGCTAACAGACGCCACCGTCTTGATCACCGGGGAGAGCGGCACCGGCAAGGAACTCTTTGCCCAGGCCATTCACTACGCCAGCCCTCGAGCCCTCGGTCCGCTGGTGGCATTGAACTGCGCCGGCATTCCTGAACACCTGCTCGAATCAGAACTCTTCGGCTATCACCAGGGCGCCTTCACCGATGCGAAACACACGAAGCTCGGGCGCTTCCAACTCGCCGAAGGCGGCACGCTGTTCCTCGACGAAATCGGCGAGATGAGTGCTGCAGCACAGGCCAAACTGCTGCGGGTGCTCGAAGATCATCGCGTCGATCCGCTCGGCGACACCCATAGCCACAAGGTCAATATCCGCGTGATTGCCGCCACGAACGAAGATCTCCCGGCGCATATCAAGACCGGGCGTTTCCGTCTCGATCTCTACTACCGATTGAATGTGTATCAACTCCGCATTCCCCCGCTCCGCGAACGGCTGGAGGATCTCGAACCGATCCTGCACCACTTTCTGGAGCAGGCGCGCCGCGACCACGGCTGCCGCATCACCGGTATCACCCCGGAAGCCTTAGCCGCATTCCAGCGTCATCACTGGCCTGGCAACGTCAGAGAGCTTCACAATGTAGTCGAGTGGCTCACGATTACCTGCAAAGCACATCAGATCGAACCCCAACACCTCCCGGCCTCTGTGAAAACGGGAAAAGTTCCCGAGCAACCGGGCAGCGACCTCAAGCCGTCCCTGCTCGCATTCGGGTTGTCGTTTCAAGACATGGAAAAAAAGATGCTGGAGGAAGCCCTCCGCAAATCAGGCGGGAACGTCTCCGAAGCCAGCCGGCTCCTTAAAATCACCCGGAACACCCTGCGTTACCGCATGGCGAAGTATCATATGTCCTAATCTGCCCCGCGTCTCGCCATCCTCAATATCCGCCCGCACCACAGCTGCACGGGCCGTCCCGCTGAGCGACAGATGCCCTCCCCCTCCCATTCACTCATTGCTGCGGAGTATGAACGGATGTGGCTCACTCCTGCGCACGCGCTCACAGGAGCTCAAGCCTCCCATCCGGATCGCCGATAAAGAAAACAGCACCCGCATATGATCCACGACAGACTCCTGAAAGGAGTCCTATGCCGCGCGAACATCGGTTGACTCGAATCGGGCTTCTCGCCTGTCGCGCAGCGATCATTCAATCCTTCATCGTCCTGCCCCTGGCCGTACTCATCGCGTCCCCCCTCGTCATCGCAGCTCCCGTGGAACAGATGGTCCCTGTCCTCAGCCATGTGTGGGAAGCCAACGCGAAAGGGAGCGTCGACTACGTACACATCACCTTCGACCGGCGAGCAGACGCGGCAGGTTTAGCTATCCACTTCAAAACCACGCCCGGACGCTTTTCCCGCTCAGCGAAAACCTCAATTGAAGAAGCCATTCGTTACACCGCCCGCGCGCTCAACCTATCCCCAGATTCCTGGACGGTCGTATTTTCCGTCCCCTATCCGGACATCACAATCTCCGGCGAAAGCCTGTCCGGCATGGTGGGACTGAGTGTCGCCGCCATGGCAACCGGACGCACCATTGACTCAGGGCTTCTCCTGACAGGGCTGATTACTCCGGAAGGTCACATCGGACCCGTAGGGACCGCCCCGCTAAGAATACCGGCACCGGGGCGTGCCAGACTTCGGCGGGTCCTCGTCTCGCGAGAGCAAATCGTGGCCGAACGCGACCAGCCTGCCCGCGACCTCATGCCGATCACTCCAATTGCTACCGTCACGCATGCATTCCAGGAGCTGACCGGAAATCCTTCCAACCCCTGATCAAGATTCCGGCGTCACACCACACCGTTACCGAAGCCTGGCGATGGTCACGCCATCCCCGCCCTCGGCCCGATCACCGGGACGAAACTCACCGACATACGGCGAGTCTCTTAAATAGGCACGCAAGGCGGACTTCAGACGCCCCGTCCCATGTCCATGAATAATGCGGAGCAACGGTGCGCCGTCCAGCGTTGCACGATCCAGCGCCGCGACAACCAGATCGAGGGCTTCATCAACCGCCTGCCCGCGCACATCGACCACCGTCTGTTCGTCGAAACCCAGCCCGCCGCTGGTCGAAAACCGTCGAGGACTTGATGCCGACGAGGGTGCCGCAGGAGCTGGCGCAGCCGCCCCTGACGCAACGCCGATGAGATTCGCCACGGTGGCCAAGACCTCCCCTTCGCCCACTTTCACCCGAACACGTTTCTTTCCCTGCGGATCTTCGAGCAGACTGCCGGTCATACCCAACCCGGCAATTTCCACCAGGTCGCCGACCCGAAGCCGCTCGACGGGAATCGGCTCGCCGGCAGGGATCAATTTCTGTTTCGCCTGAATCTCCAATTCGCTGAGGCGCTGAGAGATCTCCTTGGCCTTAATCAGTTTCTGTTCGCGCTTGAGGGCATCGACTGTCGCCTGCACCTCAGCCCGCGCCCGTTGAAACTGCTCGCCCAATTTTTTCTTCAATCCCTTGCGCGCTTCCAGTTCTGCCTCTTCCAAGCGTGTCTGCACCGCCTTCGCTTCAACATCGGCGCATTCGGCCTCGGCCCTCGCCTGTGCCGCCCGCTCCAGATCGTCGACCAACTGCCGCTGCTTCTGCTGGAGATCGACCATGAGGTCTTCCAACCGTCGGTCATTCTTAGGCAAGCGCTGACGCGCATCGTCCAAAATCTTCTCATCCATCCCCAGACGACCGGCTATCTCCAATGCCGACGAACCTCCGGGCACGCCGAGAAACAGCCGGTACGTGGGCGCCAGGCGCGTCACATCGAATTCGACGCTCGCGTTCGCAAATCCCGGCATCGTTTGGGCAAGTTCTTTCAACGGCCCATAGTGCGTGGTCACAACGACTTTCATGTTCAGGGAGGCTAGGTGGCACAAGAGGGCTTCCGCCAGGGCCGCTCCTTCCTGCGGATCCGTCGACGTCACCGGTTCGTCGAGCAGTACTAGCGACTGTCCGGTATCTACTCCGCTGCTCACCGAGCGAGCCGACTCTGCGAGTAATTGCACCATTTGTGACATGTGGGCCGAAAAACTGGAGAGGTCGCGGCTCAGATCCTGCGCATCACCGATGTCGGCGTAGAGTTCAGGAAAAATCGCCATCTCCGACTCCGGCGCGCAGGGCAGATGCAACCCCGCCCGCACCATCAGCGAGAACAATCCGACGATCTTCAGCGTGACCGTCTTGCCGCCGGTATTGGGGCCGGAGATGACCAGGACGCGAATCGACTCGTCGAGCAGAATATCGTTCGCGACCACGTCCTCCTTCGCCAGCATCAACAGGGGATGACGCGCCTGTTTGAGCATGACACGCCCCTGTTCATTCAACGCTACGGGATTGGCCTTGAGACGCCGGCTGAACGCCGCTTTCGCCTGCACCGCATCAAGCTCCGCCAGCACCTCGATCCCGGCCTGCAATGTATCTGCCTGTCCGGCCACCAGAAGCGTCAACTCGCGCAGAATCCGCCGCACTTCCCGCTCGATCTCCAGATCGGCAACCTTGATCGAGTTATTCAGTTCCACCAGCTCACGCGGCTCAAGAAACACCGTCGCCCCGCTGGCCGACACATCGTGCACAATCCCCGGCATGCGCCCTCGCATGTCCGCCTTCACCGGCAGCACATAACGGCCTTCCCGCTGAGCGAAATACGATTCCTGAAGAACATCCTCATATCGACTGGAGTGCAGAATCCGATCCAGCTGCTCACGCATGCGCTGCTTCAACTCCTGCGCAGCATGCGTAAGACGTCGCAACTCCGGCGTGGCCGATTCTTTGATCGCCCCATCGGGTTGAATCGCGGCATCGAGCGCCCGCGTAATATGTTGAAGCTCACGAGTCGTCTGCAGACCATCCGCCACAGCCACCACCATCGGGGCTTCATGCGCATGGCGGGCGCAAAAGCGCGCGACCTCATCCATCCGCGTCAAAACGAGTCCGCAGTCCCGCAACTCCAGCGCCTCCAGCACGCCCCCCTTACCGGCCCGCTCGACCAACTCGCGCGTATCCGGAAACGACAACACCGGGGCCGGGTCGCTCCCGTTGCTGAGCCGCAACCACTCCGTCGTCTCCTGCTGACGCCTGGCAAGCACCTCTAAATCGTTATCCAGAGCCATCGCCCGGCAACGTGCAGCTCCCAGCGAAGATTGCGCCCCTTGTGCAACGCACGCCAGGACCTTCGGCCACTCCAACGCCTGCGCGGCTTTCTCTGAGAGCGTATCCGCCATCCGTCCCTCACCTCCCAAACAGCACTCTTTCCCGTCGGAACTCTAGCGAAGACAGATCCGGAGAAGCAACCCGGCTTGCCCAGCACAGCCCCCTTGTTTCTACTGAGGTCATCTTTAAAAAATGCCTCAAATACTGGGGTTTATTCACGTATTCCTACCTTCGTATAGCTTGACAAGGGTTCAGACCGCCGATACTATCGCGAACA